>Ga0134124_10005111_pt1 | contig 10547 bp, 8 predicted proteins | sample KB304_FD_96880 | JGI IMG/M metagenome (GOLD analysis project Ga0134124, IMG submission 96880) | Terrestrial soil microbial communities without Nitrogen fertilizer from Kellogg Biological Station, Michigan, USA - KB3-0-4 | ecosystem: Environmental > Terrestrial > Soil > Unclassified ... | reverse complement strand
TTTGCGGTCCTTTGCGAGCTTTGCGCAAGGAATCCGCTCGAGAAAGAGAGATACGTTGAACGCAAAGCTCGCAAAGTACCGCAAAGCTCGCAAAGCGGTTTCTTCACCGTATCGGCTCGTTAATACGAGCATGACTCACTCCGCCCATACAGGCTGCCGATTCTCTTATCCACTCGCACTAAAGTCCCCGACTCAAGCTCCTATAGTCATGCTTCCAATCAACAGCGTGGGTGAGATGACGCTGCCTCTGAAATCCAGATCGTTGCCGACCATTTCAATGGAGTTGAGCATCTCCTTCAGGTTGCCCGCGATGGTCACGCCTTGAACCGGAAAACTCAACTCGCCGTTTTCGATCCATACGCCGGAAGCGGACCTCGAATAATCGCCGGTCACGATGTTCACCCCAAAGCCGAGAAGCTCGGTGATCAACATTCCCTTTGAGACTGACTTGATTATTTCATCCTGCGAGGATGGCCCGGGCTGAATATAGAGGTTACCCGCCTCAACGCCCGGCGACCCCGTCAGCGCTCTTCCGGCGTTGGCAGTCGATAGCAGACCCAGCTTGCGCGCAGTGTAAGTGTTCAGCAGATAGCTCTCGAGCACGCCGTTGCGAATCACCGTTGTTTGTCGAGTCGACAGTCCCTCGGCGTCAAAAGGACGCGAGCCCAATCGCCCGGGCAGAGCGCCATCATCGATTACCGTCAAACGCTCGTTTGCGATCTTCTCGCCTAGTTGTCCAACCAGGAAGCTCGCTTTCCGGAATATCGATTCTCCGGACGCGGCATTGAAGATATCGCCGAGCAGGTCGCGCGCCATGCTTGGCTCGAACACAACCGGCACCGCCTGCGTCGGCACTGACCGGCCGCCGAGTTTACGCAGCGTGCGCTTCGCCGCCATGACACCGATCTCTTCGGGGCTGTCCATCTCCGATAGCTTGCGGCGCACGTCGTACCAGTAGTCGCGCTGCATCTTTCCGTCCTCTGCGGCAACGGGAACCGAGGCCAGAGAACAAGACGTGGCTCGATACTCGCCGGCAAAGCCAAGCGAGTTGGCAAGGATCGCCAGGCCGTGCCCCGACTCAAACCCGCCTCCATCGAAGTTGATGATCTGATCGCTGTACTCCTGCGCGGCCCGCTCGGCTCGAAGCGCCATCTCAATCTGCTCTTCAGTCGAGAGATTCACGATCGCTTCGTCGTACAGATCGAGATCAGCAATAGAAGTTGCAAGCTCGTGGGAATCGGGTAGCCCGGCAGTGTCGTCAGGCGAGGTGAGACGCGCCAACTCAACGGCTTCCTCAATCAGGGATGAAACCGCATCGGCGCTGAAGTCTGAGCCTGAGACGGATGCTTGTCGTCCGTCGATCAGCACTCTGAGCCCAAGTCCCTGGTCGGTCGACTGTTTGAGTTTCTCAACCTCGCCGACCCGGACCGCAACCGAGAATTCGGTCCGTTCCCGAATTACCACATCGGCTGCGCTGGCGCCACGCTTTATCGCGCGGTTGGCCACGTCGCTCGCAAATTCTTTGGTCAAGTGAGATTTCAATAATATTCACCAGGAACTTGTACGGGCGTCCCTCCGTGGGCGCCCCTCGTGAAATTGATGTCAGGCCTCGCGAGGAGGGGCGCCCACGGAGGGACGCCCGTACAGGCCTAACTCGAAGTTCTACTTCTGCGTGCCTCCAACAGTCATCTCGCTGATCTTGATAGTTGGGATTCCAACACCGACGGGAACTTGTTGTCCTTCTTTTCCGCATATGCCGACGCCGGGATCCAGCTCGAGATCGTTTCCGACAGCGGTTACATGTTTGAGCGCTTCAGGACCATTACCCCTGAGCGTCGCTCCCCGCACAGGCGCAGTCACCTTGCCATCTTCGATCAGGTAGGCTTCAGACGCGGTGAACGCGAATTCCCCGTTGGTGATATCAACCTGGCCACCGCCGAACTGAACCGCATACAAACCCCGCTTGACCGATCGAATGATGTCGTCCTTGCCATCGAGCCCGGCCAGCATGAACGTGTTGGTCATTCTGGGCAGCGGCAGGTGTTTGTAACTTTGCCTTCTTCCGTTTCCCGTGCGCGCGGAGCTGGTCAGGCCCGCGTTGAGATAGTCACTCATGTAAGCTCGCAGGATACCGTCCTCGATCAACACAGTGCGGCTTGTGGGCTCGCCTTCATCGTCGATGTTGAGAGAACCGCGCCGATCGGGAATGGTGCCATCATCGACCACAGTGCATAGCTCGGAAGCCACGGGCTTACCGATCAGCCCGCAAAACGCCGACGATCGTTTACGATTGAAGTCCGACTCCAGGCCATGGCCAACGGCTTCATGGAGCAAAATCCCGGGCCATCCCGGACCAAGCACAACTTCCATCTTCCCGGCCGGCGCTGGGACCGCTTCCAACTGAGTGATCGCCTGTCGCGCCGCTTCAGAAGCGAAATATTCGGGAGTCATTTTGCTTTCAAAGAAATCCATCCCGATCCGGCCCCCGCCCCCTGAGCGGCCGACCTGACGGTTGCCGTCATCATCGGCGATACAGGAGATTCCGAACCTCGCCAGCGGCTGCGAGTCTCCCACCAGCCGGCCATTGGATGAAGCAATCATTACATACTTGATCTCGTCGTTGATTGAAGACTGAACTTCTCGAATGCGAGTGTCGAAACCACGAGCTGCCTGGTCTGCTTTCTTGATCAGTTCGATCTTCTTCGTCAGCTCGATTGAAGAGACCGGGACCTCGACCGCATATAGATTCAACTTGTTCGGTGTGACGTTTACCCCCACAAGCTGTTTGCTTCCGCCGGTGCGCGCGATGTGGCTCGCGGTCTCAGCAGCCTGGCGGATTGCGTCGAAGTCAATCTCGTCCGTATAAGCGTAACCCGTCTTGTCGCCAATGATCACGCGCACTCCGACGCCCTGTGCGATTGACTTCGCCGCCTGCTTGACGATCTGCTCTTCGATATTAACGGCGTTCGCGACCCGGTATTCAAAATACAGATCGGCATAATCCCCGCCGCGCGACAGGGCCGCCGCGAGTAGTTTGTCTATGTCGCCGGCCGTCAAGCCATACCTGTCGAAGAAAAACCCAACCGCATCTATGCTCATGTAATCCTTCTATGGGGAGGTGGTGATAGCGTCGATTTGTTCCTGCGCTGGACTCGATTGCGACTCTTGATCTTATTTAGTGCCGAGGTGTAAACATGCAACACCGCCGAAGAGATTGTAGTACCTGACATCGGAAAAACCAACCGCCTGCATAAGCGACGCCAACGCATTTTGATCCGGAAACACCTGCACCGATTCGGGCAGGTACTGATACGCGAAACTCGATCCGGATACGGCGTTGCCAATGCGAGGCAGCAATCGAGTGAAGTAAAAGTGAAACAAGGTCCGGAACACGGGAATGGTCGGACGCGAGAATTCGAGCACCGCCCCGCGTCCTCCGGGTCTCAACAGGCGATGAATCTCGCGCAGCCCGGCTTCGGCCCCATCGACATTTCTAAGTCCGAAGGCGACAGTCACGACATCGAAACTAGAATCACTGAACGGCACATTGAGCGCGTCGCCTTCCACCAGATCAATCGGTAACTGAGATCGGCGGATCTTCTTCGCCCCGAGCTCGAGCATCGGATGACAGAAATCGATTCCGATAGTCGGCGCCAGCGCGCCTAGCTCCAAAGACAGTTCAGCCGTTCCACAACAAAGGTCGAGCGCTCTCGCATCGGGCCCAACTAACCTATCGGCGACCTTCCTGATAACGAACCGCCGCCAGCGCTTGTCTACGCTCAACGAGAGCGTGCTGTTGAGAAAATCGTAACGCGGCGCGATCTCGGCAAACATCGACCGAACACGAGCCGCCTTCCCAACCGGCCCGAGATTGCTCGTCTGAATTTCCATTGAGTTGACTGAGGCGTTTGGCAAAGCAACTACTGCTTCTGTACCGTGACTGCGCCGATTTTCTTCATCGCCGTTTCGAAGCGAGTGGCCCGCCCGGCAATCACTATTGCCATCGTTTGAGGCTTCAAATGAACCTGGGCGGCGCGTTGAACGTCGGCAGCGCTGACTGCGGACACGCGGTCGGCGAAGTTGACAACATAGTCGCGACCCAGCCCGTAAGCCTCTATGTCAAGGATCAGACCCGCCGTGCCTTCCGTAGTCTTGAGCCGCTCAGCCATTGCGGCAATAAGCTTGGCCTTCGCTGCTTCGACGAGATCGGCCGCGGGCAGACTCGCAGGCATTCGTGTCATTGTATCCACAATTACATCGATGTATCCCGCCAGATCATCCGCCGGCGCTTTCAGATTGACAACCCATGGACCTGCAAGCAGCCGCGCTTCGAGATCGCTATCCAAACTCGTAACCTGGCCCGCGCCTGCATGCGTAGCGATAAGACTGGAAATCTGACTGGAAAGAAGATCAGCCATAACCATGGCAGCCAGATAATCATCCGCTCGTCTCGACACGCCGACCTGGGCAAACGCGGCTCTTGCCGGCGCTTCGTCGCCGCGATCGAGAATCAACAGGCGTCGAGCCCCCGGCGTCTCGGGGGCCTTGAATGATGGAGGCACCTTTTCGCCCTTCTTCCATGGACCAAGCTTGGACCTGGCGAGTCGAGTGACCTGATCGGCAGTCGCTTCGCCGGTCACTATCATCTCGGAGTTATTCGCTATGTAAAAACGATTGTGAAAATAGAGCACGTCCTGACGCGCGATCTGCTTGATCGTTTCCGGCGTGCCACGCTCCGGGCGGCCAAACGGATGCGATCCAAATAGAATCTCGAGCGCCTTCCGGCGCACCACAACCGAATCATCCTGAACTTCATTTGCGAATGCCGCGAGCTGCGACGTCTTCAGCGCATCAAGCTCCTTCTGATCAAACGCCGGACTTATCAACAGCTTTCCGAGCAGATCGAGAATTGCCTCGAGCGAATCCGCCGGCCCGGTGATCACAATGTCGGTCGAGTCCCATCCCGTGGTGACCTTCACCGTCAAGCCGAGTTGCTCGACGCTGTCGGCCATGTTGCGGGCAGTGAGTCCCCCGGCCCCTCTCAACAGCATCCCGGCGGTAATATCCGCCAGACCGCCCTTGCCGGCGAGGTCAAACAACGAGCCGCTGTTGATACGAAGGCGTACCGAAACGCTTCCGGTTCCGGGCTGCTCGAGCGTCATCAGTTGAAGCCCGTTCAGTAATGAATCCCGCTTAACGATTGGGACGACGAGAGGAGAGGACTGTGGGCGAGACGTTACAGCAGAATAACCCGCGCAAACGGTAAGAAGAACCACTGAAAACGCCGCGATTGCGAGCGCGGCTCGCTTGCTTGCTTCCAAGATGCCTCCCATTTCGAACTCAATCGAGTCTAGCTATAGAGTCTAGAGACCGTCAACAGCTTATGCTATACTGCGCGCGTTGCCCCTTGCCGGCGCACGCTCCCCGCGTGCAACCGCGGTTTAAGCCCCAGTTGATCATCGGAGAGATTTCTCGAAATGTATTGCCCTAGCTGCTCGACACACGCAAGTGACGGCGCGAAGTTTTGCAAGGCTTGTGGGATGAACTTAAGCGTCATTACTCACGCGCTGACCGGCGGAGTTGTAGTTGCCGATCCGATGCGCCATCGCGAAATCAAACGCGCGCGCAAGCAAATCAGCGATGGCATCAACGGCTCGGCGATCGGCGCGGGTCTTTTGGTTGCAGCCGCGCTTCCCTACTTTCTCGCTCCGCGAACTCCATGGATATACACCGCGACGTTGTTGTTGGCGCTGGCAGGCGTCGTAAAATTGTTTCGCAGCGTCGCGAGCATGATAGACGCGAAGGTTGGCGCAAAACTGCTTGATCCCGCGCTTCAGCCAAGAGGGGGTACGGGCGCGCTCAACGGCCAGGCGCTACCTGGCAGCGGAAACCAAAGCCAGCGCCTCGGCGAGACCGGCAAGAGCCGGCAACCCGCTTACACCAGGCCGGTAGCCTTTGACAGCGACCCTTCGGGAAGTCCATTACCCGCCGATCCTGTGCCGGATAATATCGGGCGCCCATTGACCGGCCGAATAAATCGCGAGCATTCCAGTCCGCTTAAAGCGTTCGATAAGGATGACGACCTGATGTCGAAGCTTAGAAACTGAGTCTCTTTGAAATGCGATTGACCTTTGCGAGCTTAGCGGTCCTTTGCGTCTTTGCGTTGAGTATTTCCGTGCGGCATTAAGAATTCTCAACGCAAAGACGCAAAGGTCCGCAAAGAACGCAAAGAAGAACCCGCCGTCTTTACTCACTTCGACTTCACTTCTGTCCACCATCTGTCATACACGCTGATCGCCGAGCCAAACTCCTTGATGAACTCACATCGCTCGAGCGCCTCGCGAGGCGGATAACCCGCTTCGTTTGTCAGAAGCTCGGCGCGAATCATCGGCCGTGCTGCAAGATTGACCGAGGAATAACCGGTCCCATTCGCGATGTCAGCCGCAGCCCGGGCCTCGAGCACAAAGTTCATGAACTCAATCGCCAGTTCTTTATGAAGCGAGCTGAGAGGGATGCACATGTTGTCTACGAAAATCGTGCACCCTTCTTTTGGAATCACGTATCCAATTTCCGGGTTCTCGATTATGGCTTTCGCAATCTGTCCGCTGTAGGCCTGTGCCAGCCAGGCATCACCAGACAGCAGCATCTGATCGAAGCCGCCACTATCGTAAGCCTTCACCAGCGGCTTCTGTTGCATCAGCAATTCCGCCGCCGTCTGGATCTCGCCCGCGTCCGTGCTGTTCTCCGACTTGCCCATGAGCTTGAGCGCCGCGCCAAATGTTTCGCGAACGTCGTCGAGCATCGCAATTCGGTCTTTGTAACGCGGGTCCCACAAAACGGCCCAGCTATCCACCGGCTCGGTCACTTTGTCTTTTCGATAAGCGAGACCCGTCGTTCCCCACATATACGGGATCGAAAACTGATTCGCCGCGTCGTAGGGCAGCCCCGCGAATTGAGGATCGATATTCGAGAAGTTCGTGAGCCGGTCGCGATTCAATTCCTGGAGCAATCCCTGCTCGCGCAGAACGGTCACCATGTAGTCGCTCGGCACGATGATGTCATGGTTCGCGCCGCCCGAATGCAGCTTCGCGAGTAACGCTTCATTGGAATCGTACAACTCGATGTTGAGCTTCGCGTCGTAACGTCGCTCAAATTCGGCGACCACATTGTCGGGGAGATAGTTCGACCAGATGAAGACGTTCAACTCACCGCCCTTCGCTCTGTGACTTTGGCCCCCGATCGCAAAGAGGACCAGGACCGCAATTCCACAAGCCGCGGCCATTGCTGTCCACCGCGACTTTCGCCTCGAAGCAGTCCTCCCCGAAGCCATTCGCTCGGACACCAGAACCAACAGCATCGTCGCCGCGAGCAGCACGGTTGAAATGGCGTTGATCTCCGGCGTGACTCCGGTCTTCACCATCGAATAAATCTTCAGCGGCAACGTGGCGCTTCCGGGACCGGCAACGAAGCTGGTGATCACGTAATCGTCGAGTGACAGTGTGAAGACAAGCAGAGCCGCCGAAACTATCGCCGGGAAAATCAACGGCAGCGTCACCTTCGAGAATGTCTGCCACGGCGTTGCCCCGAGATCCAGCGCTGCCTCTTCGAGTGACGGATCGAGGTTCACCAACTTGGCTCGAACGATAAAGACGACGTAAGAAATCGAAAAGGCTACGTGAGCCGCGACGATGGTGCTGAGTCCGAATCGGGCACCCACAAAACCGAACAGCCCCGCGGTTGCGAAGCCGATGACTATTTCAGGAATGATAACCGGAAGAAAGATTACCGCCTCGGTTGCGCGCTTAAGCTTTATTCGATAGCGAGCGAGCGCAATCGCCGCGCCCGTCCCGACTACGATCGCGACGAGAGTTGTAATAAATCCGACGATGAGACTCATGCGCAGCGAAGCGATCAACTCGGCGTCTTGCCAGGCAAGCGCATACCAATGCCAGGTAAAGCCTCGCCAGACAGTGCTGAAGCGGGACGAGTTGAAAGAGAGGACTACGAGGACAACTATCGGGACATAAAGAAAAGCGTATACGGCGCCGGTTACCAGACTCAGGGTTGAGGGAAATCGTCGCTGGGTACTTGCAGACATTGCGGTTGAATATGTTTGATCGGGATATTCGAGTCAAGGCAACGCTCCTCATGGAGATCAGGGCATAATCGTTCTAGACACGCCGAGCGTTGCGTCCTATGCTGGCTTCTCAACATGAAAGCAATCATCTGGTGTTCGGATTATGCGTTGCTTATTAACCTCCGCGTGCTTTGCGGTCCTTTGCGCCTTTGCGCAGAGTATTCTGTATTGATGAGGTAAAAACGAATACTCAACGCAAAGGCGCAAAGGACCGCAAAGCACGCGAAGGGCTGACCAAGACGTTACAACTCAGCAACTCATCGCGCCGGTCATCGCGGGCGGCGGCAATCCCTATTTGCCAGGCAAGGTCCGCGTGAAGCTCGAACTTATCGATGAACGCACGTTCGACAACGGTTTGATTCACGTTCGGTACCGAGCGAGGAGCTGACGATCAGAAATCATGACGTCTTTGAAGTCATCCTCTCATGAACAGATACTCCCGGTGAACGACTGCGGAACAGGCAGATTGGTCGTCGTCTGCGGCTTACCGGGTTCCGGGAAGACCACATTGGCAAAGCGGCTCGAAGGCAAACTGCGAGCGGTTCGCCTGGCGCCCGACGAATGGATGGATGCGCTTTCCATCAATCTCTACGATGAGGCAAGCCGCGAAAAAGTCGAGGCCCTGCAGTGGGAGCTCGGCCGGGCGCTTCTCAAGCTTGGCCTCGTCGTCATCATCGAATGGGGCACGTGGGCCAGATGCGAGCGGGATGCGCTACGGCTCGGCGCTCGTGCGCTTGGCGCCGCCGTCGAGTTGCACTACGTCTCGGCTCCTCCGGAGGTTCTGTTCGAGCGGATTCAACACAGGGGAAGGGAGAATCCTGCAATAACGCAGGAAGCGGTCTCCCGTTGGTTTGCGACGTTCCAGGTACCGACGCATGAGGAAATGGCTCTCTTTGACATGCCGCTCGAAGGCGACTCCGCTTCGGGGTCGCTGCGATGCAACTCGGGAGCATAAGTCATCGGTGAACGTGGGTGAATCCCAGTGGCATAGAATTACTTCCTTATTCACCGCTGATTTTCGCTGCCTTCGGTTCGCAGATCTACGCTGATCTGCGAGAATCCGCGTTACGCCAGTCAGCGCAAATCAGCGGTTGATCCCTTTCTGCTAGCTGGCGTTCGCGCAGTCTCGTCGTGAGATCGAAATGATTAGCGAGGAGTTTGAACAAATTCAAAGAGAGGAGTTTCAGAAATGCAAAAGCGCAAACTCGGAAACAGTAATCTGGAAGTCTCGGCTCTGGGTCTCGGCTGCATGAGAATGAGCTTTGGCGACAGCCCGGTCGGAGATAAGCAAGAGATGATCTCTTTTCTGCACGCGGCGGTCGAGCGCGGCGTCACTTTTTTCGATACGGCGGAAGTCTACGGCCCGTTCACCAACGAAGAATTGGTCGGCGAAGCACTCGCGCCCTTCAGGGGTAAAGTGGTAATCGCCACCAAGTTCGGTTTCAAACACGATGGCGAAAAGGGGCCAAGTCCTTCGGGTGGACTCGACAGCCGGCCAGAACAGATCAAGCGAGTTGCTGAGGCATCCCTGCGACGGCTGCGGGTGGATGCCATTGACCTGTTTTATCAACATCGTCCCGACCCCGACGTGCCCATCGAAGACGTGGCGGGCGCGGTGAAAGAACTGATTGAGGAAGGCAAAGTCAAGCACTTTGGGCTTTCGGAATGCGATGCGCCAACCATCCGCCGCGCACACGCCGTGCAGTCGGTCGCGGCCATTCAAAGCGAGTACTCGCTGTGGTGGAGAACAGTGGAAAAGGACGTGCTGCCGGCCTGCGAGGAACTCGGAATTGGTTTCGTGCCTTACAGCCCGCTGGGACGCGGCTTTCTGACGGGGAAAATCGACGAAACCGCAACCTTCGACCCGTCCGATATTCGCAGCCGCAACCCGCGTTTCACACCGGAGGCGCTCAGAGCCAATCAGGTTGTCATTGACCTTCTGGCGCACATCGCGCAGACCAAAGGAGCGACACCGGCCCAAATCGCGCTCGCGTGGCTGCTGGCGCAAAAGTCGTGGATCGTTCCAATTCCGGGGAGCCGAAAGATCGAACGATTGGATGAAAACCTCGGCGCGGCTGCGGTTGAACTGACGCCGGATGATTTGCGCGAGATCGACAGCGCCCTCGTAAACATCACGATCCAGGGAGATCGGTATTGAGGCACGCGCACTCGAGGCAGCCATCACATCTTCGCGGACGTAGCTCTAGTTTTTTCACTAGGCTAGGCGTTCACGCCTGGGTGATCGACGCACGACTGAGCGTAGCCACGTTTACGGGGCTTGTCCTTCCTGCTTGAGCAAAGGTCTGAAAGTGCCGCTTGTCATGGCACTCACGCTTCGCATCGCACTCCCAATCACGCGGACCACCCCTGGCCTGAAGGCGAACCTGAAGCCCGTTGAAACGGGCTAGGG
>Ga0134124_10005109_pt1 | contig 10549 bp, 6 predicted proteins | sample KB304_FD_96880 | JGI IMG/M metagenome (GOLD analysis project Ga0134124, IMG submission 96880) | Terrestrial soil microbial communities without Nitrogen fertilizer from Kellogg Biological Station, Michigan, USA - KB3-0-4 | ecosystem: Environmental > Terrestrial > Soil > Unclassified ... | reverse complement strand
GCTGTTAACGACCGTGATTATCCGGCAGGCAAATGGAAAGGCCCGTATCTTGCGAAAGAGACAGCCGATCCATGGGGGAATACATATCTCATTGGCGTCAAGAATCTGGAAAACAATATGCCGGTATGGATAATATCCGCCGGCCCGGACGGGATCGTGCAAACTCCTATAGACAGCCCTGTCTGTATGGACGGGAAAAGTCTTGATCCAGTCACCGGTCTTGTGGCGGCAGGTGATGATATCTGCTTGAAATACAAATGAATATGGGGTTAGCTGCCACAAAATGGATTCTTTGAACCATATTCTTGATCTCCTGATCTGCGTCAACTGCAAATCTGGCCGCCTGCAAGTTGTTCATGGCGGCCTTACTTTCGTTTGCAAGGAGTGCAGTTCCAAGTTCGGGATTGTCAACAATGTCCCCTGTTTTGTCCCGGATGACCTTGCCGACTTCAGCGAAGTGACGCCGCTGAAACGGGAGAGCTTCATCGAAGCAAAGAGTATGACGTATTTTGAAAACTCATTTGTGAGCAGTATGTACAGGCACTATCACGAGTACGCGGCGGCAAGACGCTTGCAGGTCGGCCCCTGTCCGAAAACGCTGGATGTCGGCTTCGGTGTCGGAGAGCATTATCCGTTCATAACAGAAGCAGAGAAGGCGGCCGGAAATTTTGTCGGCGTTGATCTGGACAGGTTCAAGCTGGAATATTTCAGCGAGCTGCATCCGCATGTGCCGGTACTGCAGGCAAGCGCATTCAATCTGCCACTGGCAGACAATTGCATGGAGGTGGTTCAGCTTCTTGCAACCTTGGAGCATTTTACGTTGCATGAAATCGACATGATCCTGAATGAAGCGCTGCGCACGCTAAAACCAGGGGGCGTTCTGATAACCTGCTACCCGGCGGAGGGAGGATTTTTACTCAGGATCGGCCAGGTACTCATGCATGCCCTGATCCGGCAGCGAAGCGGATTTGATCTGGAAAACGAAAAAGTACATCGACACCTCTCGACTGCCTCGGACATCAGGAAGGCCCTTGAGAAAAGGGCTGATCTGGAGCGGACTGAAACTTGCTACTATCCGTTCAACCTTCCCTGCATCAATCTTTCTCTTTTTGTCAACGAGCAGTACCGGAAAGTTCCGGACGCATGATGGGGCGTGCTGTAAGGCATCTGACCGGTTTGAAACAGCGACTGCGCCATCTGTCACATCGGTTCCTGTTCATCGGTACCCTGTTGCTAAAGGGCCGTCTTTCCTGGCGGAAACTGCACAATTATTTTGCCAGTGCCCGTGCTTATCGAAATCTTTCCGAGTTGTCCGGCGAGGCTCCTGCAGTCGTCCTCTTTGACGTGTCCAATCGTTGCAACCTGCACTGTATGACCTGCCGCCGGTCACCAACGGACATCGTCGATCTCTCCGGGCAGACGGAAGAATCTGTCAAGCTGGGCGATCTGGCGCTTGACAGGTATAAATGCATCATTGACGATCTTCACCTGGATTTGCTCCTTGCGACCCTGTATGTTTCCGGTGAACCGTTGCTGAACCGGGAAATTGTGGCCATGGTAGCGCATAGCTCTCGCAGGGGAGTTGCTTCGATGCTCTCGACCAACGGCATGCTGCTGAACGAATCTCTCTCGACCGGTCTTCTTGACGCCGGTCTTGACTATCTGAAGGTGGCTGTAAGCGGCTTTACGCAGGACGTTTACGGGGTCTACCACCAGGGAGGGGATGTCGTCAAGGTTCTGGAGAATGTTGCGAATTTCGAACGGATTCGCAGGCAACTCGGCAAACGCTGCCTGGTGGTGATCGATTATATTCTCTTCGAACATAACCGGCATCAGGAGGGCAATGTCAGGCGTTTCTGCCGCGAAAACGGCATCAGCTTCTCGCTTCGTCATGGGCGGACGCTGGCCGGTTCCGAATTGAAAAGTCCCGCTGAGAGCAGAGCTCACTATCAACCCAAAACCGGGCCCTGCGACTGGCTCTGGAAGATCATGGTTTTCTGCCATGACGGCAGGGCAGTTCCATGCTGCCAGTTTGCTACCTGCGCAGATTCCCCTTTGGTCATGGGCATCGGCGGTGAAACATCCGCTGCAAGAATATGGAATGGTGACAAGTACAGGGAGCTGCGCCGGGTTCATGCCTTGAAAGGGCGCAAAGGGCTGCCGCTGTGTGATGACTGCTTTTATTCCGGCATCGATTTTCAGAGTTAAATTGTGAAAGAGCGTTTCTTCAAATACAGGTACGAATTCTCCCTGGCACTGCTGACTCTCGTCATGCTTGCAGTCATGGAGCGGAGTCACCCGTACTTTTTCCTTCAGGATGATAACAGGACATTTCATCTGCCGTACTATGTTCACAACCTGAAAGCGTTGTTGGCTGGTGAACTCCCTTTTTTCAATTTCAACCAGTATCTCGGCACTCCTGTCAGTTTTCTTTCTGCCCCTTTCTATCCGATAAACTATATAGCGATGCTCCTGAGCAGGCTCTTTCTCGGGCACTATTTCGGGACCATGGAGTTTGTCGCCGCGATTCATCTTGTCATTGCGGCAGCAGGATATTACCGCTTCGGCAGAGGTCTTGGTCTTGCAGAGTTGAGCTGCTGTTTCGGCGCCATTGCCTGGGCGTTTTCCCCTTTTGTGATAACGCTGGGAAATTCATGGATACATGTCCTGGGTTTTGCCGCCTGGTTGCCATGGATGCTGCATTATTCGCTCCGACAGATTGACGGATTTAATCTCAAGGATTCCCTGTTGTTGCTCATTTTCAGGCTGCTGGCGCTGCTGCTCGGTTATCCGCAGTGGTTTTTGTATGCGGTTTTCTTTGAACTGATTATATTAGCTGCATTCTATGCTGTCCCCGGAAGGGTCGGGCGCAGAGGCCCTGCCGGACTTGTCTGCCGCTATGGTGCCAACTACCTGGCATTTTTTTTCATCGCTCTCCCTTTTCTGTTGCAACTGCTGCGTGAATCAAGCCTGTCATTTACCCGAAATAATGTCCTGTCATGGGAGGAGTACTCCCTTTCCAGCTATAACATAACGGAGTGGCTGAACGGGCTGCTTATTCCATTCAGTGATACCGGCAATCATCTTTTCGGGGAGCTGAACTTTGTCTCGCATCTAGGGTATCTTCCATTGCTGCTGGCACTACTCGCCATCGCCAGTCTCAAAAACAGCAGATTCAGTCGCGAAACAGTCATCTTTGCGCTGCTCGGGCTGTTTTCGTTCCTCTGGTCAGCAGATATAGTCATTACGAAAATATTCTACGCCTTCCCTTTTTTCAATAAACTCAGATATCCTTTCAAACTCCAGTTCTTCACCGGGTTTTTTCTGGTGACACTTTCAGTGTTCGGCTTTAACCTCTTGGCGGAATGGCTCAAGGAAAAGTTGCGTGGCGGAGCGCGCATTGTTCTTTGTACCCTCCTGCTTCTGCATGCCCTTAACTTCCTTGCTTTGTATACGCTGTTGCCCCAGAGGATGCTTTCGAGCCACCTTGATGTACCCCCGTTTACAGAACCGTTAAAAGAACGCTTTGCCAGTGGCAGAATCGTCAGTGCCGGCCCGGATGTGGTCTGGGACGGCGAGCGTGTTGTGCCGGGGAATAGTCTGCCGATATTGGGGTATAACTATGCAATGCTCTGGGGGCTCCAGCATTTTGGTGGTTACGAAGCTCTTCTCTCGGGGGAAAACTTCAATGCCTCCTTGAGACTGATTAACAATTCCATTTTTAATGTCGCTCCCGATACTGCACTCAACTTTTCCACCGATGTCCCGCTGGAATATCTGCGCAAGTGGGGGGTCAGATGGTACGTCGTGGCCGGACAGATACCGCTTGCCGGGACTGACGGGCTTGAGCTCGTGCAGCGGGACCGTTACCGGAATGTCCTGTACGATCCGGCCGGCAAACCCCTCCTGTACTGGGCTGATGAGCCCAGGGCCGATTTGCCGGAGTATCGCTTCCGGACAAACTCGGTGGAGATAGCAACGCGCCGGGAAAGTGAGGGGGTGCTGATAATCAATGTGCTATCAAATCCTTTTTTCCGCGGCTATCTCGATGGGATGGAGATCCCGGTGGCAGAAACTGATGATGGACAGATGTCCGTCGTGGTACCGGCAGGGAGTCACAATATCCAGCTGAAGTATGTTGACAGAAATTTCCGGCTTGGGGGCATGTATTCATGCGCATTTCTGCTGGTCGCGGTCTTTTGTTGGCTGGCGACAAGATTCAAGTCGCCGCGAGGAACAGTTGGTGGGTGATCTGCAAAGTCGGCCAGGCAGGCTGTTCAGTGAGAGAGGTACGGCGTATCTGTTGATTGCAGCGGTCTGTTTGGCGGTCTATATCAAGTGTCTTTTCTACGGCATTACCAATTCCGATGATGAAGTGCTGATTGCCGGCAATCTCCCCTTCCTGCAGGATATTAGCAACGTTTTCAAAGTTTTTACCACGGATGCGTTTTATCAGACAAAGTCTATTGACCTTTACCGGCCGCTGCAGTCACTCTCTTATATCATCGACCTTCAATGGGGTTTGAATCCGACCTTTGCCACCCACCTGACCAATCTGCTGCTCCATTTTAGCTCATGTATTGCCATCTATCACCTGCTGCTGTTGCTGGCATTCCGACAAACGCTCGCGTTGCTCGGCGCCCTGGTCTACGCGGCGCACTTTCTCTTTATCGCTGCTGTTGCCTGGATTCCGGCAAGAGGCGACCTGTTGCTGGCGCTCTTTACGTTCCTGACCCTGATCACCTTTATTCAGGTGGTCGAAAAAGGCAGTTGGCGCAGGATGTCGCTGCACCTGCTCTGTTTCACCCTGGCACTTTTTGCCAAAGAGACGGCGGTCGTGATTCCACTGATGCTCCTGATCTATCTCTGGGCGTTCGAAAAAACGGGGCTTCTCACCAGGTGCAGCCTGATCCTCCCAGGCTATTACGCTGCCGCCATGCTGCTCTATTTTGCGCTTAAATCGGTTTCGGTCTCACCGCCAAAGGGGGTGACCGGTTTTACTCCTTTTATAAAGAACATCAGAACCATTCCGGAAACCGTCGCGAAATTCTTTATCCCGGTCAATATCTCCACCATGCCGGAGTTCAAGCTCGCGGCCACGCTGACCGGGCTGCTGCTCATAGCTGCTCTGGTTGTGATTCATCTCTATTTCAGGCAACATCTCACCAGGAAGGTGCTTTTTTACCTTGCATGGTTCATGCTGTTTATTGCACCCGGGATGGCGTATTTTCCCAATTTTTACTATTTCTGTTACGAACACACCGATCATCGAGCCTATCTGGTCTGTTTCGGCCTATTGCTGCTGCTACTCAATCTCGTGCAGATATCGGCACTGGACAGGACCAGGTATTTTCGTGCTTTCAGCGTCATGCTGATCACTTACCTTGGGGTTGCCAACCTCCTCCTGAGCGGCAGTTACCGGAATCCGACGGAATTTTCCTTGCGGGCAATCAGGACCAATCCCAACTCGTGCCTGGCCTACTCGATCTACGGGACTGAATTGTATTTGCAGGGGAGGGCGGAGGAGGCTTTCGACAATCTGAACCGTTCAATAAAGATCTACGGCCGGTTTCTCCCTGCGCTCCATTACCGTGCCCGGATCTTCAGGCAAAAAGGGCTGGACCATGAGGCCCTTGCCGACCTTGACACACTTCTTGCCGCCGATCCGGAATACGACGCCAATGACTATGAACTCAGAGCGCTGATCAAGGCGGGAATGAAAGATTATGCCGGGGCCAGCAAGGATTACAGTGCTGCCTTAAGGCTGAACCCCGCACATCCGGATGCAGCAAAAGGGCTGAAAGAGCTGAACAGGACGGTCAGAAACAACCGATTGCTTCCCAATGTACAAATCGCACAACAGTATAATATGGAAGGTGTTGAAGCCGGCAAACGTGAAGATTTCAGCGGTGCAGAGATGCTCTTCAGAAAGGCCCTGTCAGCGGATCCCGGGTATTACGGAGTTTATGTGAACCTGGGGAATTCGCTTTATCGACAGGGGAAAGTTGCGGCTGCCTGCACTGCCTGGAGATCGGCCGAAGAGCATGAAAGCAGTGATGCTGCGGAACTTTTCAGGGAGTATTGCCAGAGATGACGGCTTGGAGTGAAAAACCCCTTTTGCGTAACGCTCTGGAGGTAAGTGCCTGGACAGCCCTGTTCATCCTGGTCGTAGCCGTCATACAGAGCTGCATTGCATATCCGCTTGACGACGACACAGCCTATCACTTCTCCGTGGCAAGGCTGATTCGAGAGCACGGCATACTGCGAAGCTTTCCCTGGACCCGCTTCAGCTGGCAGTATGACAATTACGCTGATAAAGAGTTTTTCTTTCATCTGTTGTTTGTCCCTTTAACCGGTCTTGACTTCAATGTTGCAGCAAGAATCGTCGGTACTCTTGGCGGCGCCTCAGTCCTTTCGGCCATTTTTCTCGTTCTCCGGATGGAGCGGGTCAGGTTTGCCGGGTTTTGGGCGCTGCTCCCTCTAGGGACGACTATCTTTCTTTATCGTTTTTCCCAGGTCCGCCCCCATCTCTTTTCCATTGCCCTGGCCATACTCTTCCTCTGGGCTTACAGCCGTAAAAAATCATTTTTGCTGTTTCTGCTGGCGGTCCTTTACCCGCTTTTCTACGTAGCCTTCTGGCAGATACCGCTGATCCTGCTGCTGGCGGCAGATACAGCCCGTTTCCGGACAGGTGGGCGGATTGACTGGCGATCGGTATTTACAGCCCTGGCAGGGATAATGACCGGCGTTGCCCTTCACCCCAATTCGGTGAATTTGCTCTGCATCAACTGGATTCACATGACTGACATTCTTTTCCGTAATGTCTGGGGCAAGCACATTGAATTCAACATGGGGGAAGAGTTCGAGCCGTTTTCACCGATGGAGTGGTTCAGGAATATGCTGGTAACCACCGGCGTTGTCGTTACGTCAATAGTAATTGCTTGGCGTAGCCGACGACAGGATATTTTTGCAACCGGGCTGGCAGTTTCCGTGCTTATATTCTTACTGCTCACCCTCAGGACCAATCGTTTCCTCGAATACCTCGTCCCGTTCGGGGTGCTCTCCTTGGCGCTGTCCATAGACAGGAAGTACCATGGGTGGGTCCTGGCCATACTTGCCGCAGTTTCACTCTGCTATACCCTGGCTACCGGCAGCCCGTTGCTGAAATACATTTTTGCCCGCGAACAGAGACTCTGGCAGATGGATAACGGCGTTATCGAGAAGTTCCGACAGGCGATACCGCTCGGAGCAGAGGTATTTACCTGCGGTTGGGAGTATACCGGTACCCTTATGGTGAATCTTCCGGATAGAAAGTACATGGTGGCGCTGGACCCGACGCTCTTGTACAAGCGGGATGCTGAACTGTACGACCTCTGGTACCATACACTTAAAGATGCGCCACCATCGGCAGCAGATATTGTGAGAAATAGTTTTGCCAGCCGTTACATAGTCTGCCTGGACCATCCGAGTCTCCGTCCGTTTTTTGATGCTGTGGCTGTAGACGGTAGTGTCAGGGTGCTGCACAGTGACGGGAAATGGGTGCTGTTTGACCTGGGCTACAGCTTGCGGAAGTCACCATGAACTGCTCGCGGTGTGAGGCGGCCCAACCATGAATAGTCTGATCAAGTCACCTTTATTCTGGATGGCTGCGTCCGGGCTACTCATTCTGATGTTATTTGCTGTTGATTTACTGCTTGTCAATGAGACGACCTTGACCCCTTTCGTGGAGCATCATCAGTGCTTGCCCATGAAAACAGATGCCAGGGGGGTCCAATACCTTACTGATATGGAAACAGGAGAGTTCTATACTGTTAAACGCGGGAAGCTTTTTCTTTACAATCCAGCTGATGGAAGCACGAAAGATCCTCAGCGCATGTTCAGGAGCTATCAAGCTGATGAACATGGAATAGTGGTCACGTATAAACCGATTAGTCCTCTATATGCTTTTTATAAACCAGCTTTGTCGTATAAAGTTTATTTCATAACATTTCTGACGGGACTGTATATTTATACAGCGTTTCTCTTAAAGAGCCGATTACGAAGCTCACCGATAAAATCCCTTCTCTTCCTGGCGATATCCGCAGTTGTGATAAGGGGCTCTTTTGCCTGGTTGCGTCATGGTTTTAGCCAGATGGGCGGGGAGTTTCTTGTCTATGCAAATGAAGAATTTATCTTTGACGCTGCAAATATACAAAACCTGGCGGAATTCATTCGTTCATATCCAGTATTGATGCCGTCCTTGAGTCTGCATGGCAGCCACTTTCCGCCTGGAAATGCTGTGCTGTTCAAATTGATTGCAATGATAGCCGGACATACTACGATTGAGGAAATCTCAAGCCAGATATGGATATATGGATGGTTAATCGTTTGTCTCGGAAGTACGGTAGTAATTCCCATTTACCTGATCACGAAGAAAATGGCTAATGCCGAGTCTGCTTTTATGGCCGCAGCACTATTTATCCTTTTACCAAATTCCATAAGTTTCGGTGCAGTCAGTATGGATGCCTTATTTGCTGTTACAGCGGTTTGGTCAGTGTATTTTTATGTATCTGCGCTTACTGATCACAGCGCCAGATACTCTTTGATTACTGGCATGCTCCTGGGGATAGCGTCATTTTTCAGTTTTTCAGCGTTCCCGTTGGGGCTTTTCATCCTGATGATGAGTTTACTGTCGGTAATACGGTCAAAAGACCAATTCCATAGACAGTTGAGAATTTGTTTGGTCATTGGCGCCGGTTTTCTTGGAACTGTTATTCTTGCATATTTGCTTGGGTATAATATGTACGCAACCTTGGGTGTTGCCATGAAGCAGAACCACAAGCTGATGGAAGAGGTGGTCAATCGTTATTACGGAAGAGAGCTGGGAGAACTATGGGCAATAAACTCGTTGGGTAATATGCTCTCTTTTTTAATCGCCTCAGGGGTTCCGCTGGCTGGGTTGTGGTTGAAGACCATCTTTGCACTGTCGGGGAACAACCGGGACAGGTTCTCTATGCGTGACATGGCAATTGTCCTTGCTCTATTTGTGATAGTCCTTGCCTGCTCAAATTTGCATTTCAGGGAAACTGAACGGATCTGGCTATACATTTCAGCGCTAATCCCGGTTGCCGTAGCACAGCTTTTAAATGACAGCCAGCATGATAAAGTTGCAATGTTCGTAGTGCTTGGTTGTGCATTTCAGTCGCTGGCAAGTGAAGTCCTGTTATTCACAATCTGGTAATAGTAATTAGTTGCGATGGTAGCCGATAAAGATATTTCTGAGTGATCTGTTAGCAGCAAACTGTGGCGGCCCAGGGACGAGGGGAGCTTACGGGGTGAACCATTCGATCGGGCCGTTATCGTTGCCGGCAAGACGGAAATTTTCCGCCGCCTCGGTAACTTTTCCGGCCTCCCTGAGGGCCAGCCCCAACCGGTAGTAATAACGAGGATGAGGTTTAAGGGCAATAGCCATTCGGAAATCGCTGATCGCTTCCTCGTAAAGGCCTTTTTTACGTAAAGCTTCACCGCGGTAAGCGTAAAGATTGAAAATGTCGTTGCGCTGCAGGTTGGCGGCAATATCGAGTGCTGTAGTAAAGTCACTGATTGCTTCTGCATACCTGCCGGTTGACAGATAGAAGAAACCACGTTCCCGGTAAGCCCTTCCCATAGGCTTTGAGTCGATGACCCTGCTCCAGAGCGTGCCGGTGTCGTGCCAGACATCTATAAGCCGTAGCGACATCCAGGCATAAAAAATGAAGGTGCAGCCGATGAAGAGTATAATGACATGGCTCAGGGCTTTACGCCTGCCGGTGGCTTGTCTGCCCGCGCTGGCGCAGAAAGCCGCAACGGCAATGCTCGGACCGACCGAAGGGAGGTAGGTGAACCTGGCGGCATATGACTGGTCGCCATTTTGCAGGAAACCCAGAACCGGCAGCAGGGGGATAATGAAGGAGAGCCAAATGGTGAGAACCAGGGGTTTTCTCCTGACGAGCAGCACGGCACAAGCTGTGAAAACGATGGCAAGTACAGTCTTGATGACAAAGGGATAGGTGATCACCGGATCAAGGACATAGAGCGGCAGGATCCCCACCGGGAAGAGCATTAATCGGCAATATTCGATCACTGAGTTGCCAGCCACCAGGATTCTCAAGGGTAATGACAGATCACTTGTTGCAACAAAAAAACCTTCTTTGCCAAGTGATGTCATTATGGTAACGATAATCATCGCGGCACTGATAATCATGAACGGGATCTTTTCCGCAATTACTGCAGTGTTGCATTTCGCGCCGAAGCGTTGCAGCGGACTCCAGTCGAGGAGGAGCAATAGCGCCGGGATGACGACACTTACTGGCTTTGCCATTAGTGATAAGGTGAACAGGGTAAGGGAAAACAGATAAAGACAGATAACCTTTTTGCCTGTTTTCCCGGCCATCTTTTCCCCGGCGAAGAGGAGGTAGCAGTAAACCGAACCTAGACTGAAGATGCCATTCAGCACATCCTTTCTTTCTGTTACCCAGACAACCGACTCCACCCGCAGAGGGTGAATGGCAAAAATAAGGCCGGCCAGCAG
>Ga0134124_10005106_pt1 | contig 10553 bp, 18 predicted proteins | sample KB304_FD_96880 | JGI IMG/M metagenome (GOLD analysis project Ga0134124, IMG submission 96880) | Terrestrial soil microbial communities without Nitrogen fertilizer from Kellogg Biological Station, Michigan, USA - KB3-0-4 | ecosystem: Environmental > Terrestrial > Soil > Unclassified ... | reverse complement strand
CTTCATCGCAACGCGAAACGTCGAGGGCTCGGTTCTTATACGGCCGGTTCAGGTCAAAGGCTTGTATCCGACAGAGACGAAGAAAGACAAATCGGGCTATGGATTTGTCGGCAAGCTCACTCAACTCCATGACGACATGATGCTCGTTCTTCCGTTCTTTTCGACGGACCGCGTTGGCCCAGCCCCAGTCTGCATCGCTTATATGCCTCGGCGGTCCATCCGGCCGCAGCGCGGTCGCGGTTTCAAATGCACGCCGGCACGGTTTGCATCCGGGCGACCGGAACCACGTGAGACGTATCGGAGCTGTAAGACGCTTTGCGCGCTCGTCAAGCTCTCTCCGTTTACCTGAACTACGACATCGCCGCGCTCGATCCCGACCGCTCTGAACAAACTGCCAGGCCGACCGATCCTTGCGCCCGCGACCTGACCGTTCTCTACGTACGGCGCGATTGTCCCGATTACATCGGCTAGTGCTTGCCCCTCGCTTTGCGTCAACACCTTTGGCGGGCCATCGGGCTGAGCACCGACCTCGAAGTAGAAACCGCAGCTGATTACCGCGAGCGCGAGAACGTGTCGACGTGGCACTTGGTTCATGGCGGTACTCATATCGCCACTGCTGTGTACTACCGCTCGATTTTCTGAATCGCTTGAGCTGCGAACTTGCGCACGTCGGGACTCGGGTCATTCAGCGCGCGACGCAGCGCGGGGAGCGCTGCTTTCGCTGCTGGTCCGATTCGCCCAAGGGCCAAACACGCGCTGTTTCGAGAGGCTTCATCTCCGCTCAGGAGGCCCACCAGCGCCGGAACGGCACTAGCCGAACCTTCGCCGATATTTCCAACGGCTTGTGCAGCCCACGCGCGCACGTTTGAGTCCGAGTCTTTGGACGCCGCTACAAGCGCCGGCAACGCCGAAGATATATCCAGCTTCGCCTTGCCGCACTCAAATGGCCACCAGCCACCGCCCAGTGCCATAAACGCCAGAGTCACGTTGCGCCGGAGATTAACGTCGGGATCGCGCAGCCCAGCAACCAGTGGCGGAATGCTGGCAGCGCCCCAATCCAATAGTTCTTCATAGATGCTTTGTCTTTTGCTGTCCTCCCTGCCAGGGGGGATCGGAGCCGGCAGCTGCCGCAGTTGCTGTACGAGCGTTTCCGGGTCAAGGCCTTGAAGCTGCCGCGTATCTTTGCAGGTGATCGGTCCAACAGGCAGTTCGGCGCAAAGCTTTGACGAAAAATACGCCTTATCGCCAGTCTTGTTGGTTACAAGCATGTCTACGACTCTTCCGCGATAGAAGCTCACTTGGATTCGCGGCAATGCACCGTATTTGCGGTCTTGCTCCCGACCCATATCGAAAAGCAGTGTGAAGGTCTTTTCGGCTGTACCTTCCTCGCTTCTACCTGAAAGCGTCGCTGTATCGAAATGAACGTCGGGGAGACCTCCTGCACATTTGAGCGGGACCGAGTAATCCTTCCCCTGCACATGAAACTCGATATCCGTGACAAGTCGTTCTGCGAGTCGGAACGACGCCGTATCGCCCGAATCGAAACGAACCGAAACCGCGTCCGGCTGTGTCGTGATGTTCTCAACCCGACTCGGCGGGACATATGGGCCCGCCGGAGCGAATGCCGCCTTCGGAACTGCCAACAAAATCGCCGCTAACAGTGCCCGCATAAATCAGATATTACCAAAATGGGAAAGGGAAGCCGTGACGCCCCGGAAGCTCAATGCACGGTCGCAGGCTGTCCGCCCATTCCACCCAGCCATGTGATAGTCGAGTTCGGCGAGCACCATCTGCCGCAAGCGATCTTCATCGGTGATTGGCTGTGCGTTCATTATCGGCTAGCTTCCTCGACGAGGTGCGTCGCTGGTGTCGCGAGCAGCGCATCGAGATCACGCGCAGCTCAGCGCGCGCTTGGGCGAGTCGCCCGGCGATCGACTCGAACAGCTCGGGCGACTCGGGCGGCGCGAGCTGGTGTGTCATGCCGGAAGCGAGCGCTTGCTCTAGGCCCGCGATCTCACTCAGCAGAGAGACCCGCAGTGAGCGCGATGCTGCACAGCTCGCTGCCGCTCCACCTGCACCGCACGCGAGCAGATCGACGAGCAGTAGCGAGGCGGTCGGCCCGTCGACGCGCGGGGCGTGAACTCACACGAGCAGCGAGCGCAGTGGAGTTTTACTTTCACGCCGGGGCACCCAATCCGTCTAACTGTGCCGTGTAGAAATTATCGCGGGGGACGCTGTGGATTTTTCCGTGCCAACGATCCGGACACACCCCCGTCGGCCGCATCGCATCAACTCGCCAGTACGCATGCAAGCCGGAGTTATGTCGCCACCGCGACAGACTGTGCCAGCCCAACCCGGTATAAGGCGCGAATGGGCGATAGACGTCTCCGATTGGGTCGGGTCTGTGCACAATGGATGGCCCGAGCGGCATGGATGGTCGCCTTGTGCCTGCGCATCACCAATGCGGCACCCCAAATCACTAGCGGGCCGTCTTTCGAGGCGTACCGCTACGAGCTGACGAGCGGCAAAGGCGTCTCGGTATGCCTTCACATGAGCCAAATCTTCAACGCCACTTTTCGTCGGCCTTGGGACTACGACACCTACAACTTTCCGCCACCGTGGTTCCCACCTCGGTACCAGCCAGGCACCGAACCGAAAGTGCGCTTCGGCCTGTTCTCCCGTTATCCCAGCAGCCCGGAGTTCGAAGCCATTAAATGGGAAGAGGATGTACTTATATATTCTGGAAGCCCTGGAACGGGGACCGCGCTTATCTCCAGGTTCGACATAGACAACGACGGCACCGCCGACGACGTTCTGAAGGTACCTCAGATGAATCCCGGAGGGGGCGGGTTTGACGACGTAGTTGTTTTTGATTCTGGTCACTTCGACGGTGTCTCGCCAATTGACGGCATGGAAATGAATTCGCGACCTGGCGAGCGCCGTCCCGCCGTTATCTCTTCACAAACTCTTGGCATCGAGGTTCCGTGGATTCGTCCCTTCCTATTTGAGGGCATCAACTATCTGGCTGCGATTGAAGGTGTCGACAATCGAGCCGGACCCATGCTCGTTCTCCAGTACAAGTCCGGGGGCGGCTACCTAGGCAACGGACGCAGGGTTCCGCTAGAAGTACAAACGACTTGTCGCTTCGACATGCTGATAGATACCAAACGAAAAGACGGGCGGCGCGATTCGCCAAAGCACATAGGACAGCGCGCCGCCGCTGAACTGCGGCGTTAGGCCGCTTTTTGCGTCTCAGCTGCGTTGCAAGAGTTGTCGATGCCGATCACGATCTCGGTACATGGCTGGCACAAGGGCGCGAACGCGGTCGCTGCGATCAAATCGTTGCAAGAATTCGCTGACCTTCCTTTATCCGATGCGAAGGCTATCGTGGAAGCGTGGTTGGACGGTGAGAGCAGAAAGGTTGTGGCTCGGACGCCGGAAGTCGCTAACGAACTCGCCTCGGCTCTGAAGGGAAGTGGTTTCGATGCGCGCCCAGAATCCAACCGCACGGCAAGCGCCTAACAAGCGGTTGCAGCGGACGGTCAGCAATAAAGTGTCAGGGCACATAGGGTCAGCGCGCCGCCACTGAACTGGGGCGTTAGCCGACACTCCGCGGGGTGCTCGATGAAAATGTTAGCGCTTCTTTCGCTGCTACTTTGGACATCAGTCCATGCGCAGCAGCCAAGTGCGGATCCAGAGCTGACGCGGCAGATCTCGGAAGCCATTCGAGACATGTCAATGATTCAAGTCGGAATGCAACGTCGTGACCTTCTACGGGTGTTCACTGTCGAGGGCGGCGTGTCTAGTCGCTTACAGCGCACGTATGTTTATCGACGGTGTCCCTACATCAAGGTAGACATCGAGTTTGAGGAAGTTGGTCGCGATGCCGCTGGTCGTGTGCCCTTACCCGAAGCTGCTGAGGACGTGATCAAACACATTTCTCGACCGTATTTGGCATGGTCGGTGATGGACTAGAGCTCAACAAGTGTCGGCTAACAAGCAGTTGCAGCGGACGGGTCATGGACAAAGTGCCGAGTCACATAGATCAGCGCGCCGCCGCTGAACTGCGACGTTAGAGGTCAAGTGATGCGCCGCCTTCTGCCAATAGTATCGGCGCTGATTTGCGCATGCGGCACCAGCACCGCGACGGCTGGTGGTGCGGACCTCATTGCGAAGGGCATCTACCGCACAAGCACTGCCATAGAGAACACGACGGTCATTCCCGCAGTATTGGGAACCCACTTCGGCGTCGCGTTCCGAGTTAAGGCGTCGGTCGGTCAGAACGGGCCCCGCACGACTGTTATCTGGCGCCTCCCCGCCGCCGGTCTCCGCGCTCCTGGAACGAAGCTAACATCACATGTGGACACGCACGACGTGACTTGCGTGCGTGAATCGGTTTGCAGGACAGGATGGATATTCGAGCATCCATGGGAACTCGTGCCCGGTGTCTGGGAAGTGGAGATCCTTGTCGACGGCCGAACAGTCATAAAGCAGTCGTTCACTGTTGTGGAGCCGTGATCCCTGCAATGCAGTTGCAGCGGACGATGAGGGGTAAGTGCCAAGGCACATACATCAGCGCGCCGGCGCCGAACTTGCGGCGTTAGGCGGCACTACCGACGCGTCCTAGTTTTTTGGGCTTAGCGAGAGGACATTTGAGATGATCAAAGTCTTCCTTCGAATCACCCTTGTTGTATTTGCCTTCGCCGCGTTCGCGGCAAGCCATGCTCAGCAGTCCGGTCAAGCATCCGTTTACGAGGCACTATTCGCTCAAGTTGAGTCGCTGGGCTTCGACAGGACCTACTACGTTCGCGAGCGGGAGGGGCGGCCTCCGAGTGCTATCCAAAGCAATGTTCCTTTTCCTTCGGAACGTCAGGTGCATGCGCGGGCGAATTTTGGACGCATCCGGGTGCTATTTGTCGACGAGTCCTTTCTTTCGGGGCTGTGGGACTCAGGCTGCCAGAAAGGCTGGGCAAAATTCCACGAGCGCTACCCGCAGGCCGGCGACCTGACCCAGGTTTCGCGCGTTCTACTTAATGAATCAGGGGATCAAGCGTCGGTCTACGTCGAACAGGGCAGTGGTTGCCAGTCCTCGTGCGGCGCTACTTATCAGCTGGCTCTGCAGGCTGACGTATGGGCAGTTGTCGGAAGGACGGGTAGCTGGTGTTCCTGACGAACGCGGAACGAAACTTCGAGACATACAGGTCAGCGCGGTGCCGCCTAACAAGCAGTTGCAGCAGACGGTCTTAGATAAAGTGCCAAGTCACATAGGTCAGCGCGCCGTCGCTGAACTGCGGCGTTAGGCGACAACCTTCATGGTCCCGATTCGTCCTTTTAGAACAAGCGATCAGGCAGCGGCTCGGGCGCTCATCGAAGAAGGACTGGGCGAACACTTTGGATTTGTGGACCGCAACGCCAGTCCGGACTTGGTCGACATCGCAGCATCCTATGGCTTGTCGCCCAATGCCTTCTTCGTGGCTGAGCTCGATAGCGTCGTAGTCGGCACCACAGGAGTGGTCGTTCAGGCCGCGTTTGGGCGTCTCGTTCGAGTTGCAGTTGCTCGCCGCTATCGCCGACATGGTATTGCCACGGCGCTAATGGACTGCGTCGTCGGCTTCGCCAAGCAGAGGGGCATTGTGGAACTCGTTGCCCATACTCAGCCGGAATGGCCAGACGCCATGGGTTTCTACAAGTGGCATGGGTTCACTCCGTATGGTCGCGACGATGTGGACGTCTACCTTCGTCGCAGGGTCGTGCTGGCAAGCGGCTCTGATCTTGCTCGAGGGCAGGCGGCATCGTGACGGAAGCACTCGCATATCGGCCTGCAAACTCCGACGACGTGAGCGGTGTCGCTAATCTTCACGCTGAGAACTGGCGACGGGCCTACCGAGGTAACTTCCGCGACGAGTATCTGGACGGGGACGTTTTTACGGAACGCCGGAGCGTGTGGAACGCTCGTCTGAGGGATCCGCCAGCTAACCAATACGTCTGTGTTGCCGTTCAACGCGAGGAACTCGTGGGGTTCGTGTGCGTATTCGGATCTCATGACCGCGAGTGGGGCTCCTTCATCGACAACCTTCATGTGGACGCCCGCTCGCAGGGACGTGGAATCGGTTCCATGCTTATGCGGCAAGCGGGTAACTGGCTTACCTCGTGGTTTCCGGAGGAACGCGTGTACCTTCTGGTGTGGGAATTCAACCGGGCCCAATCGCTGTACGCGCGTTTGGGCGGTCGCAATGCTGGAATCGTTGAAGTCGAGAATCCGGGTGGCGGTATCGGACGCTATTTTCGTTTCGTTTGGGAACGACCGAACCAACTCATCGGCGTGCGGAGCTAGGCATGTCGAATCCTCGAGAAGACTAGTGCTGTCGCCTAACAAGCCAGTTTGCAGCGGACGGTGAGAGATAAAGTGCCAAGGCACAGAGCGAAGCGCGCCGCCGCTGAATTGGGGCGTTAGGCGTACACGTGAAACGCATCGCAAGAAGCTTCGCCGTCACAGTTCTCGCGTGGCCGTTTTGCGCGCACAACGCTCATAGTCAGGCGTCAGACGAAATCGTGCTTGCTGATGAGCTCCGTACTGCGTTTTATGAGCATGCACCGCGCGCGCTCGCGAGCGCGATGTCGCAGGCCGTAGCTACTTGGTGCTCTTCCAAGCACGGTGCAGCGAAATCAGATGCACTCAGCTGGCTTTGCGCAGGCGGGAATCTGGTCTACTTCCGCAGCGTGTACATTAACGGCGATAAGGGTCCGCACGGCTTGGTCTGCGAACACTACGACGGCCATGCTTTCAGATACCTCGGGCTGGATTTCACCGCTGAGTCAGTCGCCGACCACTCGTGCGTGCCGGCAGCGTCCGACGGCTCACGTTACGAACTGGTTGTTGATGAGGTTGGGGACGGTGACGACTAACAAGCAGTCGCAGCCGACGTTCAGAGATAAAGTGCCAAGGCACATAGCACCACGCGCCGCCGCTAAACCGTGGTGTTAGAAGTCATGGGAATCCGCGTCGGGATGCTGGGCGTCGTAGCGATTGCAGCCGTGATATCGGCTAGTGGTCAGCCCTACCAGCGCGGCGAGGTGTTAAGCACTGAATTCCTCACTAGTCTTGTCCAGGAGCGTCTTTCGCCGTGGCAGGTAGCCGTTATCAACGTCCCCGTTAGCTCGGCAATAATCTTTGAGCGGGACCCGTCTGACGCTCCCATCACGGTTCTTGGCGGTAGCACCTTTCTGTGGGCGCAAATCGCCCGCCAGCTTTCTCATTCGGTCTCAAGGAACGAGCCAATGCATCTGATCGTCAAGCGTTGGTTCATACCCGCTGCAGCGTGCCCAGCGGCAGCGGATCACATTCGTGAATTCCTCGCCCGTCTCGCAGAAGTGGGAAAGGTAAGGGTTGGCGGGTCTTCTGACTCCGCCCTTCAGGAAGTCGTTGTTGACGGTCCTGCTTTCCGGATCGTTACTAAGGACAGGGACGCTTGGGTCACCATTGCGCCGTACGCTCCATTAAACCCGCCGCTGCACCAAGCAGCCGAACAACTAAATTCGGTTGTCTCGGGTTGCACGAATTCGATAAGCCCCAGTATCGAGCGGCATGACTTCTAGCAAGCAGTTGCAGCGGACGGTGCGAGATAAAGTGCCAAGTCACCAAGGACAGCGCGCCGCCGCTGAACTGCGGCGTTAGGCGACCATGAAGCGTGTGGCGTTAGAAACAGGTGCTGCCGGGCTTCTCGCCTTGTGCGCGAGCGCTGTTGCCCAGTCAGAACGCGACCTGCTCCCGGTGTACTTCGATGTGTACCTTATCGAAGGCAGCCCTCTGTACCCCTTTGCAGTGGGCCACCCGTGTGGAAAAACAGTGACTCTTCGATCCGACCGGCTGCCGGTCGATGTGCCTGGCGTTGCCTTCGATTGGGCGTACGAACTATCGCCTGATGGCAAGATAAAGACGCGTTGGGCGATGCCGGTCGACGGACAGCCGTTAGCTGTCGAGAGCGATCAGCTTACGATTCGTCAGTTCAGTGAAAGCGAACTGGTTTTCGTGACTACAACTTTCCACATCGGCACGACTCTCGACGGTCCGAGCCGCTCGGTGCTGGACGAGAACAAGCATCCAGTCGAATGTCCGATCAACGCGGAGACGACAAAGGAGATCGGGGACCGAGTGTGTGCAGAGTTCACGGACAAGGCGACAGGGAAGGCTCGGACTATTGCTTTCGCTCTGGTCTGCACTTGAGGTCGCCTGACAAGCAGTTGCAGCGGACGGTGAGAGATAAAGTGCCAAGGCACATACGTCAGCGCGCCGCCGCGCAACTGGGGCGTTAGGCGGCAGCTATGGGGACCACGTGCTTCTCGATGTACAACCGGGCGCAGCGGTTGCGTGTGCCTTGCCCCAAAGTCTGGTTTTCGCCCCCGATCGTATTTTGTGCCTTTGCGTGTGCGTTCACGCCGCCGCGCCCGGTCCCATTGAGCGAACGCCTGGCAAGCGTTGACGTATCGGATGGCGTGGATGAAAGGGAAGCCAACCTGATTGCAGAAGGCTACCTTTCCGCAGGTTTTGGGGGGCGAGAGGGTGCGGTCTGGGTCGTTGCCTCTGATGACGAAAATTGGATAGCAGCTTCCGCCTTCGGCCTAATAGGTCTTCCTGGCCCAAATGTGCTGATCGATAAAACTACCGGTGGCGCGAGGGCTGAAGGAGCGCCATCCTTCGAAAACCTACCTGAACTGATGCGCGCGCTATCCCACTAAGGGAACGACTTGCGTTGTGCCAGCCGCCTAACAAGCAGTTGCAGCTGACGCACCGAGCTGCGACGAGCCCGATCGTCGGGTCACGCGTGGTGGCGATCGCTCAGCGTGCCCACACGCTTCCGTCGTCCGCACCGCGGTGCTACTGCCTGGTCACGCCGCCATGTATGAGACCTTGGAAAGCAGTGTCTCCATAATTGAACCCGCCGGGGTTTTGCCGCTGGTGTTGAAGAGCGCCGGCTCGCCTGAGCGCGGCCGGGCTCACTCTCGCGGGCCGGCCCGCAAGATCGAGCACCTCGTCGTACCTCAAGCCGTCGAACTGCCGCAGATAATTCGCCGTCGTATAGCCGCCGCTGCTGTTGGTCGCGCGCTTGTCGATCGACATCAGCAGGTCGCCGCGTTCGATGTCGGCGAGGAGATCCTTCGTCCTGTCTGCCAATAGACGCATATCAACACGATCGACATCGCCGTCGCGGTCGAGATCGAGGCCGGCGGACCCGAGGCTGTCTGTCATCCAAATGAGGGCGAGCGCTATGTCGAGGTCTTCACGGCGTCGCCGCGGGAGGCTGTTCTGCAGTGCCGCGATAGAGGACTCGAATCCCGCTTCGCTGCTGCCGTCGATGCGTTGATCGCGCCAATCGCCCGATTGCGCGAAAACCGCCGAGCAACTCAGCGCGAGCCACATTCCCCCCGTGATCACAGCCGATTCGATCGAGCGCGGCATTCTCACTGCTACATTACGAGTAGTAGCGCCGGGCTTCAACGAGCGGCCGTGCTGCACGAGCAGGCAGTCATCCACCGTTACGTTGAAGGTACAGCAGTGACCAAGGCAAGACCTACAGCGCTCGAACAACTCGTCGCGCGCGTCGAGGGGCTCGGGCATCGTCTGATCATCGGCCCGGACCGCTATCTGATGATCATCGACGCGAAGACGTGGGCGGTCATCATGCGCGCGGACGACATCGCGGAGATCGCCCGGTGGGTCGCTGGCCGCGGTAGGAGCGGCAAGGTGATCCCGTTCCCCAAGACGCTCGAGCCGCCCGACCTTCCGCCGCGCCTGGGCGCAGAGACACGCGCTGACATAGCCTCTGGCAAGTGGCGCCTACCGGAGGAGCGCACTGCGCAGCTCAGAGCCGAGCTCGCAGAGGTGCTCGCAAAGCTGCGGGAAGCGTCCGGCGAGACCGACCCCTCGCACGAGGAGTGAACAGGCACATAAACGCAAGTCGGTCGCGAACGACCGGAAGACGATCGGGCGACGCGCCCAGCGGCGTCCTGATCAGAGCGCCTTTGCGATCTCGCACTGCTCCTTCACGGCCTTCTTGAGCTCGGCGCCCTCGGCGGGTTTCAGGAGGTGGCCTGCGAATCCTTCGGCCCGCGCGCGTCGCACGATATCGACCTGCGTATACCCGGTCAGAGCGACGACGCGCACGCCGGGGCAAATCTTCTCGACGCGTTCTTTCACCTCGAACCCGTCATGCCCAGGGAGTCCGATATCCATGATGATCACGTCGGGGTCGAAGTCTTTGGCCTTAGCGACGCATTCCTCTCCGGAGTAAACGGCAATGGCTTCGTGTCCCCAGCTACGCAACAACATCACGGAGCTGTCAGCGACATCGCGATTGTCGTCTACCACCATCACCTTGCATGAATCGGTCGTCACGTGGTTCCTCCCTGGAAGCCTTGTTATGCGTGGGAGTCATGGAGGGCGGGGCTCTCGGCCCGTCCTACATGTCGTCTAAATGCCGCGCCTGCTAGTAGCGGAGCGTTTGTGTGCGGCAGCCTAGCACACGACTTTCGAGAGGGGGTCCGTCCGCGTTTGG
>Ga0134124_10005105_pt1 | contig 10553 bp, 5 predicted proteins | sample KB304_FD_96880 | JGI IMG/M metagenome (GOLD analysis project Ga0134124, IMG submission 96880) | Terrestrial soil microbial communities without Nitrogen fertilizer from Kellogg Biological Station, Michigan, USA - KB3-0-4 | ecosystem: Environmental > Terrestrial > Soil > Unclassified ... | reverse complement strand
CATTCACCTCAAAATTCACAATCTCACCTCATGTCCCAACTACTCCCTCGATCACCATTCGAGGGGTTACAGATCGAATTCTCGAATTGCAAGTAAGGGCGCACCACTCGGCACGCCCCACTTTCAACTAACGTCTAACTTCAATCGTCTGTTTTCTGACGTCTGTCGTCTAGCGTCTGACGTCTTACTTCTTTTCATCCACATCCACATACTCGGCGTCGATGACTCCTTCGTCCTTCTTCGCCTCTCCATTAGCACCCGGAGTAGCCTCAGAAGTTGCGCCGCCCGTCGGAGCACCTGCCCCAGGCTGGGCGCCCGTCGCCTTGTACATGGCTTCGGCCAGTTTGTGCGAAGCCGCTACCAGTCGATCGCGTGCGCCGTTCATCGCGGCAACCTCGCCACCTTCCAATGCCTTCTTCGCGTCGGCCACTGCATTCTCAACGTCGCCGCGCTCTTGGCCCGAGATCTTGTCGCCATGCTCTTTCAGCATCTTCTCGGTCTGGTAGACCATGCCGTCGAGCTGGTTCTTCACTTCGATGGACTCGCGTGCAGCCTTGTCTTCCGCGGCATGCGCATCGGCTTCTTTCGCCATGCGCTCCACTTCTTCCTTGCTCAAGCCCGAAGACGAAGTGATCGTGATCTTCTGGTCCTTGCCCGTTGCGTTGTCCTTCGCCGCTACGTTCAAGATTCCGTTCGCGTCGATATCAAACGTCACCTCGATTTGCGGCACGCCGCGCGGAGCCATAGGAATTCCGGTCAAGTGGAACTTGCCGAGCGTCCTATTCTGCGATGCCATCGGACGTTCGCCCTGCAACACGTGGATCTCGACTGACGTCTGCGAATCCGCAGCCGTCGAGAACGTCTCCGTCTTCTTCGTTGGAATCGTCGTGTTGCGCGGAATCATCGGCGTCGCCACTCCACCCAGTGTCTCGATCGAGAGCGTCAGAGGAGTCACGTCCAGCAACAGCAGGTCTTTTACTTCGCCCTTCAGAACGCCGCCTTGGATCGCAGCGCCGATCGCTACGACTTCATCGGGATTCACGCCCTTGTGCGGTTCCTTGTTGAAGAGCTTCTTCACCAGTTCCTGGATCATCGGCATGCGCGTCTGTCCGCCGACCAGCACGACTTCATCAATCTTGTCGGCCGTTACTCCGGCGTCTTTCATCGCAGCCTTGCACGGTTCGATCGAGCGCTCCACGATGTCGCGGACCATCTCTTCCAGCTTCGAACGCGTCAGCGTTACAACCAGATGCTTCGGGCCGCTAGCGTCGGCCGTGATGAACGGAAGATTGATCTCCGTCTGCATCGTCGTCGACAACTCGATCTTCGCGCGCTCGGCCGCATCACGCAGACGTTGCAGCGCCATCTCGTTGCCTTTGCCACGCAGGTCGAGCCCTTCGTTCCTCTTGAACTCTTCGATGAGCCAATCAACGATCCGTTGATCGAGGTTGTCGCCGCCAAGGTGCGTGTCACCATTGGTGGACTTCACTTCGATCACGCCTTCGCCCACTTCAAGGATCGAAATATCGAACGTACCGCCGCCGAATTCATACACAGCGATGGTTTCGTCTTTCTTCTTATCCAATCCATAAGCCAGCGCAGCCGCCGTGGGCTCGTTGATGATGCGCTTCACATCAAGGCCGGCAATCTTGCCCGCGTCCTTCGTCGCCTGGCGTTGGGCGTCGTTGAAATATGCCGGAACCGTGATTACAGCTTCCGTGACCGGCTCGCCAAGATAGTCTTCGGCCGCCTTCTTCAACTTCTGAAGGATCATTGCCGAGATCTGTGGCGGAGTATATTCCGTGCCTTGCGCAACGATCGCGACGTGGTCCCCGCTCTGAACTACTTTGTAGGGAACCATCTTCATTTCTTCGTTCACTTCGTCAAAGCGGCGTCCCATGAAACGCTTGATCGAGTAAACGGTATTTTCCGGATTGGTGATCGACTGACGTTTCGCCACCTGACCAACCAACCGCTCGCCCGTCTTCGTAAATCCGACCACGGATGGCGTCGTGCGACCGCCTTCCTCGTTGGCAATGACCTTGGGCTCTCCGCCTTCCATCACTGCAACTACCGAGTTTGTGGTTCCCAAATCAATGCCAATAATCTTTCCCATTGCAACCAGCCTCCTAAATCGCTAAATGCCTACTCGTCCTCGTTTGATTGCCACGTACCTTCAAAACTTGTCATGGTGAGCGGAGCCGCAACGCGGCAGAGTCGAATCCACCCCTACAATCCCGCTACTCTGGCCTTCCAACAACCGAATCATAGAACTTGAGTCATTTACTGTCAATGTTATAGATGCTTCATTTCTTCTAAGGTTTCAGAACCTGAGTACCCTTTGTCTTCATCAACTTGCACCAGAATTGGGCAGACCCCTTTTTGGTGCTTTCGCTTCGGGTTCCCACGAGGAATCCCTTTCGAAAAACGAATTCGGGAGCCTACAATTGCCCCAGCAAGGCCCGTCTGGGACAAGATCCAGGGCGGGCCATAATTTTTGCTGCATTGAAGAGCCAAACCTGCTATAACCCTAGTCCCCTCAACAACTTGAGCCGGACTGGGAGGTTAACTCCTTGTTTTCCGAGTAGATAGCCATAACCCCTTTGTTTCTGCGAATTTGACATTCGCAATATAGGGGGAGGGGGCACCCACTCAACAGGCAAAAGCCAATCGGAGGCAAATGAACTGACCAACACCACTCGCGAATTGAAGACCAACCGCCGCCTAACTGTTCTCCCGCTGCTGATGGCAATTTTCTTCATGGTTTCCGGAGGACCTTTCGGACTCGAGGAACTGATTGCCGATGCTGGATATCATCGCGCGCTCCTTGCCTTGCTGATCACACCATTCATCTGGAGCCTTCCGACCGCTTTGATGGTCGCCGAACTGTCATCGGCGATTCCGGTTCAGGGTGGCTTCTACGTGTGGGTCCATCGCGCTCTCGGTCCCTTCTGGGGATTCCAGGAGGCGTGGCTGTCGTTGGTTGCAAGTGTCTTCGACATGGCGATCTACCCGACGCTCTTCGTTGCTTACGCGGAGTGGATGTGGCCATCGCTTGCGGTTGGTCATCGGCCGCTGCTGCTCGGCGCTTGCGTCGTCGCGATCGGCATTGCCTGGAATCTGTTTGGGTCGTCGGCGATCGGTGGTGGTGCCGAATGGCTTGGGCTGCTCCTGCTCTCTCCATTCGTCGCCATGGTCGTGATTGCATTCACTCATCAGGCCGCGCCGGCGACGCACTTCGGCAAAGGTTCCGACTTGCTCGCCGGAATCATGGTCGCGATGTGGAATTACATGGGGTGGGATCAGGCCTCAACCATCGCAGGAGAAGTGCACGACCCACAGCGCACTTATCCAAAGGCGATTCTTTGGGCGATTGGAATTGACGTTTCGCTCTATCTTGCGTGCGTCGGGGCCTCGATGCGGGCTGGTGTTCCCGCCGATGCATGGTCGACGGGATCATGGACGGCGGCCGCCGGACATATTGCCGGACACTGGGCTGAGGTCTCCGTGGCAATCGCTGGAATGATCTGCGGCCTCGGAATGTTCAACGCGCTGGCGCTCTCGTATTCGCGCCTGCCTTTCGCAATGGCCAAGGAACGAATGCTGCCACAGGCCTTCGGCAAACTCAACAGCAAGGGAGTGCCGTGGGTATCGCTGCTCGTCCTTGGCTTTGGTTGGATGCTTTCGCTCGGGCTCAGTTTCAGCCGCCTGGTGATGCTCGACATCATGCTCTACGGCTTGAGCCTGATATTGGAATTTGTCGCGCTGATCGTGCTTCGCCTCAAGGAGCCCGATCTTCCGCGTCCATTCCGTGTGCCCGGCTCTCCGTGGCTTCTGGCCATCTGGGCCGCCGGCCCCACATTCCTCATCGCGCTTTCGGCCATCCGAAATCACGGAGAGAGATTGGGATCCATCAATGCACTCTGGATCGCCGGTGCGCTTATTGTCGCCGGAGTAGTCGCCTACATTCCTATCGCCCGATATAGGACTGTATAGATATTCACAAGCAACAATTACCCCAGCCGCCTGCGGCTGGGGGTTTTCACTCTAGTGATTTCGGGATTTTGGTACCTATTTCCATTGAAGATATGTTCCGTTTCGAGCCGACCCCGTCTAACATAGACGCGCTCATCATTCACTCACACGTCTTCTCCCGGAGGCCCCGGATGTCCCGCTGGTCGCGCGTCATTGTATTTCTTGCTTCGATAATTCTCATCTGCGGGCCGTCGGCAGCGGAGTCGCCGACCTGTCAGGCCCCAGTGTTAAAGTCACCCCCGGTCGGGGCAAATATCTTCACCGAAGACCAGGAAATGGTACTGTCCTCGCTCCTACATCAGAAGTTAGAGCAGGATGTGGTGATGATAGAAGACGAGTCTTTGACTGGTGAGTTGAAGCGGGTGGGAGATCGACTGCTCCAAGCCCTTCCCAAGACTAACCTCAGGTTCCATTACTACATCATCGATATCCCGATAGCCAATGCGCTCTCTGAGGCGGGTGGCAATATCTACTTTTCCCGCAAGATGATTGCTTCGTTCCGCAGTGAAGACGAATTAGCAGCTGTAATGGCGCACGAGATGGGTCACATCGTTACCCATCAATCTGCGATCGAAATCTCCCGGGAAATGAAGGCGGTACTTGGCACCTCGCAGTTAACGGATGCCGACGATGTCGAAGATAAGTACAACCAACTGCTCGACAGCTATCGCAAGAAGCCAGGAGCGTTTCGTCATCGCGATAGCGAAGCACATGACCAGCTGAATGCCGACCAAGTTTCCGCATTTGCCGTGGCTGCAGCGGGATACGACGTGAAGATGATGGCTGCCTTCTTCGATCGTTTCACCGAAAACAAAGGCAAAACTGGCAATTTCTTCACCGACATGTTTGGCGGGACCAGCGAAGAACAGCGCCGCTTTCGCGACATGCTTAAGAACACGAAAGCAATATCGGCAGATTGCATCGGAAAGCATTCAGAAACAAGCGACGTGGATTTCAGTAAATGGAAGACGGCTGTACTCGCCTATGACGGAATTGGGCACCAGGAAAAGCTCGATGGATTGATCGCTCGAAAGCCTTTGGCTCCTCCCTTGCGCGCGGAACTGACGAAGATGCGGGTGAGTCCAGATGGCAATTACGTTTTCGCTCAGGATACCGGATCGATCGCAGTGATGACGCGGGAAGATTTGAAACCACTGTTTCGCATCGATGCTGAGGAAGCGAGATCCGTACAGTTCACGGCTGATTCCAAAGCGATCAGCTTTTACAAACTGGATATATTCACCTCGCCGCGCGTCGAGGTGTGGGACATTGAAGATAAATTGTTGCGGGCAGCCTACGAATTACACATCCCAATTGGATGCAACCAGGCAGCTCTCTCCCCCGACGCCAAGTATTTCGCATGCATTTATCCGGACGCAGAGCAATCGTGGGAAGGTTTGTTTTTCAGTCTCAGAATTCTGAACACTGAAAGTGGCGAGACCATATTCGAGAAGAAGCAATTTTTTGGCGGCGATCGACGTTCTGTCTGGACTCATCTCTGGGGCGCCATTTATTCAGGAGAAGAATTGCGTGTTGTCTCCATGCACTTTTCTCCCGATTCGAAATACCTGCTCTGGGGTCGCGAGGATCAGGCAGTCGCCATCGATGTTGCCAGCGGAACCAAGCTCAACCTGCCCAACAGCATCAAGGAAATCATGCATGTGGATTTTACTTTCCTTGATGGAGACCGAATCGTCGGACCAGGCGGCAAAGGAGACAAAGGTGCGGTCATAAAGTTTCCTTCGGGCGAGGTCTTATATTCCAACCTGAAGATGGGGCTCGCGCATTTAGACGGAGCCTCACGCGGCGATTATGTGATCGTTTTTCCGCTCAAGGATTACGCGGCGGGTCTTTTTGACCTGAAGAAAAACGAATACGTATTCGGAAGTAAAGTGCCAGCCATTGAAGTGTATGGCGATGAGTATCTACATGAACGCAGGGACGGTGAACTTGAGATCGTAAATCTTGGTTCGGGCAAACCGAAACTGCAGAAGCCTCTGGCGGAAGGTCCGTTGGGCAGGGTAGTCGCATCCGCTGCTTCCGACGATCTCAATTACGTTGCGATCTCGGGAACAGTCCGCGGAGCTGTGTGGAACGTGAACCAGGGAACGAGGGTGATGCACCTGCGCAGATTCAATGCAGTCGGCGTCGATAACGCTGGATTCACATTTGCAGATTTTCCAGCCGAAGGGGAGAGCAAGAAGCGGCAATTCGCTCAGGTCAACACGGCGAAGGGAACAGCGACCTCGTTCCAGGTGGACGAGGAGGGGTCTCACGAACAAATCGGCGCCTATCTGCTCGAGGCTGCTCCTACAAAAAAGGGAGACTGGGGGAAGAACGTTCTGTATCAGGTCAAGAGCATGCGAAGTAACGCTGTGCTCTGGAGCCGAACTTTCCAGAATGGTTTGCCCAGGACTTTCGTGGAAGATGACATCGATTCACTTGTTTTCGCATACGACGTCAACAACCCTGCAGGCAAGGCCGCGATGCAAGGCAACGATGAATTGAATGCGAAAGTCAAAGCTCTAAAGACCAGAGATCATGCTTATGCCATCGAATCGGTCGACCTGCCGACGGGAAAAACAAAAGGCGTTATGGCTCTGGATACAGGAAAGGGTTCCTTCCTGCTGCGCGACGCTTTCCGCGCAGGTCCGTACATCGTTACGACGGATACCCATGACAGAGTTCAGGTTTTCAGCTTGGACGGAACTCGCAAAGGTCGCCTTGAAGCGCACGGCGCTATGGGCACAAGAGATGGCCGGGTTCTGGCTATTTCGGTCGGCAGAGGCAAGCTGGCGATTTACGATCTGCAAGCCTTCAAGAAGGTCAACGAGCTCGATTTCGCCTTGCGGCTCGCGATGTTCCGCTTTTCATCCGATAGCAGCCGACTGCTGGTCATCACTCGCGACCAGAAAGCCTATTACTTCGATACTAAGCAATTGCTTGCCGGACCCCAAGTGGCGGTGTCGAAGTAAGTTGTCAGTCGTATCGCTCGAAGACGACGTGTTTCTTGTCCCAGCCGAGTTCGTCTTTAAGCAGGGCGCGATTGGCGGAAACCATGTCATTGAGGCCACAGATGTATGCCTCGATGGTTTCCACTGAACGTCCCGTCGCGATCTGGCGAACGAAGTCCTGCACGTAGCCTTTGTTTCCGGTCCAGCCTTCTGGAGGCCGGCTGAGGGTCATCACGTAATGGAAGTTCGGATACTTGCGGTCGTACTCTTCAAACTCTTCGCGGTAATAGATGTCTTCTTCGTATCGAGTGCCATAGACCACCCAGTACTCGTGTCCCTCGTTGCGTGCTGGATCTGCGAACAGCCACTGCACCATTGAGCGGAAAGGCGCCACGCCGGTGCCTGTTGAAATAAAAATCGCGTCTCGACGTTCCGGATGCATGATGAAGTGTCCGTGCGGCCCGTGGAAGTGAGCCAGGGAGCCGACTTCCTGATCGCAGAGCCAGTTGGACATGAATCCGTTTTCGACACGGTTCAGGCAAAGGTCGAACGTATTATTGTTGCGAGGTGGAGAGGCGATGGAATATGCGCGCGTAACGAATTTTCCGTCTCCCTTCGGCTCCCGAATGGACACGAACTGGCCGGCCACAAAGTCGAACTTATCGGTCTCGACGACTTCGAACTCGAGGTGCTTGGTTTTCTCTGAGATCAAGACGGAACGCGTCAGGCGCGCTGTCATCAACGGATGTTCCAATGGATATGCCAGCCTCGTGTAGATTTGAAGGTCATTCTAGTACACGCGCTCGTCCTGTGTGGAGCGAGCGAGGAAGTGTAACAGGGAACAGATGAAGAAGCTCGTTTCAGGGGTTCTTTTCCTTTTCGTTTTTGTCCTACAAATGGCTGGCCAAGTCTCAAAGTGGTCCGTAGCGATCACCGTCGACGACATGCCCGCCGTAACCTACACACGCGGCAATCAGGGTACGGCCGAAGCCGCCGAGATCAATCGGAAGTTGCTGGAGGCCTTTGCGCGTCATCACGTCCCGGCCACCGGGCTGGTGAACCAGCAAAAAGTTGAGGAAGACGGTCAGTCAGTCGCACGTGCAGCGATCCTCGAGGAATGGTTAAAGGCGGGCCACACTCTCGGTAACCACACCTATTCACATCCGAAGTTCTCGGCCCTGTCGCTGGAGGAATTCGAGAAAAACACGCTCGATGGCGAAAGCACCATCGCACCTCTGTTAGCCAAGCATGGCGAGAAATTGCGATTCTTCCGCTTCCCGTACAACGACACAGGAGGAACTCCCGAGAAGAAGACTGCGTTTGATAAGTTCCTCGTCGAACATCATTACGAGATCGCAACCTGCACCGAAGAAAACATGGACTGGATGTATGAAAACGTTTACCACGCCGCTCTGGCGAAGGGTGACACGAAACATGCAACCGAAATCCGCGAAGCCTACCTGCAACAGACGCGAGAGGCACTAGAGCAGTACGAAAAGATGTCGCTGGAGATGATCGGTTATCCATTTCCGCAGGTGATGCTGATGCACGCCAACCATCTCAACGCTGATTCGATGGATGAAGTGCTCAAGATCTTTGAAGCGCGCGGATACAAGTTCGTATCGCTGGACGATGCGCAGAAGGATGCTGCCTACCGCACGCCAGACCTCTTCACGGGGCCGTGGGGAATCCTTTGGCAGCAGCGTTGGGACCTGACTCTGCACAAGGCGGCGCCGGGGGGACCGACGAAGCGTGGCGGCCCCGATCCGCCGAAATGGATCACCGACGAATACACGAACTTGCCGAAAACGGGATACTGATCGAGTGAGTCGAACTCCCGTTCTGCCGGTCGATGCCGTACTGTCGGAGATCGTAGCGTCGCTGGCAAAAAACTCGAACCTCTTGCTCGAGGCTCCGCCCGGGGCCGGTAAGACTACGCGCGTCCCACCGGCCCTGCTGAACGTCGTGCATGGCGAAGTCGTGGTGTTGGAGCCTAGAAGAATAGCCGCGCGACTTGCCGCGCGTCGCGTTGCTTTCGAGATGGGCGAAGCCGTTGGGGAAACCGTCGGCTACCAAGTGCGCTTTGAAGAAGCTGTCGGGACTAAGACCCGTTTACGGTTCGTGACTGAGGGGGTGCTAACGCGGCGGCTGCTGGCCGATCCAACATTGAATGGTGTCGATGCAGTCGTGCTGGACGAATTTCATGAGCGGCATCTTGAAAGCGATCTGGCGCTGGCTCTGCTGAAACGATTGCAGCGATCGCGTCCGGAGCTGAAGATCGTAGTGATGTCAGCAACGCTCGAGGCCGATCCGGTGGCGAAGTATCTCAATGACTGTCCCATCGTTCGCTCCGAAGGCAAGCTCCACGACATTGCGCTTACACATCTTCCATATTCAGGGGAGCCACTGGAAAGGCAGGTGCGAGGCGCGGTAGAGCAATTGCATCGAGAGCGTCACAACGGACATATCCTCGCATTCCTGCCGGGTGCCGCGGAGATTCGCCGTGCAATGCGCGAGTGCGATTCTGTCGCGCGCAAAGCGGGATTCCTGATGCTGCCACTGCACGGAAGCCTCAGTCTGAACGAGCAAGACCGCGCTGTGTCTCCGAGCGAACAGCCGAAACTCATACTTGCAACGAACGTTGCGGAGAGTTCCATCACCGTGGAAGGCGTAACTGCCGTGATTGACAGCGGACTCGCACGGGTCGCGACTTACTCTCCATGGAGCGGATTGCCGACGCTGGAAATTCGCCGTGTCAGTCAGGCATCTGCGAGACAGCGTGCAGGCCGCGCGGGTCGAACGGGGCCGGGGCGCGTGGTGCGTCTCTATACAGAAGAGGATTACAAGCTTCGTGCCGAGCACGACGAGCCAGAAATCGTTCGCACCGATCTTTCGCAACTTTGTCTCGACCTGCGGGCGATCAAACAAGGCCCCGGGGATTTCGAATGGTTAAGTGCGCCTCCGGTTGCAGCGATCGCTAATGCTGAGTCGCTTCTCGAACGCCTCAGTGCCGATACAGATATGGCGAAACGAATGGCTCGCTTTCCGCTTCCTCCAAGGCTTTCGCGCATTGTCATTGAGGGGCTGAAGAACGGCGTGGGTGAAGACGCATGCGTCGCAGCGGGATTGCTTGGGTCGGGCGTGCAATTGGAGGGCAACGACCTTCTCAGCGCAATGGAAAAAGAGCAGGACCATCGGACGCGTCAGCACATCGAGCAATTGAAGCGAATCGCGCGGCCCCCCAAACAGAAAAGTCACGACGATGATGCGCTGCTCAAATCTGTGCTCGCAGGTTTTCCTGACCGGGTTGCGCGACGAAGGGCAGGGAACCAGGTACTACTTGCGACGGGTGGTTCAGCCGAGGTCGCCGGTGAAGCTCCCCCCTACGAATTCATGGTGGCTGTCGATGCTGAAGATCGCAAGGACAAGCCGCTGCCACTGATTCGGATGGTGGCGCGGATCGAGCCGGAATGGCTCCTCGATCTTTTTCCGGACGCCGTGCGCGAGCAATCAACGATCATTTGGAATCGCTCCGCCGAACGAGTCGATGCGGTGAGTGCATTG
>Ga0134124_10005104_pt1 | contig 10555 bp, 7 predicted proteins | sample KB304_FD_96880 | JGI IMG/M metagenome (GOLD analysis project Ga0134124, IMG submission 96880) | Terrestrial soil microbial communities without Nitrogen fertilizer from Kellogg Biological Station, Michigan, USA - KB3-0-4 | ecosystem: Environmental > Terrestrial > Soil > Unclassified ... | reverse complement strand
GCGGAGGTCGCGCGGTGATGCGCGCCGCTGCAGGCGGCGGCGAATGAGACGGAGGGCGGCGTCGTAGCGCTGCAGCGTGAGATAGCTCCCCACCATCGTCTCCTCGAAGAGCTCCCACTGGGCGTGGCTGCCGCCGACCCGGTGCATCTGGTGCTCGACCGGCTCCAGGTGCGCCAGCGCGGCGGCGTGATCGCCGGCCACGAACGCCGCCACCCCCTGCACCATCGGCAGCGCCACCGTGCCGGCGATCGGGTGGCCCTTGCCATCCAGCGCCCGCAGGCCGTCGATCAGCTTCGTGAGCGCCGTCTGGTCGCCGCAGGCGGCGTAGGCGAGGGCGGCGTGGATCTCGCCGAACACGAAGCCGGGGCGGGAGACGCGCTCGGCCAGATCGGCGAGCGATCGCCAGGCCTGCGGCTGGGTCGGCTGACCGTCGAGGCGGAACCGCCACAGCAGCGCCGCGCCGTCGATCATCGCCAGCCGCGGGTTGACCGCGCCCAGGATGTCGCGCTGGAAGATCTCGAGCGCGCGCGCGTAGCGGCCGCGGTGCAGCTCGAACATCGCCATGTGCCAGGCGAGATGGCAGTGGAACGAGGCGCGGCGGTCGTACCCGGCCAGCCACTCGTCCAGGAACGCCGCCCCCGCGTCGGTGTCCAGCGTCTCGAAGTAGATGTGGGCGAGGTTGTGGCTGGCGTTGGCGTTGCCCGGGTACTGCTCGAGCGAGCGCTCGGACAGGCGTCGCGACTCCTCGTAGCGGTCCACCTCGTGATAGGTGAACGCCAGGGCCGACTGGAACCACCAGTCGTCGCCGTAGGCCGGGGCCAGGCGCTCGAGGAAGCGCATCCGGTGCTCCTCCCGGTCGCTGCGGCCGGCGAAGCCGATCGCGCTGCTCGCCTGGTTGACGAGCAGGGCGTCGCGCGGGAACTCGGTCACGTGCTCGTCGACCAGCGCGAGCCCGCGCGCGGTCTCGCCGGCCACGAGGGCGCTCAGCGCTTCGACGTGCTGCCGCTCGCGCCGGGTGGCGCCGGCCGCGGTCTCGCGCGCTCGGGCGGCGGCGCCGCGGGCCGCCGCCGCGTCGCCCTGCACGAGGGCGACGAGCGCGACGCCGGCGTGGGCCATCGCGAGCTTGTCGTCGGCGTGCACGGCGTCGGCGAAGGCCTGCTCGGCGCCGGCGCCATAAGAGAGCAACCTGTCCATGCCGTCCTGGAAGCGCTCGACGGCGACGGACGATGAGGTGGTGACGGGCAAGCCGTAGCGGTCGTTGATGGCCATGGTGGGGCGAGTATATCCGGCCGCCGCCGGGCGTGCGCGGCGCTGCTCGTGGCGACGCTCCCACACCTCGCCGCGGACGGGACGAGCGGTCACCGGCGCACGGTCCCGCACGGACGATCGCCCTGTCACGGACGCGAATCCCTCGTGCCGTACCCCGCCCCTGACGTACGCTGGCTCGCGATGCCCATGCAGGACGTGATCGCGCCGATGCCGGATGGTGAGGCCGCGCCCCGGGCGGAGTATCAGCGACGCGCCGAGCGACACCGGGAGCGCGCCGCGGAGGCCGCGCGGGGCGAGGAGACGGTCTCCCGGATCCGTCTCGGGGTTGCGCTGGCGGCGGCGCTGGTCGTGGGGTTCGTGTTCGTCGGTCGGCTGTCGGCGGGATGGCTCCTGGTGCCGGCCGGCGCGTTCGCGGCGCTGCTCGTGATCCACGCCCGCGTCCGCCGGCGCCGCCACCTGGCCGAGCGAGGCGCGGCATTCTACGAGCGCGGGCTGGCGCGCCTGGCCGGCCGGTGGGCGGGCACGGGCCGCGCCGGCGCACGCTTCTTCGACCCCCACCATCCGTACGCCGAGGACCTGGACATCCTGGGCGAGGGCTCGCTGTACGAGCTGCTCTGCGGCGCGCGGACCACCATGGGCGAGGAGACGCTCGCCGCCTGGCTGCTGGCGCCGGCCGATCCCGCGGCGGTCCGCGCGCGTCAGGCCGCGGTGCAGGAGCTGACGCCGCGACTCGACCTGCGCGAGGACCTCGCCGCGCTCGGGGAGGCGGCCACGGCCACCGTTCGCCCCGACGCGCTCGCCAACCTGGCCGCTCCGGTGCGCGCCCCCACGGCTGGGCTTCGCCTGGGCGCGATCGCCGTGACCGGGGCGGCGCTGGCCGCGCTCGCGCTGTGGGGCCTCGGCTGGGCACCGCTGTGGCCGGCGCTCGGTGCGCTGGCTCTGCAGGGCCTCGTCCAGCGGCGGCTCCACGAGCGCGTGCGTGAGGCCGATCTGGCGGTCGCCGGCCACGGACCGGACCTGGAGCTGCTGGCCGCGGTGCTCGCGCGATTCGAGCGCGAGCCCCTCACCGCGCCACTGCTCGCGGAGCTTCGGCGGAGCCTGATGCGCGACGGTCGGCGCCCCTCGGAGGCGATCCGCGCGTTGCGCCGGCTGGTCGATCTCTTCGACTCCCGGCGCAACGAGTTCTTCAAGCCGTTCGCGCTGCTGACGATGTGGGACGTGCACTGCGCGCTGGCGATCCAGGCCTGGCGCGCGCGGCACGGCCCCTCGATCACGGTCTGGCTCGTGGCCGTCGGCCAGCTCGAGGCCCTGGGCTCCCTGGCGGGTTTCGCGTGGGAGCATCCCGCGGACGTCTACCCCGACATCGACGAGCACGAGACACGCTTCGAGGCCGAGGGGCTCGGGCATCCGCTGATGCTCGAGACCCGCTGCGTGCGCAACGACGTGACGCTGGGCGGCACCGCGCGCGTCCTGATCGTCAGCGGCTCCAACATGTCGGGCAAGAGCACGCTGCTGCGCGCGGTGGGCGTCAACGCGGTGCTGGCGCTGGCCGGCGCGCCGGTGCGGGCGGCGCGGCTGCGCCTCTCACGCCTCTCCGTCGGGGCCACGCTGCGCATCCGGGACTCGCTGCGGGAGGGCACCTCGCGGTTCTACGCGGAGCTGGTCCGGCTGCGCGACCTCGTCCGCATCGCCGACGGCCCGATCCCGCTGCTGTTCCTGCTCGACGAGATCCTGCACGGCACCAACTCGCACGACCGTCGCCTCGGCGCCGCCGCCGTCGTGAGCGGACTGGTGCAGCGGGGCGCCGTCGGCCTCGTGACGACCCACGACCTGGCCCTGTCGGAGGTGGCCAACGATCCCGCCATCCACGCCGACAACGTGCACTTCGAGGACAAGCTGGAGGACGGGCGGATGGTGTTCGACTACCGGATGCGGCCGGGCGTCGTCCGGACGTCGAATGCGCTGGAGCTGATGCGCACGCTGGGCCTCTGGCCGGACGCCCCGGCGCGCTGACGCGCGCTCGATCATCGCCGGTCGGCGCCGTTGCGGGGCGCGGCCGCCGCGTCTATAGTTGCCCCGCCCCGGGACCGGGGCGGGGCAAGTCCAGACCACGGGAGGCAGGCGATGGCCAAGGCGAAGAAGAAGGCGAAGAAGCTCACGGCGAAGAAGCAGTCGGTCAAGGACCTCGGCGCCTCGAAGGCGCGGAGCGTGAAGGGCGGCCTCAGCAGCGCGCAGCCGCGTGCGGTGAAGCTCTCCTAGCTCCGGCGGTGTGAGCGATGCGTGAGCCGAGCGTGCTGCTGGTCGCCATGCCCTGGCACACGCTCAGCTTGCCGTCGATCCAGCTCGGCATCCTCGGCGGCGTCCTCGAGCAGGCCGGCATCGCCACCGAGGTCCGCTCGCTCATGCTCCCGTTCATGGAGCACTGCCTGACGGAGACGGCCGCGCGGCCCGAGGCGGGGCGGATCGAGCTCGCCGACTACGCGATGGTGGGCGAGAAGAACTTTCCGCTCGGCCTCGGTGACTGGGTCTTTGCCGTGCCGCCCTTTCGCGACGCCCCCGACCGCGACGCGCAGTACCTGGTGCACCTCCACGAGCAGCACGTGCCGGAGCCGGAGGTGGCCAAGGCGCTCACGATGCGCAGGCTGGTCCCGGCGTTCCTCGAGCGCACCGCGGACGAGATCCTGGCCGCCGGGCCCCGGGTCGTCGGGTTCAGCTCGACGTTCAGCCAGAACGTGCCCTCGCTCGTCCTGGCCAAGATGCTCAAGCGGCGCAACCCGTCGCTCGCCATCGTCTTCGGCGGCGGCAACTGTGACGGGCCGATGGGCGCCGCCCTGCACCGGGCGTTTCCCTGGGTGGACGTCGTCGTGCGCGGCGAGGCCGAGCGCGTCCTGCCCGACCTCGTCCGCGATCTCTTCGCGGGCGGCCAGATCCGCTCCCGCCCCGGCCTCTGCTACCGGGACGGCGATCGGCCGGTGGAGATTCCCCAGTCGGGCGCCGCCGACGTGGCCATGGACGCGATCCCCACGCCCCGGTTCGACGAGTATTTCGAGCGGCTGGCGAAGACGAGCTTCGCCACCGAGGTGATGCGACACGTGCGGGTGCCCTACGAAACCTCCCGGGGATGCTGGTGGGGGGCGAAGTCCCACTGCACGTTCTGCGGGCTCAACGGCACGACCATGGCGTTCCGCAGCAAGAACCCCGACCGCGTCGTCGAGGAGCTGACCGCGCTCGCCCAGCGCCACGAGCGGCTCGACTTCACGCTGGTCGACACCATTCTCGACATGCGGTACTTCCGGGACGTCCTGCCCCGGCTGCGGGACGCCGGCTGCGACCTCAGTCTGTACTACGAGACCAAGTCGAATCTCCGGCGTGAGCAGGTGCGCCTCCTCCGCGAGGCCGGGGTCGATTTCCTCCAGCCGGGGATCGAGAGTCTCAGCACCCCGATCCTGGCGCTGATGCGCAAGGGCGTCACCGCATTCCAGAACGTGCGCCTGCTCAAGTGGTGCGCCGAGTACGGGATCCACGTCTTCTGGAACGTGATCTACGGCTTCCCGGGCGAGCCGCCGGAGGCGTACGCGCGCCTGGCCCGCCTGGTGCCCTCGCTCACGCACCTGGCGTCACCGACGCTCTGCCGTCTGGCGATTCACCGATTCAGCCCGTACCACAACCGGCCCGCCGAGTTCGGCCTCGAGGTGCTCGGACCGCTCCCGTGGTACCGGCTCGTCTACCCGACGGACGACGCGACGCTGGCCGATCTCGCCTATAACTTCGACTATCGGCACGCGGACGGCCGGGACCCCGAGACCTACGTGGGCCCGCTTCGAGAGGCGATCGAGGCCTGGCAGGAGGCGCAGGCGAGCGGCTACCGCGCGCTCCGCTATCGGCGGGGCGCGGGATTCCTCGTGGTCCACGAGCGCCGGCCCAACCTCGAGCCGGCCGATTACTCGTTCAGCGAGCGCGAGGCCCGGCTCTTCCTCGCGTGCGAGGACGGAGCGACTCCGGCAGAGGCGCGCGCGGCGCTGGGCGAGTCGGGGGCGGTGGACCTCGATCTGGACGACGTCCAGGAGTTCCTGGACGAGCTCGTGGGCTCGCGGCTCATGTACGAAGAGGACGGTCGGTACCTGGCGCTGGCCCTGCCCGCGAGATTGCCCGAACACGTCTGAGCCCCACTCACGGAGGTAACCGGCTATGGCGCGCGGCGGCTATCGGATCTTCGACGCCGACACTCACATCATCGAACCCGTCGAACCGATCGAGGCGTACCTGCCCGCCGCCGATCGCGCGCGGTTGGCCGCCCTCGGCCCGCTGGTGCAGCGCGCCCCCGCCCGGGCCGGGATGTCCCGCTACGTGATCGGCAAGCGTCCCCGGCTGAACCGCCGGCTCGGCTCGCTCGAGCGCGTCGAACCACCGTCGGCGGCAGCGCGGGGGGCGCGCGACGGCGGCACGCCGTGGGACGTACGCTGGCAGGGGCCGCCGTTCCCGACCGAGCGCGTGAGCATCGATCCTCACGCGCGCGTCCGCGACATGGACATCGAGGGGATCGACGTGAACATGATCCTGCCCTCGGGAGGCCTGCCGGCGTTCGCCGGGCTCGAGGACATCGCGCTCGAGGCGGCGATGTACCAGGCGTACCACCGCTTCTTGCAGGACTACTGCGCGCCGTATCCCGACCGGCTGACCAGCGTGATCCTCGTCTCGGCGCGTGACACCGAGGCCGCGGTCGCCGAGATCCGCCGGTGCAGTCGCGAGGCCTGGCCGGTCGGCATCTTTCCCATCTGCCCGCCCGAGATGTCGCTGGACGAACCGGCGTGGGAGCCCATCTGGGCGGCCGCGGAGGAGCACGACCTCACCGTCGTCATTCACTCGTTCACCATGACGATCCCCTACCCGCCGGGCGTCTGGGACACGTGGGACAACGTCTTCCTGCAGCGGGCGGCGGGCCACGTCTGGAACGCGCAGCGCAACATGGCGGCCGTGATCGGGGCGGGCGTGCTCGACCGCTACCCCGGGCTACGGCTGACGGCGCTCGAGTGCGGCCACGGCTGGTTGGCGGCGTGGGCCGCCCGGCTCGACGAGCTGGCCGAGATGTCGCGCCACGTGCTGCCCCGGCTCACGCGCAAGCCGAGCGAGTACGTCCGCGGGCCCCAGTACTTCCAGAGCATTCAGCTCCACGAGGGCGAGCAGTCCGTGCGCCACGCTCTGGAGGCGCTGGGCGAGACCACGTTGATGTTCGCGACCGACTATCCGCACTCGGAGTGCTGGTTCCCGAAATCGGTGGACGTGGTGATGGGCTGGACCTCGCTCTCCGAGGCATCGCGGCGGGCCCTGCTCTGGGACAACGCCTTGCGCTGTTATCGCCGTCACGCCGCCCGGGTGGGGGCCCCTCCGATCGACGCTCGCGCGCGGTGAATCCCATGCTGCTGCCTTTACAGGTATCCCCGGTTGACAGGTCGGACCGCGCTTGGTAGCGTTCGCGCCATAACGATCCAGGAGGTGTCAGATGACGCCAGCGATGCCGCGTCGATCATCCCTGTCTCTCGTGGTTTCGGTCGCACTCCTCGTCGCCTCGCTCGTCACCTCGGGCCTCGGCCCGGCCTCGGCGGCGGAGACACCACGACGGGGCGGGATCCTGCTGGCCGTCATCGGCGCCGATCCGCCGAGTCTCGATGCGCACCAGGAGAGCACGTTCGCCAACGTCGAGCTCGTCGCGCCGCTCTACAGCACGCTGCTGCAGCTCGATCCGTACGCCTACCCGAAGATCATCGGCGACCTCGCGACCGAGTGGAAGATCGCGCCCGACGGCCTCACCTACACGTTCAAGCTGCACCCGGGCGTGAAGTTCCACGATGGCTCGCCGCTGACCTCCGTCGACGTCAAGGCCTCTTACGACAAGATCATCTCCCCGCCGCAGGGCGTCCGCAGCATCCGGAAGAACGCCTACACGGAGATCTCCGCGGTGGAGGCCCCCGACCCCACCACGGTGGTGTTCAAGCTCAAGTTCCCGTCGAGCTCGCTGCTCGCGAACCTGGCCTCGCCGTGGAACGTCATCTACCCGAAGAAGTACCTCGACCAGGACCCGAACTACTTCAAGACGCACGTCGTCGGCTCGGGGCCGTTCAAGCTCAAGAGCTACACGCGGGGCTCCACGTTCGAGGGTGAGCGGAACCCCGACTACTTCGTGAAGGACCGGCCCTATCTCGACGGCTACAAGTTCTACATCAGTCCCGAGACCTCCGTGCGGGCGGCGGCCATCCGCTCCGGACGCGCCTACATCGAGTTCCGCCACCTGCCGACCGCCGAGGTGGAGGCCATCAAGAAGCAGCTCGGGGACAAGGTCGCCGTGCAGGAAACGCCGATGACCGGCCAGTGGGGCATCGCCATCAACAACACCGTGAAGCCGTTCAACGACGTGCGCGTGCGCAAGGCGCTCACGCTCGGCATCGACCGCTACACGATGGGCAAGGTGCTGTACCCGCTCACCGGGCTCAAGAACGTCGGCGGCTTGATGCGGCCGGACTCGGAGTGGGGGATGGCGCCGGCCGAGCTCGAGAAGCTCCCCGGTTTCTGGCGTGACGCCGCCAAGAGCCGGGAGGAAGCCAAGCGCCTCCTGGCCGAGGCGGGCTATCCGAACGGGTTCAAGGTCGTCCTGAAGAACCGCAACGTGAAGCTGCCCTACCAGGACTTCGCCGTGTTCCTGATCCAGGAGTGGCGCAAGATCGGCATCGAGGCGGAGAACCGCCCGCTGGAGACGGCCGCCTGGTTCAACGACGGACAGAACACCGGCAACTTCGAGCTGATCGTGGCGCCCACGGTCGAGTTCATGGACGATCCGGACCAGTTCCTCGGCCGCTACGCCACCGGCAGCACGCAGAACTGGGGCCGCTTCTCCGACCCCCAGGTCGACGACCTCTTCTCGCGGCAGGCGCGCACCCTGGACCCGACCGAGCGCAAGAAGCTCATCGGCCAGATCGAGCACCGCGTCCTCGACAACGCCTACTTCATGCCCGGGCTGTGGTGGACGCGCAACCTCGTGCACTGGACCAAGGTGAAGAACTACGTGGCCCCGCCCAACCACTACACGAACCAGAAGCTGCAGGACGTCTGGCTGTCGGAGGACTGAGCAGGTGAGGTGAGCACGCGATGCGCACCTACATCACCAAGCGCCTCTTGCTGATCGTCCCGACGCTGTTCGGCGTGGCCGCGCTGGTGTTCGTCATCATGCGCGTCATCCCCGGCGACGTGACGCTGCTGATCCTGGGCGGCGACCAGGCGGGCCGGATCGACCCCGCCCAGATCGCCGCCATGAAGCACCAGCTGGGGCTCGACCAGCCCCTGCTGGTGCAGTTCGGCACCTGGCTGTGGGGCGTGCTCCGCTTCGACTTCGGCACCTCGCTGTGGACGGGGCAGCCGGTGATCGAGGAGCTCCTCATCCGGCTGCCGCTGTCCCTGGAGCTGGCCCTGCTCGCCTCGATGGTCTCGGTGGTCATCGCGATCCCCCTCGGCATGCTGGCCGCCGTCCGCCAGGACAGCTGGGTCGACTACGTCGTCCGGGTCGTCAGCATCGGGGGGCTGGCCATCCCGTCGTTCTGGATCGGCATCCTCTGCATTCTTCTACTGGTGATCTACTTCGGCTGGGGTCCGCCGCTCGAGTTCACGCCGCCCTGGGTCGACCCGTGGGCGAACTTCCAGCAGATGGTGTGGCCGGTGGTGACGGTCGGCTACCGTTACGCCGCCGTCACCACGCGCATGACGCGCTCCACCGTGCTCGAGGTGCTGCGCGAGGACTACATTCGCACCGCGTGGGCGAAGGGGCTGCGGGAGCGGGTCGTCGTCGTCCGCCACGCCCTCAAGAACGCGATGCTACCGGTCATCACGCTGATCGGCACCGAGTTCGCGTTCCTGATCGGTGGCCTCGTCGTCACCGAGACCGTGTTCACCCTCAACGGCGTCGGCCGCTTCGTGGTGGACGCCGTCGCCCACCGGGACTACCCGGTCGTGCAGGCGCTCGTCTTCCTCATCGCGTTCAGCTTCGTGATCGTGAACCTGCTCGTGGATCTGACCTACGCGTGGTTCGACCCGCGCATCCGGTACCGCTAGCGATGGCGACCAACGTCGAGCTGAGCCGGTCGACGCCGATCGCAGATGTCGCCCCCCGGCTGTCCGTCCTCGAGGAGATCGTCGGCTTCGTCCGCAAGAAGCCGCTGGGCGCCGCCGGCGGGCTGATCATCGTCGTCATGCTCGCCGCCGCCATCTTCGCCGGCGCCCTCACGCCCTATGATCCCTATCAGGCCGACTACGGCGTTCAGTTCGCGCGCCCGAACGCCGACCACTGGTTCGGCACCGACGAGTTCGGTCGCGACGTGCTGACCCGGATCCTCTACGGCGCGCGGATCGCGCTGTTCGTCGGCTTCACGGCCTCGATGACCGGCTGCACGCTCGGCGGCCTGCTCGGCGTGACCAGCGCCTATGCCGGCGGCAAGGTCGACCTGCTGATGGAGCGCCTCATGGATGTGCTGCTGGCCTTCCCGCAGCTCATCCTGGCGCTGGCCGTCGCCTCGATCCTGGGCCCGGCGGTGGAGAACGTGGTGATCGCCGTCGCGATTCCCATCATCCCGCGGGCCGCCCGCGTGGTGAGGGCGACCGCGCTGTCCGTGAAGGAGAACGTCTACGTGGAAGCGGTGAGCGCCCTCGGGGCCTCGCGGCGCCGCGTGGTACTCCAGCACATCCTGCCCAACGTCGTCGCGCCTTACATCATCATGGTCACCGCCCAGCTCGGCGGCGCCATCCTGGCCGAGGCGGCCCTGAGCTATCTGGGTCTGGGCGCCGCCGAGCCGACACCCTCGTGGGGGCTCATGCTCTCCGGCTCCGCCTCGGCCTACGCCGAGAAGGCGCCCTGGATCGCGTTGTTCCCCGGCATCGCGATCAGCCTCGCCGTCTTCGGCTTCAACCTCTTCGGCGATTCCCTGCGCGACGCGCTCGACCCCAAGCTGCGCGGGCGCTGAGACGTCTGGCCCTCGAAGCGCGCCGCCGCCCCGAGGCCCGGCGGCGTGGCGTTTGACGCCGCGGCTGGCGGCGGCTAGGATTGGCGCCGTTCCACGTCCGGCCTGCCTGCGATTTCGGCACTCGGAAGAAGGAGGGCTCATGGCTCGCGCCGTCACACTCGGATCGGTCCTGCTCCTGGCACTCACGCTGCTCACGCCCGCGGACATCCTGGCCCAGACGAAGGACGACACGCTCGTCTATGCGCTGCAGAGCGACGTCCAGAACTGGGATCCCCCGAACTCGG
>Ga0134124_10005103_pt1 | contig 10556 bp, 9 predicted proteins | sample KB304_FD_96880 | JGI IMG/M metagenome (GOLD analysis project Ga0134124, IMG submission 96880) | Terrestrial soil microbial communities without Nitrogen fertilizer from Kellogg Biological Station, Michigan, USA - KB3-0-4 | ecosystem: Environmental > Terrestrial > Soil > Unclassified ... | reverse complement strand
TAGGCGGGCGGCCGGGGAGGAGCCATCGACTTCTTCAGCCGGGTCAAGGTGATCTACCGGGACTACAGCGGCAAATTGCAAAAGGCCCAGATAGACAAGTGATGTATCCGAAAAAGTCCATCTGCTGCGTTACGCTCGCCGTTCGTCACTGCGGCGTAGCGCTGTTTATGCCCGCTGTTTGGGTACTACGCCTCATTCCTCACGACTCGCAAGCCTTGCAGCTGGAGCTTTTGCGAATACATCAGAGATAGAAGCGGGGGAAGCGTGTTCAAAGGAATCGACTACTACGACATCGAATCGGAACTGAGCCCGGAGGCCCGCCTGGTCCGCGACACGGCCCGTGCCTTCGTGGAGCGGGAGTTCCTCCCGACCGTCCGCGACCATTACCGGGCCGGCACCTTCCCGCTGGACCTGGCGCCGCGCATGGGGACGCTGGGGATGTTCGGCGCCAATCTCTCCGGCTACGGACTCCCCGCCATCGACAACATCTCCTACGGGCTCCTGATGCAGGAGCTGGAGCGGGGTGACTCGGGGCTACGGAGTTTCGCCTCGGTTCAGGGGGCCTTGGTCATGTACCCGATCCTCACCTTCGGCAGCGAGGCCCAGAAAGAGCGCTGGCTGCCGCTTTTGGCCTCCGGCCGGGCCATCGGCTGCTTCGGCCTGACCGAGCCCGACCACGGCTCCGACCCGGCCGGGATGACCACCCGCGCGGTGAAACGGGAAAACGGCTATTCTCTTTCCGGGGTCAAGATGTGGATCACAAACGGCGCCGTCGCCGACCTGGCCCTGGTCTGGGCCAAACTGGACGGGGAGATCCGCGGCTTTCTGGTGGAGCGTGGCACACCCGGCTTCAGCGCCAACGAGATCGCCGGCAAGCTCTCGTTGCGCGCCTCGATCACCGCCGAACTGGTGCTGGACGAGGCTTTTGTTCCCGATGAGAACCTGCTCCCGGCGGCCGTCGGACTGAAGAGCGCCCTGAAATGCCTCAACCAGGCCCGCTACGGCATCGCCTGGGGAGCGCTCGGCGCGGCCATGGCCTGTTTCGACGAGGTGCTGGCCTACTCGGCGGAGCGGCGGCTCTTCGGCCGTCCGCTCGCCTCATTCCAGCTGACTCAGGCCAAGCTGCCCGACATGCTGACCGAGATCACCAAGGGGCAGCTTCTGGCGCTGCAACTGGGACGCCTCAAGGATCGGGGTCGGATGCGTCCCGAACAGGTGAGCCTTGCCAAGCGGAACAACGTGCGCATGGCCCTGGAGGTCGCCCGGACCGCCCGCGGCATGCTGGGGGCAAACGGCATTAGTGACGAGTACCAGAGCATGCGGCATATGTGCAACCTGGAGTCGGTCGATACCTACGAGGGGACCTACGAGATCCACACCCTGGCCCTGGGACGGGATCTCACCGGGATCGACGCGATCTCATAACGAGCCGTATTAGCACAAATCTTCGGCCAGTCCCTTCTCCCTGAGGACCCACAGGGCCTAAAGGAGAGGGGACTGTCAGAGAACGGAGAACACCCATGACGACGAACAACGACATCATCGCCCGGAGCAACCGGGTCTTCACCCCCGCCTTCCACTTCTACCACCCGATCGCCATCGAACGGGGCGAAGGGTGCCGCGTAACCGACGTGGAGGGAAAGAGTTACCTGGACTGCGCTTCGGGGCTCGGAGCCCTGAACATAGGCCACAACCATCCCCGGGTCATGGCAGCGGTCTCCCGGCAGCTGGCCCGATTCGGCCATACCGGCGGGATCTACTACAACGAGACCACGGTGGCGGCGGCGGAACTCCTTACCTCGATCACCCCTCCGGGGCTTGATCGGCTCTTCTTCAGCAACTCCGGAGCCGAGGCGGTGGAAGGGGCCCTCAAGCTGGCCCGCTTCGTCACCGGCCGCCAAGGGATCATCGCCTTCGGAGGCGCCTTTCATGGCCGTACCCTGGGCGCCCTGTCGCTGACTTCCAGCAACGCCCGCTACCGGGAACGATATTCCCCCCTGTTGCCGTCGGTCTACCACGCCCCTTATCCATATTGTCATCACTGCCCGTTCGGCTGCGGCGCCGCCGGCTGCACCATGAAGTGTTTCGGCTACCTGGAGGAGATGCTGCGGCGCTATGTCTCACCCCGGGAGGTGGCGGCGATCATCATCGAGCCGGTCCTGGGGGAGGGGGGGTACGTCCCGGCCCCGGCCGAATTCCTGGCCGGGCTGCGCCGGCTCTGCTACGATCACGGCATCATGCTGATCTTCGACGAGGTCCAATCGGGGATGGGACGGTGCGGCGACTGGTTCGCGTCCCAGACCTACGGGGTTACCCCCGACATCCTGACGGTCGCCAAGGGTATCGCCTCGGGCTTCCCGCTCTCGGCGGTGGTTGCCCGCAGCGAACTGATGGACCAATGGCCGACCTGGGCCCACGGCACGACCTTCGGCGGCAACCCGGTCTCCTGCGCGGCAGCCGGCGCCACCATCGAGGCGATCCGCGACGACGGCCTGCTGGCGCGCTGCCGGGAGGTGGGGAGGGCAACAGTCGATCGGCTGCGGGCTTTTCAGGCGGATCATCCCATGGTGGGCGACGTGCGCGGCAGGGGGCTCATGATCGGGGTGGAACTGGTTGAACCAGACGGCACACCGGCCGGAGCAGCCTGCGGGAGGGTAATGGAAAGATGCCTGCAACAGGGGCTGATCGTCATCAACTGCGGCCCGGAGCGCAACATCATCCGCCTGATTCCGCCGCTCATCATCAGCGATGAGGAGATGGGGGAGGCCCTGGATATCCTGGAGGATGCTATCGAGACCGCCGGGAAGGGATAGAAGAATAAAAGCATTTAAACTGGGATGGATAGGATAAACACGGATAAATCAGATGCTTTGAAGTATAGACATTAAACCCGATAGGTGAAGGCCATTCGCTCAGGTCGTATCCGTGTTCATCCAATTTATCTGTGGTTAACTGTCTTTCAGGGTGTAAATATGTTAATTTGTATTTAGTAATAGTTTTTTTCGCGAGGCACGACCCAATGTTCCAATCCTTCTGGAAACCGCTGCTGATCATCATGCTGTTTACGCTCTTGTTTAACGCGCTCTACGTCTATCTTGCGCAACAGGGCTCCCAGACGGCGGAGATCAGCTACAGTCGTTTCCGCAACGAACTGACGGCTGACAACATCAAAAAAATCAGTATCAAGGGACCGATCATCGGGGGCGAGTTCAGGGCGAAGACCAAGGTGAACGAACAGGTCCAGGGGAAAATTGCGGTTCGGGAGATCAGCTTCTTCAGCACCGTCATGCCGACCATTAGCGATCCGACCCTGATGACCGACCTGACGGAGCACAAGGTGGAGGTGACGGCGATATCCACGGAGGCGTCTTTCCTTGTCAATGCCCTGATTATCGTGGCCCCATGGCTGATCCTGATCGCCATCTGGTGGATGGGGATGCGCGCCATGCGCAGCCAGAGCCCGGGAGGGATGCTGGGCGGTGTTGCAAAGTCCGGGGCCCGCACGTACACGACACAGGATAAGGTTCCAGTGACCTTCGAAGACGTGGCGGGGATGGAAAACAGCAAGCAGGAACTGAAGGAGATCGTTGACTACCTGCGCAACCCCAAACAGTTCGAACGAATCGGTGGCAAGGTTCCCAAGGGGGTGCTGCTGGTCGGCCCGCCGGGAACCGGCAAGACCCTCCTGGCCCGGGCAGTGGCGGGAGAGGCCGGGGTGACCTTCTTAAGCATCTCCGCCTCCCAGTTCATCGAGATGTTCGTCGGGGTCGGCGCCAGCCGGGTGCGGGATCTGTTCACCAGCGCCAAAAAGGCCGCTCCAAGCATCATCTTCATCGACGAACTGGACGCGGTGGGGCGCAGCCGGGGCGCCGGCTTCGGTGGCGGCCACGACGAACGGGAACAGACCCTGAACCAGTTGCTGTCGGAGATGGACGGCTTCGACCAGCACCAGGAGGTGATCGTGCTGGCCGCCACCAACCGCCCCGACGTGCTCGACCCGGCCCTGCTCCGCCCCGGCCGCTTCGACCGGCACGTGGTGATCGAACGCCCCGACTGGCGCGACCGCGAGAAGATCCTCCAGGTCCATGTCCGCAAGATCGCCCTGGACGAGGGGATAGATCTGAGTGTCGTTGCCCGCGGTACGCCGGGCATGACCGGCGCCGACCTGGAAAACCTGGTGAACGAGGCGGCCATCCTCGCCTCGCGGGAGAATGCCGCCAAGGTCACGATGGAGCACCTGGAAAAGGCCAAGGACAAGATCCTGATGGGGGGTGAGCGAAAGATGTTCATCACACCAGGGGAGAAGCGCATCACCGCCTACCACGAGGCGGGCCATACCCTGGTGGCCAAGCTGCTTCCGGGCACCGATCCGATCCACAAGGTGACCATCATCCCCCGCCGCATGGCGTTGGGAGTAACGCAGCAGCTCCCCGAGGACGATCGCTACCACTATCCGCAGAGCTATCTGGAAAAACGGCTGGCGGTGGCCATGGGTGGCCGGGTGGCGGAACGGCTGGTGTTCGGCGAAGTTTCCACCGGCGCCCAGAGCGATCTGAAGCTGGTCACCGACCTGGCGGAGAAGATGGTCTGCCAGTGGGGGATGAGCGAGAAGGTCGGGGCCATGACCTTCAGGCGGGGAGAGGAGCACCCCTTCCTGGGGATGAAGCTGGCCGAGGAAAAGACCTTCTCCGAGGCCATGGCCTGGCGCATCGACCAGGAGATCGCCTCCTTTATCAGCAGGGCGGAACAGCAGGCAGAGGAGTTGTTGAACGCCAACCGTGCCAGGCTGGATCTGCTGGCGGAGGCGCTACAGGCTGAGGAGACGCTGGACGGTGAGCGGGTGGATGAGATCATCGCCCTGAATGCCTGAAAGATTGACGACCAGCTTTAGAGCATGGCAAAACAACCTGGCACCCTCAATTTCCTCATCAATTTTGTCAGACCTCCCAAATTATTGGCTGATCTGTCGAGTTATCTTACCGGTACAAGTACATGGCAATTTCAGTACATAATCCAACACGCTGATTACATTGAACATATCAGTCCCTTGCTGTACTGGCATTACTGTTGCTTCTGTTGCTTCAATACCGTTACGCGGTCGCCATCGATCAGATCGCAAAGGAGCGACAATGACAAGCAAACCTGATTATTACGGAATCACCAAACGGGGGGCGGCGCCGATAGCATTGGCGCTGCTGGCGTTCCTTGCCGCCTTTCAGTGCGCTCCGGCAGCCCACGGTGCGCAGGAGCCAACCACAAAGAACACGGATTCCGGCACCTGCATTGTTGATCCCCATTATAACGCTGGTAATGTCGACTGCGGCGTAGCGGTTGACAGGAAAAAGTCCCCTTTTTATCCCTCCAGGGCTACAACCACCGTGGAGGGGGGGTATTTGGGCATTGATATGTTTGACCCACCGGAAACGTGCCAGGGATGTCATCAGGAGATTTACAATCAATGGAAAGGCTCGATGCATTCCAACGCCTGGAACGATCCGATATATCTGGCTCTGATGCGGGCTGCAAGCAAGGCTACCAAGGGGCTGACTGACAATCTCTGTATCGGCTGCCATACCCCCATCGGACTCCTTACCGGTGAGTCTTCTCCCGGTGGCGAAAAACTCAGCTCGTTATCCAAAAACGGCGTTCAATGTGATTTCTGTCATAATATTTCCGCCATAACAGGTATCGGTAACAATTCATTTGTGCTGACTCCCCGCAAATATGGCCGATCGCTTAAATTTGGTCCATTCAAGGACGCAAACTCTCCGTATCACGACACCACCTACTCCGATTTGCACACCAGATCCGAGTTGTGCGGCACCTGCCACAACGTGACGCATCCGCAAAACCGCATTCCACTCGAGCGGACCTACGATGAATGGAAGGACAGCCCCTATCCGGGCGAGGGCATCGGCTGTCAGGAGTGCCATATGAGCCCCGGTCCGGGCTTCAGGAAAAATCCGGGCAGGGCGGCCGTCGGCGCCAAGGAGCGCGAGCATATCTTCACGCACTACTTCGTGGGCGGCAACACGATGGTAACTTCCATGCTTGGTGCGGAGAAGCATTCCGGGCTGGCCCGCGAGATGTTGCAAAGCGCGGCCAGAATGGAAATCATTTCGGTGAAAAACGTGCGCCCGGCCGCCGTTGCGACCATGGTTCTTCGAGTCCATAATTCGGGCGCCGGACACAAGCTGCCGACAGGTTATCCGGAGGGGCGCGAAATGTGGGTGGATTTCAGCGTCCTGGACGGAAAAGGAAAGGAACTGTTCCGGCTTGGGAGGATTGACGGAGAGGGGCGGCTGGAGGAAGGGACGCGTAATTTCAAGGTTGTTCTGGGTGATGCTGCGGGAAATATTGTTGATGTCGAGGTATGGAATGCGACCAGAATCCTCCAAGACAACAGGATCCTGCCGCGAGGTTACGCAGACGTTCGCTTTGACGTTCCGATCCCGCCAGGCAGCGAAGGGAAGCTGACCATAAAGGCGGACCTCTGCTATCGCTCCTTCTCCCAAGCATTTGTCGATCATCTGCTCGGCAAGAATGCGCCCAAGGTGCCGACCGTGATCATGACGTCGATCACGGGGCAGGCTGAAGTGGCGCGTTAAAAAGGAGATTGTTTCAAAGCGGGGAGCAGTTTCTGCCGCATCTTTGCCAGGGTCCGCTCCTCGATCTGACGTACCCGCTCGCGGGATATGGAAAAATGATCGGCAATATCCTGGAGTGTCATGGGGGCATCACTTGCAATCCTGTTATCGATGATGAAACGCTCTTTTTCATTCAATCCTTCAACGGCTTTTGCAACATGCTGTTTCAGAAGGTGCTCCTCCTCATACTCGCCAAGCAGTTCCTCCTGGTTCTTCCTCTCGTCGGCAAATGTTTCCAGAACGGTCAGACCGTCGCTCTCGGCAAGTTCCGCATCCAGGGAGACTTCTCCCTTGAGGCGCTGCTCCATCTCCACCACATCCTGATCAGAAACATTGAGCATGTTCGCCGCCGCCGCCGCGTCCTCGTCTTTACCGGTTATCCTCCGCAGTGCCTTTTTTGTCTCGCCGAGTTTGTAGAACAGTTTTCGTTGTGCCTGGGTGGTGCCGATTTTTACCAGGCTCCAGGCCGATACGATAAATTTTTGAATATAAGCCCTGATCCACCACACGGCATAGGAGATAAGCCGTATCCCCCGATAGGGATTGAATTTTTTGACCGCCATCATCAATCCGATATTCCCCTCCTGGATCAAGTCGAGCAGCTTGAGACCATAATGCCGGTATTCCATGGCAACCTTCACGACAAATCTCAAATTGGCGGTAATAAGCGCTTGAGCCGCCTCCAGATCCTTCTCCTCAAAGAATTTAACAGCATAAAGCCGTTCCTCCTCAGCGCTCAGCACGGGAAATCTTTTGATTTCAGCCATGTAGAGAGTGATGCTGTCGGCTACACCGGGAAGATTTGCAACCATGACGGACCTCCTGTTCCACAGGGTGATTTTTTAGCACTCTGATGCTCCGACTGCTAAAAATATAGCAAATTGTTGCCTCGAAATCAAGTCTATCTGTTCAATAAACGCAATAATATAAGGGTGTTGGCTGGGGCATAAATTTTTTTGCACCCCCCCTTGATTTTTTATATTTACGAATTATCTATGTATCAGAAACATTCACATGAAAGGAGGTCATCACCATGGCAAGCTGGGATGTATTAAGGGATCTTGACAATCTGAGAAAGGAAATTGATGAGGCGTTTCGAGGCGCAGGGTATAACCGGCCGTTTGGTTCCTCGTTCCTGTCACCGGTCGCCACGAGGCGCTTCCCGTTGGTCAATGTGGGTGACGACGATGCTAACGTGTACGTGGATGCCGTTGTTCCGGGTGTTAATCCGGCAGACATCGATCTTTCCGTTCTGCGAAACACGCTGACTATCAGTGGCGAGCGCAAGCTGCTGGATGCTCAACCGGGGCAGATCGTTCATCGCAGCGAACTCGGCGCCGGCAAGTTTTCACGGACCCTGGAACTGCCCGTGGATATCGATCCGGACAAGGTCAGTGCCGCATACAAGGATGGAATCATGCGTATCACCCTGGCCAAGGCTGAACACGCCAAACCGAAGAAGATCACCATCAAGCCGGCATAAGCGCGGTTTATTCAACCGTAACCAAACCAATATCAGGGAAGGAGGTAATAATCATGGCAGCAAACGGCTTAACCGAAAAGAACGATGAAATGAATCTCCCGTCTCGCGAAGAGACCAGATCAAACGAGAGATATATCAAGCCGGCGGTCAACATCGTGGAAACCGAGGAAGGGTTGATCCTGACGGCCGATATTCCCGGTGCTTCACGGGATGCTCTCGATATCAACGTCGAGAAAGGCATCCTGACCATCAGCGCTCCGGTTTCATGGAGTGCTCCCGGTAATCCTGGCTATAAGGAATTCGAACTGGCATCGTATTACCGGCAGTTTTCCATACCGGAAATACTCGATCATGGAAAGGCGGTTGCCGATCTGAGCAATGGCGTCCTGAAGCTGCGTGTGCCCAAGGCCGAAGCGGCCAAACCAAGGAAGATCGAAATCAAGGTGGCGTGACCGGGCGATGCCCGTTAGGTATGAAAAAGCCTGCTCATTCGGACGATGAGCAGGCTTTCCTGTTTCCAAACGGTAGCGGTTGGTTTATTTCGCCTTGATCATCTCGATCTCCAGATTGATGGCGACCTCTTCGCCCACGGCAACGCCGCCGGTTTCAAGGGCCTTGTTCCAGACCAGGCCGAAATCCTTGCGGTTGATCTTGGTGGTGGCGGCAGCTCCGCTTCTGATGTTGCCGTAGGGATCCTTGCTCTCTTTTGACGGGCCTTCCACATCAAGCACAACTTCTTTGGTGATGCCGTGCAGAGTCAGGTCGCCGGTTACTTTAAGCTTGTCCTTGCCGGCCTTGGCTACTTTTTTGGAGACAAACGTCATGGTCGGATATTTGGCGACGTCGAAAAAATCGGCGCTGCGCAGATGATCATCGCGCTTCTGGACATTGGTGTTGATGGAAGCGGTATCGATGGTGACCTGCACCTTTGATTTGGAGATGTCCTTGTCGTTGATGTCAATAACGCCGGTGTGCTTGTCGAAGCTTCCCTTGACGTTTGAGACCATCAGGTGACGAACCTTGAAGCCGACATTCGAGTGGTCGGGATCGATGTTCCAGGTGGCGGCGGATGCCAGGGCGGGAAGTGCCAGGGCGACGATGGTGCTGAGCGATGCGAGTAAGCGTTTCATGGTGGTTCTCCTTTTGTGTGGTGTTGAGTATTATTGATATCGTTTGATATCAAACTATTTAGTCAAAAAAAATGTACTATTACCTGAATCCGTGACGCCTCCACACCTTCGTTGACCCGGAAAGCCTCAGTTCCCGCATTGCCGCGGATTGCGGCTGATCGTCGGAGGACCACCGGCCCAAACGGGCTGCTGCCGGGCAAGCGACGGTCAACTCCGGCTTTTCCGGGCTCTACGGTGTTCCGGCGTCACGAATTCAGGTTTTAAATTATAACGCGATCCTGGGTTTTCTCCACCCGCAGACCGAGTTTTTTGCACAACCCTCCCAGCAGTTCCTGCTCATCGGTCGTCAATGCGTTCATCTCGGCAACGATGGCCGCTTCGACGTCGGCAAAGACGGTGCCGATAAGTTTTTTTCCCTCCCCGGTAAGAGAGACGGTCAGATAGCGGCGGTCTTCGTTGGTTCGCTCCCGCTTCACCAGTCCCTGCTTTTCCAGGTTGTCGATGACCAGCGTGATGTTGCCGGTGCTCTTGAGGATTTTAGCGGCAATGTCGCGCTGGCAGAGCGGACCCTTGTGATGAAGCGCCTCCAGCACTCCGAACTGGCTGATGGTAAGGCCGGCGGCCGACATGGTGCGTCCTACCCGCCCCGTTACGGTCTCGGCCGCCCGCATCAGCTTCGTGTAGGTGTTCAGTGCGAGATATGTCGAGGTCGATTCAGTTTTCATTGTCCTGTCCGGATAAAAATCGATGTCTAATATAGTTTAATATCAAATTATATTAGACCGATGTATATGTCAAGAGTATTTTCAAAGCCCATTGCAATGAGGTGACGTTGACTATGGATTGTTACGGAAATGGGCAATTGTGTTGGTTGAATCCAGCGCGTCCCCGTGTTGCTAATGGAATAATGCATGCTATTATCAAGTGTCGATATTATATTTTGCATGAATTTTCTTCAGGGAATGTAGCTGGATGTCATACCTCAACATTAAAAACGAATCAATTGCAGATTTTTCCGGCAGCAGACCGGAAAGCTTCTTCAATCGTCTCTACCAATCTCCTACAAAGCTGGTCTTGATTGTTGCTTTCTTTGTGTTTATCTGCGAATTCCTGACAATGGTCATCATCGCGCATCTTCCTGGGTTATCTACGGAAACTGCCAACGTTCTTGACTCGGTTTTGCTTGTGATCTTCCTCATTCCAGCTTTCGAGATCTTCATTTTTCGTCCTCTGCTCCTGCAGATCACCATACGAAAAAATGCCGAAGCAGAACTGACCATTGAGAAGAACAAGCTC
>Ga0134124_10005101_pt1 | contig 10558 bp, 6 predicted proteins | sample KB304_FD_96880 | JGI IMG/M metagenome (GOLD analysis project Ga0134124, IMG submission 96880) | Terrestrial soil microbial communities without Nitrogen fertilizer from Kellogg Biological Station, Michigan, USA - KB3-0-4 | ecosystem: Environmental > Terrestrial > Soil > Unclassified ... | reverse complement strand
TTCCCTAAGCGCATCGGAATAATTTAAGCTAGATTTATCTAAACCGGCCGCAAAGTATACTGGCAATATTGACAGGGAGACAGGGAGACGTTCGTCCAATTGTAATTGCGCGGTTATAAATCCAAACATTCGTCAGGATCACGCGCAAATCAAAGTCACCTTTCTTCCAACCGAAGGGCTGCATGGTGACAAGGACAACCTTGATCTAACTTCGCCCCCGCCGGTAATCGGTCTGCTGAATCTCGATGCTAAGAACCGCAGATTCTACCACCCAGAACCTCAGTTGTGAGCATAAGGTGTCCTCGACTTGAATGAGTGAGTAGACGTGATTTGACCTCCTAGGGCTTGTCTAAAATCGCTTGCATCTTCTCGTCCTGTTCACGGCTTATAGATGTGTGAACAAAGGTGTCACCATAGTTGCCGAGCTGACGCAACGCCTTCGTCGCATCAGTCGACCGTAACAGTATGAAGATTGCTGAACCATTTCGAACCATCAACGCCCCCACATCTCGTTTGAAATTCTCAGAATGTTCCAAAGATTCTCGCCACCATCGTGCTTCGCGGGATTCATCTGAGCTTTTCCGTGACGCTCGTAAAGGCCCGTCCGGGGGTGCGATTCCGTCGGCAGCCTCAACGATTACTTCCGTCAAGGGTATAAAGAGGGTTGTGTTCAGCAATGAACTCCATAGCCTTGCCCAGCCAACTGCTGCGTAGGTTGATAAGTCGATATTTAGTTGGGCTCTTGCTTTTCCACTATCGCCTAGAGTTATTACCACGGCATCATCGAGATCCTGCCCCCACGGCCACTCTCGCCGTCTGAGTTCATTTAATACTTCAGGGGCTCGGTACTGATCTCGAAAGACAAAGGCAATCAGTTCACTCACGTTCGTAACTCGTTCGAAATTACTTTCTAAGCGTCTATCAAACCTGAGTGAGAATAGAGAAGTAATAAGAAGCGGAGAATAGGGTGGACTGTGTATTTCGGACTAGGAGCTTTATGTAAGAGGTCCGAAAATCATCAACGTCCGCGAGAAACATTCGCAGAATGACTGGCGCCGTTTGTGAGTGGTACGACTGCCGTCACCGTTGTACCCTGGTCATTCCAGTCAATTTCAAGCTTTCCGCCTAACTGGAGTAGGCGTTGTTTCATACCTGGGATGCCAACGCCCATTTCAACAATTTCGTCAGCGTCCTCGGTGTCCCCAACTCGCGGAAATCCTCGACCGCTATCCTGGATCCTGAGAACCACTTCTTCTTCGGTGCGGTCGAGTCTGATACTCGCGGTGTTACTGCCTGAATGGCGGCGAACATTGGCTAGCGATTCCTGGACGATGCGAAAGAGTGCCAGCTCAACGTCCTGAGGAAGACGGCCAATCGCTTGCGCTATCACATCGACGTAAATCCCACTACGCTTGCTGAATCCTTCAACGAACCACTGCAACGCCGAGACCAGTCCTACCTGGTCTAACAACGGAGGGTGCAGGAGGTACGACAACGTGCGTATTTCTTGCAGTGACTCATCTCCAAGCGACACGCACTCTGTTATTAGCTGATGGGCCTCCTGCTGCTGAGACCCATCAAGTTGGCCCAGCTTCGCAAGGTTGATCGAAATTGCGAACAGGTTTTGCGCTGTGCCGTCATGTAACTCACGAGCAATTCGGCGACGCTCCTCGTCCTGAAGATGGAAGAGCTGGCCGGTGAGCTGCCGGAGTTCTTGTTCCGCACGAACCCGATCGGTAACATCCTCGCTGATCGTCATTACCGATTCCACCGTTCCGTCTGAAGCAAATTCAGGGATTACTCGTGTCCAGTAGTTTCTGCCGCCATAGTCGAATGCTCGATGTACTGGTTTCTTTGAAGCGATCGCTTCGGAGCAGCTCTGTTCGAAGGCATTCGAATCATAACCATCCAGGCGAATCTCACTGGGTGTTTTTCCGATGAATTGATCGGTGGAAAGGCCAGCGGCCCTTTCGAGGCCGGAGCTGACGTAGATGTACCTGAGATTGCAGTCCAGACGAGCGATGACATCCGGAGAGTTTTCTACCAGTGTTGAAAACTCACGCTCACTTTCCGCAAGTTGACGAGTTGCACGCCATCGCTTTTGCCGTTGAAAGAGGAGGGCGAGGATGAGTAACGCCTGGACCAGGATGATAACCGCAGCAAGAATGATGCGACCTCTATACTGTTCCCAAATTGTAAACTCCCTGAAACGTACGTCGCTGCCGGCTGGCAGGTGGTCCTCACTTATGTTGAAACGTCGCAACTGACGCCAATCAAACATCGGCGCCGTCGGTGCTGCAGCCACCGGAAAATCTTCCGGTCGTGCACCGTTCAAAATGCGTAACGAGATCTGTGCTAATTCGGCTCCAGTAGCTTCAAGGCTGACAACCTGCCCACCGACAATCCCGCCGCCAATCCACGTTTCGACTATTCCGTAAACAGGAGCGTTCGACAATTGCGCTAGCAAAGCAGCCGCTTCAAAGGGTGGGATGCTCCTGCCACCGACGCCGATGTTCTGTTGTGGACAGAGTACTATTGAATGTTCAGGCAGATTCTTAACTTTGGCGATCAGTTCATCGACGGGAAGATCATTGAGGTAATGGAACGCTACTCGGCTTTCGAATTGTTTAAGCGGCTCAAGCGCTTCGTTAGCGTCGAAGGACTTATCGTTTAGTCTTCCGGTAATTACGTACACATGTTCCGTGTTCGGCTGTAGCCTCAACGCCATTTCCAACGAATCTCGAACTCTCGGTCCTTCCCAGAGGCCGGTGGTTCCGGGCGGCCGAGCTTCTGGGTTAGGCCGCTTGAGCGTCAGGTACACAATCGGCACACCCGGAAAAAGATCGTCACGATAGCGAAGAACAAAATCGAGCGGACCATCAAAGACAACAACAATCACGTCAATCTTGATCCCTGAATATTTGCGACGGAGGTAGTCGTGCATTAGTGAGTCATGACTCTCGCCGGGAAAGCGATAAAGTTCGAGCGTTTCGCTGTAAAACTCAATGGTGCCCCGCGGCGCAGACCTGAGAACCGCTTGAAAATTCTGGTCCAGAATTCCTCTTCCCGCAGCCTCTTGGCCGTAGTCGTGAAGCAGCAATACTCTTTTGGGCGCAGGTGCATTTACTTCGTCCGCGCATACAGCAACTGCACACAATAAGAGATCCAAGAGAGCACAAAGAATCAGCCATGATTTACGCTTGTGCTTCATTGTGGCTTCAGAAAAGAAGCTTCAACGCGAACTGCAATTGCCGTGATGAGCCGGAATCGCCGGTTGGAAAGCGCGTATTAGTGATGCGCCCGAATGCGGTACTCCCTACGACCCTGCCGGGTTGGCCGAAGTTTGCGTGATTGAAGAGATCAAAGATCTCGGCGCGGAACTGAAGGCGTCTGCGCTCGGCAAGTTCGATATTCTTGAGGACTGAGAAATCCATGTTATTAAAACTCGGCCCTATAATCACATTGCGGCCGAGATTTCCGAAGCGCGCCACTGGTATAAATGGTTTGGTATCGAACCAGCGGTCTAAGTTATTTAACATCTCGACTGGACCAGTAACGTCCGGGCGCAGCGTGTTGGCGACGCCGTTCACCGTACTATTAGTGGTAATGATGTTTACGGGGTTACCGCTCTGGGTCTGAAGAATTGCCGCCAATTGCCACCCCTCTTTGAGACGATTGCCCTTGAACGGAACTTCATAAATCGCACTGAGAACCAGTCGATGGCGTGCGTCGTAATCTGAAAGTCCACGATCATTTCTCAAGTCGTAGCTGTTCTGAACCGTTAAGACATTAGGAGGTGAACTCAACGAGTTGTAATCGAGGGATTTGGACCAGGTGTAAGACGCGTTGAATTGAAGCCCGCGTGAAAACCGACGAATGAAAGTGGCCCACAGTGCGTTGTAACTCGAATTCGCTGTGCCCTCAATTTGCGTGATGTTGCCGAGACTCGCGCCGGGAAGTATGGGGCTTGACGATGAGAGACGAGCAAAAGGACGCAAACCATTTGTCGGCTGGTTAATGTTTCGCGAGATGCGCAAATTCGTTCCCTTTGATCCGAAGTAACCCACCATGAGCGACGATTGCTGAAGGATTTCACGTTGCAGGTTGATATTCCACGATTGGATGTAGGAATTATCGTAATCGTGATCGACTGTAATAGGCGTTACGCCAGCTGCAGTCGCGAGATTAATCGCGTTCTCGAGGCGCACTGTTCCGGTAAAAGTGAGTGGCGTTGCGAAAGGCGGATTGGAGACCAATGGCTGTACTGCGTTGATTAATGCTTGCTCCGTCAAAATTGCGTAAGCCGCCCGCAGGCTGGTGCGTCCGTCTTTGAATGGGTCCCAAGCCAATCCAACACGCGGTTGAAAATTCTTAGCGTTGGTTCGGTAAACCTGATCTATATCCCTCCCTGCTCGCACGAGCGAAACACTTCTTGGATCGAAGATGACGAACCGGTCAAAGCGTTCGCTTGGTGTCATGTTCCATGAGTATCGCAGGCCAAGCTCAAAGGTAAGATTCGATTGCCACTGGAAACTATCCTGCATGAAGAACTCGAGTGCGCCTTGCGCAATACTGGCCGATTGGTCGCCGAGAGTAATCGAAAACGAGTTTGCGCTTCCTGCAATAAAAGCCGCTACACTCGGAAAATTAAATCTGCCCGGGTCGTGAACAAAAAGATTGCTGAACACTCGACGTGCTTCCCCGCCAAGCTTGAGCGAATGTCGGCCGCGCAAAAGGCTCAGCGTGTTAGAGACTGCAAAGCTAGTATCACTGCGTCCATTGATTTGCGCCGGACCACCGAAATTGAGCTCGCCGGCTACGTTGATTAACGGCAAGCCGATGGGTTCGTTGACCCCGTTTCTAACGCCCAGAGTTGCAGGATTGAGCGGCGCCCCGGCAGCAACGATCAGCGTGTTGCGGTTGAAGCCGAACCTGGCCTCGTTGACAACCAAAGGACTGAAGATGTGCGTCTCGTTAAGCGTCAATATCTGACGAAAGCCAGTACGAATATCACCAAACCCTGGGATGGTGTTGCCTTGCAACGTCGGTTCGTCACGGTCGTCACGCTGAACCGCATAATAGCCGTGTAATAGATCTCGGCTGTTGAGGTTATGACTGATGTCAATGGTCCACTGATCGACGCTGACAGGAGCGGTTGCTGCTCCCACGAAGCGCGATGTTCCTGATGAGTCGGTGAGATTCGAGCGGGGAATTAACTCGACGAGTCGTCGTATACCTGGGTCGGAGATTGATGCACGTTGCTGGTCGCTCAAGACCAGGCTGTTTAAGCTAACGCCTTGCCGTTGCCGGAGTCCTTCATATGAGAAGAAGAAGAACGTTCGATTTCTGCCGTTGTAACTCAACTTTGGACCACCTTCTCCGAAGTGAGGCAGCATTAATGGTCCTCCGATAGCTCCCCCGAACTGATTTCGTCTGAATGGCGGCGGTTTCGTGGAGGTGAAATTGAAGAAGTTGCGGGCATCCAGAGCGTCATTGCGGAAAAACTCAAACAACTCGCCATGAAAATCGTTCGTTCCCTGACGCGTCGCTACATTGACGATGGAGCCCGAGTTACGTCCGTACTCGGCGCTGAAAGTCGAGTTATCGATCTTGAACTCCTGAATGCTGGCGATGGGTGGCAGGAACGAGATGGTGTTGTTGATCTGATCGTTAAGAGTGATACCGTTGATTTGGTAGTTGCCGGTGTCTTCACGGTTGCCGGCCGTGTTCAGGGCAGCCGAGCCTTGCCCACGTGCCGGCGCAGAGAGAAAGCCGTTCTGTGGCGGAGTTACAGAGCCGGGAACGAGCAAACTGAGATCTATAAAATGTCTGCCGTTTAAGGGAAGCTCCTGCACGGTCCGATCATCGATGATGTGGCCCACGGATATTGAGGCACGCTCGATCAGTGTGGCATCGGAAGTTACATTGACCACTTGCGTGATATCGCCGACTTGTAATTGAAAACTCTGCTCGATAACTCTACCAACTTCGACGCGAACAGGCTCTACAATCTGGGTCTTGAATGATTTAGCTCGCACTTCGATCCGGTATTCTGCTACCGGCAAGGCGGCGAATTGATATCTACCGCCGGAATCTGTCACTGCTTTGCGCTCAATGCCCGTCGCACTACTGCGAACGGTTACTTCAACGCCTGGGATAAGGGCGCCTTTTTCATCAGTGACCTGGCCGATAATTGAAGAGGTTGATTGGGCGTGAAGGGGTAAACAGACCAACAGAAGGACAAATATTGTTCTCAGGAATGTTTCGATTCGAGAGTACGCGCGCATAAACCTTTCGGCGCTCGCTGCGTGTTAAGCCTGGACTAGTTGATTACGAATTGCGTAGTGAACCAATTCTACAATTGAATTGATCTCGAGTTTTCGCATGACGGTCGCGCGGTGAGTCTCGACTGTCTTTACACTGATTGATAAGGTCGTTGCTATTTCCTTGTTGCTCTTTCCCTCGGCCAGCATCTGTACGATCTCCCGCTCACGGTTAGTCAAGGTGCGAAATGCTGAGCCTTCGTCTGGTTTTGCCTCCGAGTTTAGAAACGCATCGAGGAGAGCTTGAGAGACTTTTGCGGTGAAGAATGGTTTGTGATGAGAGAGCGCTTCAACGGCACTGGTTAGATGGCGCGCAGCGTCAGACTTAAGAACGTACCCGCGGGCGCCTGCTGACAGCACCTCGCGGATGAGTTGTTCCGTCTCATGCATCGTAAATATGAGCACTTCGGTGCGCGGTAACTCACTTCGAATCTGACGCGTGGCCTCGAGGCCATTAAGCTCAGGCATGGAAAGATCCAGCACCACGACGTCGGGCTTGAGCTTCAACGCCAGGTTCACGGCTTCGCGCCCGTTGCTGGCTTCACCGCAGACTTCCCAACCTTCGTGTTGGTTAAGCTGGTCGCGCAAGCCGCGCCGCACTACGTCATGATCGTCTGCCAGAAGAATTCGCACCATAGCTTGCCCCATTCGTCAGTGGCACTAGCGCCGTTAACTTTGTGCCTTCACTGTTAGAAGCTATTTCGAGCTTTCCGCCAAGTTGACGCAAACGCTGTTGCATGCCCGGAATTCCCACGCCCATTTCGATGATCTCGTCCCCATTATTGGACGATTTTGAAAAAGGCATTCCGCAGCCCGTGTCCTGAATCTCAAGAAATATATCATCTGATTTGCGTTCGAGTCTTATGGTCGCCGTCTCGCTTCCTGAGTGGCGTCGCACATTGGTAAGGGACTCCTGCACGATACGGAAGAGAGCTAATTCAACGTCTGGAGGGAGGCGCTCGATAGATTGGGCTACAAGATCGACATAGATTCCGCTGCGCTTCGTGAAGCCCTGAACGTACCACTGTAGCGCAGAGACTAAGCCAGCCTCGTCAAGCAAAGGAGGATGCAGCAGGTACGAAAGTGTGCGGATTTCCTGAAGCGTCTGATTGCCGAGCTCCTCACACTCGTGAATGAGTTGTTCCGCATCCTCCCCCAGACTTAACTGGTTCAGTTTGGCGAGATCCATCGATATTCCAAACAGATTCTGCGCCGTCCCATCATGGAGTTCGCGCGCAATCCTACGACGCTCTTCATCCTGTAGCCGAAAAAGCTGGGATGTAAGCTTCATAAGGTCTTGCTCGGCGCGAATACGATCGGTGACGTCCTCACTGATTGTCATCACTGACTCTATTGAGCCGGTTGACGTAATTTCCGGAACCACCCTCGTCCAATAGCTGCGGCCCTCATAATCAAAGGCCCGCTGGACCGTCCTGCTCGTAGCGAAGGCTTCCTTACAAATTTTTTCAAAACCATCCCAGTCATAACCCTCAAGGGCAATCTGCCGCGGAGTCTTTCCGATGAACTGATCAGTAGAAACTCCAGTCAATCGCTCGAGGCTTGGGCTGATATAGATATAACGCAGATCGCGATCCAGACGAGCGATGACATCCGGCGAATTCTCGACGAGCGTCGAGAATTCACGCTCGCTGAGTTCGAGTTCCTGCTCAAGCACTTTGCGGTCGGTGATGTCACTGGATGCTACGAGAATGCATTGCTCTCCGCCAAGATCTATCAGTTCGGAAGAAGAAAGGAGCGTTCGCAGGGCGCTGTTCTTCGTGCGAAATTTCATTTCGAAATTGCGCATCACGCCGAAGCGCAACAATGGCTCGACCAGTAAAGTATTGCGGTCGCCAGTACGCTCATAATGTGCGAGCTCAATTGAGGTATGCCCAATAACTTCTTCACGGGTGTAGCCGCTCATCAGCAGGAAACTCTCGTTAACATCAAGATATCTGCCCTCCCTCAAGGTAGTGACTGACATGGGTTGGGGATTTGCTTTGAAGGCCTTGGCGAACCGCTCCTCACTCGTGGTAAGGCGTTGAGCAGTTTGCCTCTTCCTTCTGCGCTCAATAAGCAGACCGCATAAGAGCACTGTTTGAACGATTATAATTGCGATAACAGCGATAATTCGACCTTTATATTGCTCCCAGAGCGTTAATTCCTTGAAGCGGACTATGCTACCAGGGGGTAGCCGATCCTCGTTGATGCCCCAGCGCTGGAGCTGTTGCCAGTTAAATACATTGACATACGGTTTTATCTTTGCAATTGGAATGCGATTGGCATCTTCTCCGTGCAACACACGCAGCGCCAGCTCCGCTGTCTGGTGCGCCACGCTCTCCTCACTAAGCAAATTCCCTCCGACGATCCCGTGATCTATCGCCATTTCAGGCCAGCAATAAACAGGGACACTCGCCACCGGGGACAACTTGTCAAGGATGTCCACGGGAATAAATCTTTCGCCGGCACCATCCTCGAAAAGCGATACGAAATAAATGATCGAATCTTCTGGCAGCTTCGACGCTTCCTGCAGCAAATCTTTCAGCGGCAGGGGCGGCAGGTAGGCAAAGGTGACACGCCCTTCGTACTCCCGGAACTGCTCGCGGGCGGTCCTCTCATAGAATCTATCGAATTCGGACGCCCCGGTGATAACAAACACATGCTTGATATTCGGCTGCAACCTGAGGGCTACATCGAGCGTGCTTTTCATGTCTATTTGAAAAACCAAACCGGTGGAGTTCGGGATAGGTACCAAATCGGTTTCTTCGGTACTGAAAACAATGGGCACGCCGGGAAACATTTTTGCCCCATGCCGCGCCACGAATCCTAAAGGGGCATTGCCCTCGGCAATAACCACATCCAGACTCCGACCTGCGTACTTACGGCTCAGGAATCCTTGCAATTCGTCTTGATACTCTGGCCCCGAGAAACGCGCGAGATCGACGTATTCCGCGTAATAATCGAGGCGGTCGGCCAAGCCGGCGCTGAGTGTGTTGCGGACAGCACTTTCAATGAGGGCGGTGTACGGGGCGTCTTCTCTGGAAGAATAAATAACCAGCACCTTCCGCTGGTCTTTCACAGGAGCTTCAGCCACGGCTGTCGGGCACAAAGCCAACCACGCGAGAATGGCCCAGGTGAGCATCTGCGCCTGGTGGCATCCGACAATAATCAGCTTTGATTTTCGGCGGCACTTCATAGCTTAACCCGCAGGCTAACACTACGTTGGCGTGGTCCAGTGACGCGGTGCCACTGAGATTCTCCGATTGGATGGGCGAAGTTGTTGGAGAATCTTTTACCGGCTTTCGACTCACGTTACACAAGAAGCTCGGTCGAGTCGCGATCTCTTTAAGTCGTCGATCTCGCGTTGGGGGACCCTGGCACTGAGATAGTTGTTTTTAGCTCTGAAGTGTAGGCTCACTTTAGCCGGATATCAACAACTTTCCACCTGAACACCGAATATTGAGGACGTCAACCAGTGACCCAGATTGCCTCACGAGAATTATTCCTGTCCGCATTTCATCCGACCTAATCTACAGATACTCCCTCCAGTGAAATACGGATTCCACCCGATTATTCTGGACCCATCATTTCTTTAGTCTCCCGTTCGTAGCGAATGAGGAGAGCGAAATGAGGCGTGACCGCAAACAAGTGCGATGGGTGTTGCCGATCACCATCTTATTACTGTGTGCCGGCGTAGACGCACAGACCAATGCCCTGCCGTCGGCAACCCCATCGCACTCCGCGGAAAGCCAGGACAAGTCCGGAACGAACCCGCTCGTTCTGCGCTACACAGTGCAGGTATTTAATGAGTCCTACAACCTTCCTGGCGATGGACTCTACAACAGCATCACGAAGTTTCGCTTCGTCGTTCCGTTCGCAAACAAGCGCGCCTCGATCAAGGTCGACTTGCCTTTAAATGCGACGAACACGTCAATCGGATTCTTGTCCGGCGGAATTGAAGGCCCAATAGGCCCGCGGCCGATCGGAATAGTGCCGGGGAATACAAAGTTTGGTTTCGGAGATTTAAATCTAAAGCTTACATACGTTCCCTATTTCAACCGCAAGTTGAAGTTCGGCTTGGTCACCGGTGTGGAGTTCAACTTTGACACTGCCAGCAAACCCGTGCTCGGGAGCCGGAGGAACTCGATAGCTCCAAACGTAACCTTCGTTACGTTTCCGATGAAAAACACCATCTTTGCGCCCACCTACAAACAAACTAATAGCTACTCCAGCGG
>Ga0134124_10005100_pt1 | contig 10558 bp, 10 predicted proteins | sample KB304_FD_96880 | JGI IMG/M metagenome (GOLD analysis project Ga0134124, IMG submission 96880) | Terrestrial soil microbial communities without Nitrogen fertilizer from Kellogg Biological Station, Michigan, USA - KB3-0-4 | ecosystem: Environmental > Terrestrial > Soil > Unclassified ... | reverse complement strand
GAACAGGCCTGGTTGCGCACCGATCCAGCTTGCGCCATAGACGACGGACTGACCATCGGGTGTGAGACGCGCGCCACGGATCGTACCGTGACGGAAAGTGAGCTGGCGAAACGTCGGCTGCGAGGGCCCGCGTGTTCCGCCGACGAGCGCGGCGCCGCCGAGAATGGCACTCACGATGATCGCGACGGCAAGCCCGCCGAACGCGAGGCGGCGGTAACCGTGCCGCGTCCTTCGTCGCGCGGCGCGCGGCAGCCAGACGCCCGATTCAAGCATCCGCCGCAGGTCGTCAATCTGGTTGCGCAGGTCGGCGGCCGATTGCGTCCGCTGCGCCGGATCTTTGATCAGACACCGGTCGATGATTCGGGAGATTTCGTCAGGAACGTTGGCATTGAGTGCACCCGCCAGCGGCGCGGGATCCTTCAGAATCGAGGTCAGCGTGGCCAGCGGTGACTGGCCGGCGAATGGCCGTTTGCCCGTCGACATCTCAAACAGCATCACGCCGAGTGCAAAAATGTCGCTGCGCGCGTCGACCGGCTGCCCTTCGATTTGCTCCGGCGCCATGTAGGGCGCGGTGCCGACCAGTCGAGAGTCGGCCGTGAGCGTCTCGGTTGTCCAGCCGATGCCGCTCGTCTCGACACCGACTTTCGACAGACCGAAGTCCAGCACCTTCAGCGTGCCATCACGCGCGATCATCACGTTCGCGGGTTTCAGGTCGCGGTGCACGATCCCGCGGGCATGAGCGGCATGGAGTGCGTCTGCGAGCTGCGCCGCGAGCGGCAGCAGGCGGCCGAGCGGGAAGCCCGCCGGCGGAATCGCGTCGCCCAACGTGACTCCATCGATCAGCTCCATCGTGATGAACACCATCGAGCCGTCATCTTCGAGGGAGTGCACGGTGACGATGTGCGGGTGATTGAGCATCGCTACCGCGGTCGCCTCACGCTCGAGACGCGCCCGGCGGACAGGATCGGCGGCAACGTCCGACCTGATGATCTTCAGCGCCACTGCGCGATGAAGGCGCGTATCCTCCGCTTCGTACACCTCGCCCATCCCGCCCATGCCGAGCCGCCGCCGGATGACGTACCGGCCGATGCGCGTGCCGGACGCGATCAATCCCGCCGCCGTCGTGGTCATCCGGGGGTTTTCATGATTCGCGAGGCGTCGAAGGTCTGGGTCGACCCGGCGTTTGGCACGCGCCGGAATCGGATCGGAACTGGACCAAGACGGATTTCCACGTCGTCACCGAGCGATACGGGAGCGGTGATCCGCTCGCCGTCAGCGAATGTGCCGTTCTTGCTACCGAGGTCCGTAAGCGTGACATCATCGCCTGTGACCGCAATCATCGCGTGTCGTCGAGACACACCGACCATGTCAATCATCACGGCGGACGCGGGGTCACGTCCGAGGACGTTTTCGCCAATCCGCAGCGTTGCGCGCTGATTGCCCCACGCCAGCCAGCACGGTGCCGCCGGATATGCCTGCCGTTCGGCGGCTGGGGCGGCGAATCCATATCCGAATCGCTGCACGGTTCGGATGTACGTCGGTCGCTGCGCGTCGTCATCGAGCGCATCGCGCAGTTCCTTGACCAGAACGGCCAGATTCCCTTCGGAGACGAACGTGTTGCGCCACAGCGTATCGAGGATCTCGGACTTGGAGATGGCCTCAGGGCGCCGGTGGATCAGCAGGGCGAGCAGGTCGAATGCCTTCGGCGAGAGGTGGATCGGTTCGGCCCCGTGGCACAACTGCCGCGCCTCGTCATCGAGCGTAAACGGCCCGAACGCTGTGGTCACCCTGCCCCTGTCCTGAGAAACAAGCGAATTCTAATCGGTTCCTAAAGACCTGCAAGGCGGACCTCCGAATAATCGGCGGTGTGATCAAGGAGGGCCAAATGCGGGTCATGACACCACCCATTGTCATCGGCGTTGTATCCGTTCTGTGCGTTTCGGCGCTGTTTGTGCGGGCCGATGCGGCGGCTACGCGGGTATTCACCGAGTTCGATGTTCCCGGCGCGACGCTGACCAACGCTCAAGGTATCAACCATCAGGGCGACATTGTCGGCACCTTCGTTGATGTCGCCGGTCAGCAGCATGGGTTTCTGCGCAGCGGCGGCCAATATCGAACGATTGACTATCCAAACGGCCACGCGATTTTCGCGCGGGGAATCAACGACGCCGGCGACATCGTCGGCACCTATCAGCGTCCCGGCGAGACAGGGGGCGTTCCCGCGCACGGATTCCTGCTGACGCGCCGCGGCGGCCTGCAAGCCGTCGACTACCCGGGACACCTGAACACCATTCCACAGCGGATTCTCAACGACGGCACGATCCTCGGCTGTTATCACGACACGGACACGATGGGCACGATGCACGGAATGATGTTCCAGCGTGGGTTCTCCGCGATAGACATGGGCATGTCGATGAACAACGGCGCGACGCCGGACAGCGCCTACGTCATCGGGTTGTTCATGGACATGGACGGCCGCAACAAGGCGTACGTGATGGAGCACGGCAGGATGTCATCGCTGGAAGTACCTGGTGCCCTGGCCACCAACGGATGGGACGTGAATCCGTCGCGAGCGGTCGTGGGCGTCTACACGGACGCCGCGGGCGCCGTCCACGGCTTTCAATACGACGGCGGGAGCTTCGCGCGCGTCGACGTCCCAGGCGCGACCGCGACACGCGTTTTCGGTATCAATGACCGCGGCGACCTGGTGGGGGCATTTGTCGACACCGCCGGCCGGACGCACGCCTTTGCCGCGGAGGTGACGCGATGAACCGCCTGATTCTTACGGCACTGCTCATGCTCAACGCCATTCCGGTGTTTGCGCAGGAATCGTCAACGGTTGGTGACCAGCGTGTCCCCGTGGCGGCCGGAATCGACGTCCGCAACGCGTATATGTTCCGCGGTGTGCGCCAGGACGACACCGGCACGATCACGTGGCCCTCAGCCGAGGTCGGCCTGCGGTTGCACGCCGCGCAGCACGGCCTGACCAGCGCTCGCGTACGTGTCGGCACGTTCAACAGTCTGCACAGCGGATGGGCCGGCTCGAGCGGTCCCAGCGGCAAATCCTGGTACGAGTCGGACGTGTACACGACTCTGTCACTCGGCTTTGCCAACGCCGTGGGTCTCGATACGACCTTCACCGGTTACCGCAGCCCGAACGAGATGTTCACGACTGTGAAGGAGCTCTCGTTCACAGCGACGGTCGATAGGGCGGTCGCGGGTGCCAAATCGCTCGCGCCGTACGCGCTGGTCGCGTTCGAACTGGACACGGAGCCGGGTATCGGCCAGCTCGATGGCGGTTTCAAGGCAGGGAAGTATCTGGAGCTCGGCGCAACCCCGCGTCATTCACTGCGGCGTGTCGGCATTGCGGTGCCCGTCAAAGTCGGCCTCAGCATTGGCAACTACTACGAGCTCGCGGGCGAGGATCATCACTTCGGATTCGTGAGCGTCGCGGGGATCGCGACGCTGCCGATCGGCCGCTGGATCAACGTGCATGGCGGTGTAGAGGTCGAGCGCCTCGGAACGACCACCAAGGCATTCAACGGCGGTGACGCGTCGAAGGTAACCGCGTTGGTCGGGGTGGCGGTCGTACGGTGAGCTGTTAGGCGTGGTGGTTGGTAAGTCGGCGGTGGGTGGTTCTTAACCACCCACTATGAATCACCAACCACTAACCCCTAGTTCGTGGCGCGACCGTTGGTGCGAAGGTTCTTGTTGAAGAAGTCGATCGTCCGCTGCCACGACAGCTCGGCCGCGGCCTTGTCGTAGCGCGGGGTCGTGTCGTTGTGGAAGCCATGGTTGGCGCCGGCGTACACGAACTCCTCGTACTTCTTGCCATTCGCCTTCAGGGCCGCTTCATACGCAGGCCACCCCGCGTTGACGCGCTCGTCCAGACCGCCGTAATGAATCATCAGCGGTGCCTGTATCTTCGGCACATCTTCGGCCTTCGGCTGGCCACCGTAATACGGCGCTGACGCAGCGAGGGACGGCACGCGCACCGCGAGCTGGTTGCAGACGCTGCCGCCGAAGCAGAAGCCGACCGCGCCCACTTTGCCCGTGCACTCGGCACGCTTTTGCAGCACGCTCACGGCTTCGACGAAGTCCTCGATGATCTTGTTCTGATCGAGCGTTCGCTGCATCTCGACGCCCTTGTCGTCGTTGCCCGGATATCCGCCGAGCGGCGTCAACGCATCGGGGGCGAAGGCGACGAAGTTGGCGACAGCAAGACGCCGCGCGACGTCCTTGATGTACGGCGTGAGCCCGCGGTTCTCGTGGTCAACGACAACGCCCGGCACTTTGCCGTTCAGGCTCGCAGGCTTCGCGAAGTAGCCCTTCATCTTTCCCTGACCCTTGGGCGAGTCGTAATCGAGCGTCATCGTCGCGATGCGCTTGTCGCTTTCCGGCACCTGCTCGGCCCAGGCGTAATTCGGGCTGAGCGTCTGCAGGATCGCCGCGGCCGTCATGCCGCCGACGGCAAACTTCGCGGCACCATCGAGGAAGCCGCGCCGGTCGATCATCCCGTGCACATAGCGATCGAAGAGCTTGAGGATCTCCGGATGGAAGTCGTTCGCCGTCAGTCGCTGCTGCTGTTCCATACGTACTCCCGGTTAGTGGTTGGTGATTGGAGGTTCGTTGTGATGATGACGTGGCTCAACTATCAACCGCCGACACCAGCCAGACTTCAGGGGGTGGCCAGAGTATCACGAGCGGGGATCGGGGATCGGGGAAGCGAGGCCCAGATGCTCGCGGAGTCGAGCGGCCCGGGTCCTGTCACCGGGTCTCCCGGCGCCACCCGCCGGAAAGAACTGCTCGACTCACGCGAGCGATTCATCAACGCCCAGCGATGGCCAATCCCTCGGTGCCCGACGTCCAAATCGTCGCAAGCCGGTACTGCGTTTCAAATCGCTGCAATGTCAGCGCGGGCTTGGTGCCGGCAGGGTCGTGTCCGGATGCCGGCGTGGTCATCGTGAACATGCCGACTCTGGTACCTCTCACGCCTTCGATCTCGACGACGCCGTTGCCATCGCTCGTCACAAGATACTGGCCGGCCGGGAGCATGTGTCCGTGCAGTTGGAACGAAAAAGGTACGTTCACTTGAATCGTTGCCGCTCCCGCGGTTCCACCGAGGCACACCAGCAGCGCCGCTACGACCATCACACCGCTCTTGATTGACCACATACTGACCTCCATTCAGGCGTCAACGGCTGCGCATCTATCGTCTTGGACGGAGGGATGGCTGATCGGAAGGTGAGCGGAAAATTAATCTGCGTTAAGAATCGGCGGCAGCCAACATGATCGAGAACATCGAGCCGTGGCCGACGGAGCTGCGGACACCGATCCGGCCGCTATGACGGTCAACGATGCACTTCACGAGACTCAGGCCGAGACCAGCGCCCTCGATGGATGACGAGCGCGCGGGATCGCCACGGTAGAAGCGCTCGAAGACGTGCGGGATCACGTCGGCCGACATGCCGATGCCCGTATCGGATACCTTCACCATTGCCTCATGACCTTTGCGGGCAACGAGCACCTGCACTTTGCCGCCCTGGGGCGTGTACTTGAGCGCGTTGTCGAGCAGGTTGAGGAGACAGCGCTCCAACCAACCGCGATCTCCAACAACGACGACCCGCTCGCTGGCTCTACACAGTAAATCGAGCTCCTTTGCTCGGGCGATCGGTTCGAGCTGCTCGGTCACGCTGCGTACCAGGGCCGCGAGATCGACGACATCGCGTGCGAGCGGAATTTCACCGGACTCGGCGCGGGCGAGCGTCAGGAGCTGGTTGATGAGGCGGGTGAGTCGGTCTATCTCCTCGATCTGGCTCGCGACGCGAGTTTTCAGTTCGGCATCGGCTGAGCGGCTGAACAAACTCAATTCGAGCTCGCCGCGCAGGGCCGTCAGGGGTGTGCGCAGCTCGTGCGCCAGCGCCGAGCTGAACTGCCTCATGTCGCCGACCGCGCCCTCGAGGCGCGACAACGTATCGTTGAAGGCGTCGGCGACTTTATCCAGCTGATCGCCGGATCCTCGAGTGGCAAGCCGATGGTTCAATGTCGCGATACTCACGCGACCGGCATCGGCCGCAAGCGCCGTCAGCGGCGCAATCGCTCGTCGCGCCATCCACCACACCGCCAGCGCGACGACGGCGAGCGTCGGAAGCGCCGACCACATCAACAGCCGCAGGTACGATCGCAGCGCATCGTCGATGGGGTCCAGCGATTCCCCAACCTGCAAGAGATAGCGCCCACCCGAAACGGGTGCCATGAGGCTGTTTGAGAATCGCATGCGGCCGTATGGAGTCAGGATGTCGTACGGCTTCGGATTCTGTACGTACTCGCGCACTTTCGCCGGTGTCAGGTGAAGGCCGAGCGGCTCGACGCCCTGCGACTCCACGAGCATGCGTCCATCGTCGGCGTCGTAAATCTGATAGTAGCGAGTGGCCTCATGAACGAACGTCGCCTGATCTGCATCCCTCATGTTGTAGGCGACAGACGGTGCGCCGCTTCCGAACTGGAGGTATCCGTGCAACCCCGTCGTCAGTTCCATCAGGTCGGAGGTGGCGTCGCGATCGAGCTGCCGTGCGAGGAGGTGATAGGAAGCGGCACCGAACCCGGTGAGCAGAGCGGCAAACGTCGCCGCGCAGAAAAAGATCAGCCGCGTCTGAAATCGTAACGTCATGGCGGCGCCGCTGTGAGCATGTAACCGACCCCACGGACCGTGTGAATGAGGGGAGCGTCGAAGCCCCGATCGATCTTGTTTCGCAGCGAGTTGATGTGCACTTCGACGACGTTGCTGATGCTGTCGAAGTGAATGTCCCAGACGTGCTCGATGATGAGCGAACGCGTGAGGGGCCGGTCGGTGTGCTGCATCAGAAATTCCAGCAGCGAGTATTCCTTCGGCTTGAGATCGATCGTCTTGCCGGCCCGACGCACGGTTCGGCGAACCGTATCCACCTCGAGATCCGCGAGCCGCAGTGTGACCTCGTGTGGGCGTCCCCTGCGGAGCAGGGCGCGTAGGCGAGCGGACAGCTCGGCAAGCGTGAACGGCTTGACCATGTAGTCGTCGGCCCCGCCGTCGAGTCCCGTCACGCGATCGTCGATCGAATCCTTCGCCGTCAGAATCAGCACGGGCATCTCGGCCTTTCGCCCACGGATGTCGCGCAGCACCTGAAAGCCGGATCGGCCCGGCAACATCAGATCGAGCACAACCACGTCGTAGCCGATCGCGGAGGCCTGCTCGCTCGCCCCGCTCCCTTCGTGCAGCACGTCGACGGCGTGGCCCTCCTGTTCGAGACCCGCTTGAATGAATCGCGCGACCTTTCGGTCGTCTTCAACGACGAGGATACGCATCGGCGCGACCTCCACCTGTTAGGACGGCGCGTGGAATTAATCGGCTGTTCACCTTGCGTTCAGAAATCGAGGCGTTAAATAAAGGAATGGACAACCTGCTGTCCGGTCGGCGTCTGCGACGCGCGTGGGTGACGCTTGCCGTCGTGTCGGCTTTGTGGATCATCTTCGCGGTCGATTGGCGAACGGGCTCCGCACCCGTCCAGCACCTCTACTACCTGCCGATCGTCGCGGCGAGCCTGGGTCTTGGCCCGTTCCTCGGCATTACGACATCGCTCGTCGCCATCCTTCTCTATCACCTCGCGAATCTCGCTCATTTCACGAGCGGATGTACCGAAGCGGACGTCGTCCAAACGACGCTCTTCGTGGTCGTCGGCATCGTGACGGCGAAACTGTCCGAAGACGCGCGCCGCCTGCGCCACCTCGCGGCGACTGACGACCTGACTGGATTGCACAATCTCCGCTCATTTGAAGCGAAGCTGAGCGCCATGATGCGAACGTCGCGCAAGACGGGTGCGCCACTGACGATGTTTGTCATCGACGTCGACCGGTTGAAGTCCATCAACGACGCCCATGGTCATCTCGCGGGATCGGAAGCGGTTCGTCTCGTCGGCCACAGCCTTGCCAAACACCTGCCATCCGAGGCCGTCGCCTGCCGCTACGGTGGTGACGAATTCGCCGTGGCCGTCAGCGACTGCGGCGAGTGCCGCGCGTGGTCGCTGGCGGAGGAACTGCGCACGACCATCCACGCGCTCGCCCCGGTTCTTGTCGGAAGAAGCTTTCCCAGCGGGACTCTGTCGATCAGCATCGGTATCGCCTCACTGGACGCCAGCGCCTGCAATTCCGCCACGGATGTGGGCGTCGGCGAGACGCTCTTCGCCTCGGCGGATGACGCGCTGTACGCCGCAAAGCGGCGCGGCCGCAATCGCGTCCAGGCGTACGCCCGCGAAGGTTCTTGCGTCGCCTGAACGGAAATTAATCCAGAGCTCATTGAGCGTTAAGGTCCGCTTCGACTGAAGCCGGACCCCACCGATGATTGGTCCTGATGAAGCCGAATTAATCGGCACTTAATGCGTTCTCGCCATCGCGCCACGTCCAATTGGATAGGCGACAGATCGCCAGCGCTGGTGGGAGGTCATCATGAAGGCATTTACAAGAGGTGCGGCGGTCGCGGCAGTGCTGCTGCTGGCGTCGAGCATTCCGGCGAGTGCGCAGCGGCTGCACGCCCGGGTCGTCGTCGTGCCGCGGCCGTTCGTCTACACGCCCTTGTACGAGCCGAACTACTGGAGCGCTCGTCCGTTCTACGCGTATCCCTATGCGGTGGGATCGGTCTACGGTGACGTCCGAACGGAGATCACGCCGAAGCAGGCCGAGGTCTACGTCGACGGCTTCTATGCCGGAACGGCCGGCGATTCCGACGGCGTGTTCAAACGGCTTCACCTCATGCCAGGTGGCCACGCGATCACCTTGTATCTTCCCGGCTATCGGACCATCACGCACGACGTCTACGTGCGGCCCGACTCGACGGTCAAGGTGGGTGACACAATGGAGCGATTGGAGAGTGGACGGGCCAGCGCGCCCCCGCCCGAGCCAATGTGGCAGCGGGTGCCCAGACAAAACCGCGGATAGCGAATGGTCCGCCTGAAGGCGGACGTCAGCTGTGGGGTCCGGCTGTAGCCGGACCTTCAGCGATGACTTCCAGCGCTCTTCCTGTTGTCGACGGCGCAAAGAGCGCGATCACGAGAATACAGATCGCGAGCGCGCCCGCAATCACGCCAAACATCGCTGTCGGGCCAAACCGATCCAGTACCGGCACGAGCACGAACGGCATGGTGCCGGTCGACAGCCGGCTCATGCCGTACGCCGTACCCGCAGCCGTGGCACGTACGGAAGTTGGAAAGATCTCGACCTGAAAGATGTGCAGCGCGTTCGAAAAGATGTTGCTCGTCGCGGTGTACAGGAACCCTGACGCGAGGATGACGGCAGGCAACGACGCGTAGCCAAGCGTAAGACCGAATACCGCCATCAGCGCGGCCGACCCGACGATGAGCCAACGGCGATCGATACGCTCGACAATCGGTATCGAGAGCGCGGATCCTATCGGATAGCCGATGAAGGTCAGCGACGTGAACGTGAGCGACGTCACGATCGAGTAGCCCTTGGCGGCGAGCACCGTCGGCACGAGCGTGCCGAATCCGTAGTAGCCGACGGTTTGAAAGAGATGGAAGACACACAACATCAGCGTGCGCCCGCGATAACGTCGTCCGAAGATGACGCGGAATCGTCCTCGCTCGGGCGCGGCGGATTCGTCCGACGGTGGTGGCAACGCGCCGCCGCGCTCGGCTTCGCGCTCCATCACCGACACGATGGCTTCCGCTTCAGCCGTGCGGCCAACGGTTTCGAGCCATCGCGGCGATTCCGGCAGCTTCGAGCGCATCACCCAGACGATTGCCGCGCCCAGTGAGCCGGCCACGAACATCCAGCGCCAGCCATCCAGGCCGAGCGGCTGCTGCGGCACGAGGATGCGCGCGAGAAATCCTGCCGCCGGGACACCGACGAACCCGAGCGTATAGGCCCATGCCGTGTAACGACCACGATGCTGTACCGGCAGAAGCTCGCTGAGATACGCGTCAACAAGCGGCAGTTCGGCGCCGATGCCAATGCCGGCCAGAAATCGGGTCACGATCAACACCGCGACGTTCGGGCTGAAGGCGCCGAGGAGCGTGAAGAACGAATAGATGCCGAGATTAACCAGGAAGGCCGTTCGGCGGCCGTACACATCCGCAAAGCGGCCCAGCAGCGTTGCGCCAAAGAACATTCCGACGAAACTCGACCCGATGATCGGTGGCAGCGCGGCACGCGTCAGCTGGAATTGCTGCGTGAGGACTGTGGCCAGGACACCGGCCAGGAAGATGTCGAAGAGATCGAAGAACGAACCGATGCCCGCGATGATTGTCGCGTCGCGGTGAATCCTCGTCGGCGGAAGACGATTCAGCCGCGCCGCGATCGAGGGTCGAGGGCTCAGAAGTTCGATGAGGTCTCGCGACGTCACTTCACGGGCAAGTGGAGCGAGAATTCCGTGATTTGCCCGTTGATGTCAGTGAACCAATGCGGCACACCTGCGGGAACCAGCATGAAGTCGCCTTTGGACATTTTCTGTGCCTTGCCGCCTTCGATCGCCTTGCCGCGCCAGTTGTCGCCACCCTTGGTACCTTCCACG
>Ga0134124_10005099_pt1 | contig 10559 bp, 11 predicted proteins | sample KB304_FD_96880 | JGI IMG/M metagenome (GOLD analysis project Ga0134124, IMG submission 96880) | Terrestrial soil microbial communities without Nitrogen fertilizer from Kellogg Biological Station, Michigan, USA - KB3-0-4 | ecosystem: Environmental > Terrestrial > Soil > Unclassified ... | reverse complement strand
CATCCTCGCGACGAGCCTGGAGATCATGGAGCGGCAGCTCGCGCAGATGGTCCGCCTGATCGACGACCTGCTCGACCTCTCCCGCCTGAGCCGAGGCCTCGTCGAACTGCGCTGCGAGCAGGTACCGCTTGCGCGCGTATTGGCCGACGCACTCGAAACGAGCCGACCGCTGATCGATCAGCATGGCCACGACCTGACCATCGCCCTGCCGCCCGGCGATCTGCTGGTGAATGTCGACCCGACGCGCATGGTCCAGGTGTTCGCCAACCTGCTGAACAACGCGGCGAAGTTCACGCCCCGCGGCGGCCAGATGCGCATCCAGCTCGTCCGGGAGGGCGGGAACGCCGTCGTGTCGGTGTCCGACAACGGCGTCGGCATTGCGCAGGACATGCTGGGGCAGGTCTTCGACATGTTCACGCAGGTCGAGCGCTCCTACGCCGCAGCCGCGGGTGGACTCGGCATCGGCCTGACGCTCGTGCGCAAGCTTGTCGAATTGCACTCGGGGCGAGTGGAGGCGCGCAGCGCCGGGCGAGGCCAGGGCAGCGAATTCCGGGTCCATCTGCCGCTGGTCGACGCGCGGTCCCTGCCGGGTCCCGCCCGCAGGGACTTGGGTGCAAGACCCCGCGACGCAGTACCTTTGCGAGTCGTCGTGGCGGACGACAACGTCGATTCGGCGCGCAGCCTGGCGTTGACCCTGGAGCTGTCCGGCCACCGCGCGATCGCGGCCCACGATGGCGAGCGCGCGCTCGTGGCCGCGCGCGAGCTGGAGGCCGAGGTCATGATCGTCGACGTCGCCATGCCCATGCTGGACGGCCACACGGTCGGCCGTCGCGCTCGCGCCGAGGCCTGGGGGCGAGCGGCCTTGCTGATCGCACTGAGCGGCTGGGGGCAACCCGAAGACCGCCAGCGATCGCGCGATGCGGGCTTCGATCACCACCTGGTCAAGCCCGTCGAGGTCGACGCGCTGGAGCGTCTGCTGGCCGAGCACGGGAAGCGGTTGCGGGGCGCGACTTGAACCTTTTACCTTCCCACGGGAATCAACCTTCGTAAGGAAGGGCGCCCATGTTCCAAAGCCGCAGAGGCTCGAATCGACAGGAGGCCGGCACGGCCAGTGCGGGCTCGGCCCAGAAGGCCGAGCGCGACGAGATCCGCCTCCTGGGCCGCATCTCCGCCGGGGACATGCGCGCGTTCGAGGAGTTGTATCGGGTCTATTACCCGCGGCTGATGCGCTTCCTGGAGCGCGTGACCCGGCGCCCGGGCATGGTCGAGGAGGTTCTCAACGACACGATGCTCGTGGTGTGGAATCGCGCGGACGGCTACAACGGCAGCTCCAAGGTCTCGACCTGGATCTTCGCGATCGCCTTTCGCAAGGCGCTCAAGGCCTTGCAGCGCTTCGACGACCCGGTGGACGACGAGCCGCTGCAGGCGCACGCCGATGACGGGCCCGGGCCGGACATGCAGGTCGACCTGTGGCAATTGAGAGAGGCCCTCACGAAGGCACTCGACGGGCTTTCCGCGGACCATCGCGCGGTTGTGGACCTCGCCTATTTCCACGGCCTGGGCTACAGGGAGATCGCGCAGATCGTCTCCTGCCCGGTGGACACGGTGAAGACGCGCATGTTTCATGCGCGCCGGAAGTTGAAGGTGCTGCTTGCCGGTGACCTGGAGGATTGGCTATGAAGGTCGTTCCTTTGGATGCGGATGTTCACGCCACGACCCGGGCCCTGCTGCCCTGGTACGCCATGAACACCCTCGATGAGGGCGAGGCGGCGCAGGTCCAGGCACATCTGGATGCCTGCCCGAGCTGCCGCGCGGAGCTCGAACTCGAGCGCAGGCTGCAGGTCGCCCAGCCCCTGTCGGTCGCCTCCAGCGATGTCGATCGGGGATGGGCCGGAATGCGCAAGCTCATCCGATCCGATGCGCAAAGCCGCCGGCGCGGCGTCGCTGCGCCCTGGCTGCGCCTGGCCCTGGGCCTGCAGTTCGCCGTCATTGCCGCGCTCGGCGTGGGCCTGGCGATGTCGCGCGCGGGGATCGACGCCTATCGCGCCCTGGGCGCAGGCGGCGCACCTGTGTCGGCCAATGCGGTGGTGATGTTCAAGCCGGACGCGTCGGAGCAGGAGATCCGAAGCGCGCTGCGCATCGGCGGCGCCCGGCTCGTCGACGGGCCCACGGCGAGCAACGCGTATCTGCTGAGCGTGCCGGTCGATGACCACGTGGCCGCGATCGCCAAGCTGCGGGCGCAACCCGCCGTGTCGCTCGCGGAGTCGCTGGACGCGAGACCTGCGCCATGAAGCGTGCGCTCCTGATCCTGCTGCTGTGGCTGGCGGCGGCGAGCTCGGGCGCGGCACAGGGCCCGCAGGACAACGCCGCGGACACGAAGCAGCAGATCCTCGTCATGCTGAACCTGCCGCCGGAGCATTTCCGCCCCGACACCGGCTATGCGGGCGGCTACGCCGGTGGAATGGGTCGCGGGGCGCGCCGTGCCCTGGCGGCACGGCTGGCCCGTGAGCACGACCTCTCGCTGGTGACGGACTGGCCCATGGCGGTGCTGGGCGTCGATTGCTACGTGATGCAGATTCCGCCCGGACAGGCGAGCGAGCGCACGCCCGAGAAGGAGGCCGAACTCCTCTCGCTCGACGCGAGGGTGGTCTGGGCGCAGCCCATGAACCTGTACCGGGCACAAGAGGGCGCGGCGGCGGTGCACGGGCACAACGATCCCCTCTATCCGGTCCAGCCGGCGGCGCAAGCCTGGCGGCTTGCCGATCTGCATGAGCTGGCCACGGGCCTGGGCACCACCATCGCCGTCGTGGACAGCGGCGTGGAGCGGGCACACCCGGATCTCGCGGGGCAGGTGGTGGCGGCCGAGAACTTCGTCGAGGGCCGCCCCTACGCGAGCGAGCGGCATGGCACCGGGGTCGCCGGCGTCATCGGTGCGCGCGCGGACAACGGCCTGGGCATCGCGGGCGTCGCACCGAGGGCGACGCTCATGGCCCTGCGAGCGTGCTGGCAGGAGTCGCAGAGCGAGACGCTATGCACGAGCCTGAGCCTGGCCAAGGCGCTGAACTTCGCCATCACCCATGACGCCAGCATCGTCAACTTCAGCCTGAGCGGCCCCAAGGACCGGCTGCTGGAGATGCTGATCGACACGGCGCTGTCGCGTGGCATCACCGTGGTCGCGGCGGCCGACCCGGCATCGCCCGACGGGGGCTTCCCGGCGTCGCACGCGGGGGTCTGGGCGGTCGCTGCCGAAGGGGGCGGCGCGCGTACGCGTGCCTTGCTGGCCCCGGGGCGGGACGTGCCGACGACCGTTCCGGGCGGCTGGCAGATGGTGAACGGCTCCTCCTATGCCGCCGCCCATGTCGCGGGGCTCCTGGCGCTGTTGCGCGAACTCGGCGGCACGCAGGCTCTCGCACCACGCGATCGGGCCTTGGTGTTGCTCCCCTCGGGCGGCATCGACACTTGCGCGACACTCCTGCGCGTGGTCGGCCCGCGCGCCTGCTCATGCGCCGCAGAGTCTTCGAGCTCTGCCGCGGTGCCAGCCACATCCCCCGGACTCAACCGCCCGTGATGTGCTGACCCCGCAAACGGTTCTTCGCGTTCTCGGCATCACTGCCACCGTCCTCTTCAGCGGCTTTGCCGCGGCCCAGGTCGGTGGCAGCGTCATCGTGGAGTCGGACTATCGATTCCGCGGCATTTCGCTGAGTGGAGGCGACCCCACCGCGCACCTGAACCTCGCCTACGACCACGCGAGCGGCTGGTACACGGGTGCGTCGCTCGCCGGCACCGAGCTGAAGCCCGGGTCGCGCAAGACCGCACTCACCGCCTACCTCGGCTACGCGAGCCGGCGCGGCGATCTCGGCGCGTGGGAGGCAGGCGCCGTCCTGAATCGATTCTTCGGCCTGACCTACTACGACTACGACGAGGTCTACGCCGGCTTCATCGCCGAGCGGTGGACGGCCAGGGTCTATTACTCGCCCGACTACTTCGGCCGCAGCGTGCGCACGATGTACGCGGAGCTCAACGGCAACCTGCCGCTCACGGCGCAGCTGCGGGCCTTTGCACACCTGGGCGTGCTCGCGCGGCTCTCCGGCAATGTCACGCCGGGGGGCGGCCAGACGCGCTACGACGCCCGCATCGGGCTCGGCCTGCGCATCGCGGACTTCGACGCGAGCCTCGCCTGGGTCGATTCGAATCGGGGCAGACCTTATGTCGCCGCTTACGATCAGTCGCGCAGCACTGCGGTGCTGAGCGCCAGCTACGACTTCTGATTGGCCAGCGCGCGCGGCCCGCTCACCTTTCGTACCTCAGCTGAAGGCGCAAGCTGGTGAGCGAATCGTTCTCGCGCTCGAGTCCCGGTGGCCGGCGCACATAGAGCGGCACATACATCGCTTCGGCCGCGACGCTCCAGTGCCGGCTCAAGTCGCGGCGCCCGCCGAGCGCGATGTAGGGCACCGTCTCGCGCGAAGTGAGATGCGAGCGATCGCGGGTGTCGTTCGTCAGTGCGTCGACCTGCACGTCGAGATATGTGCGCACCAGTCCCAGGTCCGCATGCGCATGCCACGGCCCCCCGGTCCACGCACCGATGACGTCGCCGCCGAGGTAATTGAGGTTGATTCGATCGTTCGACGGCGCCTGGCATCCATACGGGTTGCGCACGGGGTCGGTCACGTTCGCAAGCTCCGCGGGGCAGGTGATGTCGCCCGTCACATGGCCGTATTGACCGAATGCGCGCGCGGAAAGGCTCCATTCGCCTTGCTCGAACACCCGGTGCCCCAGCGCGCCCGCCAAAAGGTTTCTCGGACGAGCGCCGTTGATCTCCAGCGGGGGCGTGTACGCAAGCTCCGCCACCCAGCCGTAGGGCAGGCCCAGCGCGAAGCGCAGACGTCCGAACACGGGGGACTTGTTCAGATCCTCGAGCTTGATGCCGTTGAATCCGACACGCCTCTGGTCGTCGCTCAGCTCGGGAATGCTGCCGAGATCCCCCGAAAGGCTCCATTGCCACGGCTCCCACTTCGGAACTTCTCCGAAGGCGGTGAGGAAGGTGGTTGCCGCGACGTAGTTCATTGCCCAGGCCTCGGGTCGGTCCGACGCGAGATGCTCGTCGGTGCCGACCACGGGCTGGGCATGAGCACTGAAGGCCGATGCGAGGGCAAGCACCAGCGAGGCACGGAGCAAGTGACGCATGCAGCGGCCGCCGCTTCGTGTGTCTGGTTGCATGCCCTGGACTCGGATACCCGGTTACGCGCAAGTGATCGTCAGGAGGTGCGAGTGGGCGGGGAAGTAGATGCTTCCGCCGACCGAGGATGCGTCCTGGACCGTGTTCTTCGCCTTGATCTCCTGCAGCTGGGCCACGGTCAGCGTCACCACGTGCGTGTGATCGGCCGCCCCCTGAATGTCGTAGGCCTTGTCGACAGTGGAATCCAGATCGGCCAGCGGCACCATGAGCACGTGACCGTGATTTCCGCTGATCACCGTTGCGCCGCACGAGCTCACTGCGGACGGCGGTGGCGCGGGCGTCGGCGCGGGGGCCGGGGCGGGAGTCGGGGCCGGTGTAGGTGCAGGGGTGGGTGCCGGAGTGGGTGCGGGGGGGGGCGCCGGGGACGGCGGCGGAGTCCCGCCCAGCGGCGCGGGTGCGGGGCTTCCGCCCCCGCCACCGCCGCACGCGCTCAGCGTCAGCGCCACGCCGCTGCTTGCACCGGCAATCACAAACTTTCTGCGCGACTCGTCCATAGTGGGTCTCCTCTGCAGAGCGCACGCACGGGAGCCGGAAATCGGACATCGAGCGGCGGTCTCGTCTGCGGTGAATACCCGCTTCCTCGCGATTGGTTCAAAGCGATGTCGGACTGCGCTGAACGCCGGCTTCGATTCACTGGGTCGTCACGAGCGGCTTTCCTTTCTGGACGAGATAGGTGGCGAGTTCCGCCGCGTTCCCGCTACCCACGTTTCGCGCCGAATGGGCCGCACCGGACGCAATGAACAGGGAGTCGCCGGCCTTCAGCGTGACGGGCGGCTTGCCATCGATCTGGTACTCCAGCGTGCCTTCGAGCACATAGGCGATCTCCTCGCCCGGATGCGTGTGCTTGCCGAATGCCGTTCCCGGCGCGAAGTCGACGCGCACCTGGATGACTTCGCGTCCGGGCTCGGCCAGGTCATGCCGCTGGGCCTCGTGGCGGCCGATGCCCTGGGGCTGCTGCATTTGCGACTGCGCCAGCGCAAGTCCGCTTCCGATGATCAGTGCCGCAGCGGCGACGATTCGAGTCGTTTTCATGGGGATCCTTTGCATCTTTAAGAGTACGCGCGCCCCAGGAGCGGGGCCGCTTCGTGACGTCGCGATGTCGACGTCGACGGTGCCAATCTATGGACCGCTGCGCACTCCCAAAAGAGCGGCTGGATGAAACGCGCTATTGCGGTGTCTGAGACATTCGCCGTCGCACTTGCGCCGGATCGGCCACTAGACCGGGAACGGGTTGCGCTCGGCGAAGCCTTCCTGATGCCAGTACGGATAGGCCTTGCGCGTGCTGCTCGCCGCATCGAGCCTTGCCATCTGCTCGGGCGCGAGGCTCCAGCCCACTGCGCCGAGGTTGAGGCGAAGCTGCTCCTCGTTGCGCGCGCCGATCAGCACGGTGGACACCGTCGGGCGCTGCAGCAGCCAGTTGATCGCGATCTGCGGAATCGTCTTTCCGGTCTCCTGCGCGATCGAGTCGAGTGCGTCGATCACGCCATAGAGGTATTCATCCGAGACCTGCGGACCCACGTCACCTGTCTTGTGCAGCCGGCTCACGGCGGGCAGCGGCTGGCCGCGGCGAATCCTGCCGGTGAGTCGTCCCCAGCCGAGCGGACTCCAGACGACGGCGCCGACGCCCTGGTCGATGCCCAGCGGCATGAGCTCCCATTCGTAGTCGCGGCCGATCAGCGAGTAGTACGCCTGGTTCGCGATGTAGCGCGGATAGCCATAGCGGTCCGCCACATCGAGCGACTTCATTAGGTGCCAGCCGGAGAAGTTGGAGACCCCGGTGTATCTGATCTTGCCCGCGCGCACGAGATCGTCGAGCGTGGAGAGCACCTCCTGCGCCGGCGTCTTCGCGTCGAAGCCGTGCAGCTGGAACAGGTCGATGTAGTCGGTGCGCAGACGCGTGAGCGCATCGTCCACGGACTTGATCAGGTGATGGCGCGACGAGCCGACGTTGTTCGGCTCGTCGTCGAACCGGAAGGTCGCCTTGGTCGAGATCAGCGCCTTGTGGCGGCGCCCCTTGAGCGCTTCGCCGAGGATCGATTCCGATGCGCCGCGCGAATAGACATCGGCGCTGTCGAACATCGTCACGCCCGCGTCCAGGCAGATGTCGACGAGCCGGCGCGCCTGCTCGACATCCGTGTCGCCCCACGCCTTGAAGAACTCGCCTTCGCCGCCGAAGGTGCCGGTGCCGAAGCTGAGTGCCGGGACCTTGAATCCCGATGCGCCGAGATGTCGATATTCCATGGTGGGGTCCTGAAGTGGGAGGGGGGAGGGGGTGGGATCGTCGCGCACGAGGCGATCGTCCGATGCGGTGACCGGAGAAAGGGCGCGCGCGGACCCGGGTCAATGGCGCTGTTGCAATCCTCAGCACAATCGGGGCCGGTTTCGCCCCGCAATCGAGGACTCGCCATGGACAAGCTCAGCGCGATGAGAGCCTTCGCGCGCGTCGTGGAGGCCGGCACCTTCACCAAGGCAGCCGACTCCCTGGACGTGCCGAAGGCGCAGGTGACGCGCCTGGTTCAGCTGCTGGAGGCCGATCTGAAGACGCTGCTGCTCAACCGCACCACGCGGCGAGTCAGCGTCACGCCAGACGGCGCGGCGTACTACGAGCGTGCCGTGCGCGTGCTCGAGGAGATCGAGGAGCTGGAGTCGAGCATGTCGCACGCCAAGCTGAACCCCAGGGGCAAGCTGCGCGTGGATGCGCCGTCGCAGATCGCGAACCTCATCCTCATTCCCGCGCTGCCGGACTTCTGCGCGCGCTACCCCGACATCCAGATCGACATCGGCGCGAGCGACAGGCCCGTGGACATCATTGGCGAGAACGTGGACTGCGTGCTTCGGGCGGGCGAGCTGGCGGACCAGTCCCTCGTGGCGCGGCGCATCGGCGACATGCACACCGTCGCGTGCGCGACGCCTGAATACCTCAAGCGCTTCGGCGTTCCGCAGCACCCGTCGGACCTGGAGGATGGTCGCCATCGCGTGGTCACGTACTTCACGCTCCTTCCGGGGCGCGCCGCCACGTTCCTGCTTCAGCGCGGCGACGAGCGATACGAGGTGAACGCGACATCGACCGTCGGCGTGAACGATGCCGGCGCCATGCTGGCAGCCGGCCTGGCGGGCTTGGGCATCACCCGCATCGCCAGGTTCATGGCCGCGCCGCACCTGGCCGCGGGCAGCTTGCAGGTCGTCCTGCCCGAATGGACCACGCGCGTGTGGCCGCTGTACGTCGTGTACCCGCCCAACCGCCACGTCAGCGCCAAGGTGCGCGTGTTCATCGAGTGGGCGGCAAGCCTTTTCGATCGTGTCCTCAAGACGCCCCCGGGGCCACGGGAAGCCTCGGGACGCCGCGTGGCGGGGTCCATGCCGTGAGCACGAATCCCGATTCCGATCCGATGCCCGAGCCGCCCGAGCAGCCGGACCTGGATGCCTGCTGCGGCAACGGCTGCGATCCCTGCGTCTTCGACACGCATGACCTCGCGATGGATCGGTACCGCCAGGCCTTGCGCGAATGGCGTGCGAGACATCCCGAGGCGCCGCTGAGCAAGGGCTGAGCCGGCCGGCGGCTTGTACGCCAATGTGTCCTGCGCCGACCCGAATACGCGTGCATGCAAATCGGCCTTCGGCCGACACATCGTCGATACGGCTGCCGACTCCAATTCGAGCAACACCAGCAGCGCCGTTTGCGGCTGGCCGGGCCCACTCGAATCGGAAGTCATTCATGAAGACCTATCTCGCCGTCGCATCCGCCAGCGCCGCGCTTGCCAGCCTGCTGGTGTTCGCCTCTCCCACCTACGCGCAGGGCACGACCCGGTCCAGTGCCGAGGCCATCGTCGCCGCTGCCGCGCCCGCCGCGCCTGCCGCGCCGCAGGGTGTCGAGGATCGGTCGATCCGTCCCTTCAACGTGCATGTGCCGCAGTCCGACCTCGATGACCTGCGCCGGCGCATCGCCGCCACGCGATGGCCGGACCGCGAGACGGTCGCGGACCGATCGCAGGGCGCGCAGCTCGATCAGCTGCAGGCGCTTGTGCGCTACTGGGGCACGGACTACGACTGGCGCCGCGCGGAGGCGAGGCTCAATGCGCTGCCGCAGTTCGTGACGACGATCGACGGCGTGGACATCCAGTTCATCCACGTGCGCTCGCGCCATCCGAATGCGCTGCCGCTGGTCATCACGCACGGCTGGCCCGGCTCGGTCTTCGAGCTGCTTCGGGTCATCGGCCCGCTGACCGATCCCACGGCCTACGGCGGCCGCGCCGAGGACGCCTTCGACGTCGTCATTCCCACTCTGCCGGGCTATGGCTTCTCCGGGCGGCCCACCGAGACGGGCTGGGGACCGGACCGCATCGCTCGCGCCTGGGACGTTCTGATGAAGCGGCTCGGGTACACGGACTACGTCGCGCAAGGCGGCGACTGGGGCGCCGTCGTCACCGAGGCGATGGGGCGGCAGGCGCCCGCAGGATTGCGCGGCATTCACGTCAACCTGCCCGCGGCGGTTCCGCCGGAGGTGGTCGCGGCGCTGGGAAGCGGCGGACCCGCGCCGGCCGGTCTCACCGACCAGGAGCGCGCGATGTTCGACGCGCTGAATGGCTACTACAAGAAGGGCACCGCGGCGTATGGCACGTTCATGACCGCGCGTCCGCAGGCCGTGGGCTACGGCCTCACGGACTCCCCGGCCGGCCTCGCGGGCTGGCTGCTCGTGCACCCGGGCTTCGCGAACTGGAGCTTCGGAAGCAACCCGAAGCAGCTGCCGACGAAGGACGACGTGCTCGACGACTTCACGCTGTACTGGCTCACCAACACCGCGGCTTCGTCGGCGCGCCTGTATTGGGAGAACGCGGGCAAGGGCGTGGTGAGCTCGGCCGCACAGCGAACCACCGAGATCCCCGTGCCGGTGGGCATCACGGTCTTCCCGGAAGAGGTCTATCGGGCCCCGCAGACGTGGGCGCGGCGCGCCTTTCCCACGCTGAGCTATTTCCACGAGGTCGACAAGGGCGGGCACTTCGCTGCATGGGAGCAGCCCGAGATATTCGCGAGCGAAGTCCGGGCGAGCTTCCGGCCGCTTCGAAAGGCGCGCTGATTCTCAGAAGACCCGCAACGCCAGGAACGTGACTCCGGCAAAGACGGACCACGAGCCCGATGCGGCGTTCAGTCCCTTGCTCGAACCGAAGTCCAGGGCCAGCGAGCGCGATGCGGCATAGGTTCCCGCGAGCAGCCATTGCCTCGTGCGCGATGCGCCGCGCTGGCGGGTACCCGAGAGCTCGCCCGTCACGCCCCATGGCTCGGCGAGGCTGCGCGACAGCGCCGCGGCCCAGCCACCCTGCCAGTG
>Ga0134124_10005098_pt1 | contig 10561 bp, 9 predicted proteins | sample KB304_FD_96880 | JGI IMG/M metagenome (GOLD analysis project Ga0134124, IMG submission 96880) | Terrestrial soil microbial communities without Nitrogen fertilizer from Kellogg Biological Station, Michigan, USA - KB3-0-4 | ecosystem: Environmental > Terrestrial > Soil > Unclassified ... | reverse complement strand
ATCACGGCCGCTCGCTTCCCGCGAACTACGGCGATCGAGGCAGTGCGGGAGCCAGACTCGATAAAGGATCGGTGGATGTCAGCTTACGGCTGCTGGTGCGAGTAGCCGGTCCCGGCCATAAGCGGGTATTGGCGAACGGCCGCAATGGAGGAGCGAAATTCTGGCATTTCACGGGCCCCAAGCTGGAACTGGACAGCCACAGAGGGATTGAAAATCCGCGTGGTAAGCAGCGCCTGGGGCACATCACCGCAGGAGAGCAAGCTGCTCGCGCAGCTGGGTGAAGTCGAAGTTTGGGCGTGGGGCAATCCGGTCCTCCTACGAACGGTGCCGAAACCGTGCAAGGGAAGCCTCCGAGCGGCCGCCGCCGCCCGCGGCGTCGGAGCCACGAGCAGTCATCTGACAGCCTGTCGAGGAGGCGCTGCTATGCCGACGAAATATACGTTGCCCTACCTGACCATGGCATCCCGTTGCGCCCGTCGCGCCATCGGCCGGATCTCCGGCAGCTTCACCCGCCGGAGATCACCGAGTCGGGATTGTTGAACCTTTTTATCGAACCTGTGAGACTTGCAGCATGAGCGCTGTCCTAAACCCGGGCGTTTCAAGTCTGCCGCGCCGGCTGCAGAAGATCCTCATGCGCGCCTTCGTCCGTTTGGGAGTTCTGTCATTCATGCTGGTCATCGCGATCGTCGTGTTCTCGTTCGCATCGGACCAGTTCCTCTCGGTGCAAAACCTCACCAACCTATTGCGCCAGTCGGTCTATCTGATTTTGGTCGCAATGGGGCAGATGCTGACGATGGTGACAGGAGGGTTCGACCTCTCGGGCGGCACGGTTCACCGCCAACCGCCGTCGATTCCATCTTGACGGCAACCTCCGCGAGCCCACAGCAAAGCTTGTCGCGTCAACGACTAGGCGCTCAATGTGCGGAAATGAACTTTACGCAAACAGGCGTCGGCACCCGCTCGACATGGCCTGCAGGCTGCAGTGCCCCGGTCTTCCCGTCGACGAGAAAGGTCACAACCGAATCGCTATCCTGGTTGGCCACGAGCAGGAAGCGGCCGCTGGGATCGATCCCAAAACTGCGCGGAGTCTTCCCTCCGGTCGACTCATGGCCGACGCAGCTCAACGTCCCGGTGGCCAGATCGATCCGGTAGACCACGATGCTGTCGTGGCCCCGATTCGAGGCATAGACGAACATCCCGGAAGACGAGACCTGAATCTCGGCGCAGGTACTGTCGCCGCTGAAGCCTTCAGGAAGCGTCGAAATGCTCTGCAGATATTCGAAGACCCCCGCCCGCTCGTCATACGACAGGGCCGCCACGGTCGAATCGAGCTCGTTGACCAGGTACGCAAACCGGCCACTGGGATGCAGGCAGACGTGGCGCGGACCGGCGCCCGGCTTCATCTTGATCCAGGGCACGGCATTCGATTCGAGCATTCCACGATGTGAATCGAAGCGGTAGGCCATCAGCTTGTCAAGTCCGAGATCGGGAATGAAGACGAAGCGGTTCGACGAATCCAGCGTCACCGCGTGAGCATGCGGACCCTTCTGGCGGACCGGATCGATGCCGGATCCCTGATGCTGGATGAAGTCCGACGCTGCGCCCAGGCTGCCGTCGTCGGCCACCGGCAGCACGCACACGCTGCCACTCATGAAATTCGCGACGAACACGTGCTTGCCCTGTCTATCCACAACGACGTGGCAGGGGTCGGTCCCGTGGGTCAGCTGTTTGTTCAAGAGGTGCAGCGCTCCGTTTGCCGGGTCCACCGTGAACGCGCTGACGGTTCCGGTGGGTTTGCCTTCGTAAGCTTTCAGCTCGTTGACGGCGTACATGAACCTCTGCATCGCGTCGAATGCGAGATAGGACGGATTGGTGATGCCGGTTGTCTTGCTTACAAATTGCAGGGCGCCGGTCGATTGATCCAGGCGGTAAACATAAATCCCTTCGCCCTTGCCCTGCAAGACCTTCCCGGTGCCGAAGAGGATCGGATCGGTGTAGGTTCCGATGAATACCAGCGTGTCCTTCTGCATGTTCGCCTCTCTCGGCTGCGCGTTGCACGTCCGATGACTTCAGTCCCGGGTAAGCCAAATGCGTCCGACGAGATCGCCGGATTCAAGGCGCGCGACGGCCTCCCCGATCTGGTCGAGCGAATAGAAGGCCCCGAGGACCGGCGTGATCCTTCCTGCGCGTACCAGGGCAACCACGTCGATCAGGTCCTGCTGGGTGCTGCCGCGGCAACCGATGATCTGCTGCTCGGTCTTGAAGAGCCGCATCGACGGCACCTCGAAAGTTTCGTCGAGGTAGGCCACGACCAGGAATTTTCCGCCCGGCCTGAGCACGGCCAGTCCCCGGCGGACACTGTCGCGGTTGCCGATGTTGTCGACGACCACGTCGACGCCTTCGCCATCGGTGAGTCGGGACACCGCCGCATCGAGCGGCTCATCGGATGTGTTGATGCCGACGGCGCCATAACGCTCCGCCAGCGCCAGGCGCTGCGGCTGGCGGCTCGTCGCGAGGACATCGGCGCCGGCGGCTTGCGCGATCTGCACGCCGTGGATGCCGAGCCCGCCGACTCCGAGGATCAGGACGCGCTGGCCGATTCCGACACCGCCCTGGTGGATCAGGCTGTGATACATGCACGCGATGGCATCCGGCAGTATCGCCGCCGCCTCGTACGAGATCTCTGGGTGAAGCGCGACGAGATTCGCCGCGGGCACCGCCACATAATCGGCGTGTCCGCCGTCCCGCTCGAAGCCGATGCGCTTCATCGCGCGGCACAGTTGCGTCTGTCCGGCCAGGCAATGGCGGCAATGGCCGCAGGTCACGTCGATTGCCGCGGTCACGCGGTCCCCGGTCCGGAATCCCGTTACGCCCTCGCCCAGATCGACGACGTCACCGGCCAGTTCGTGACCCACGATCCGCGGCAGATCGCCCAGCGGCTGGCGGCCTGAGAGCAGGTGCAGATCGGTGCTGCACAGGCCGCTGGCGCGCACGCAGACGAGTACTTCGCCAGGCCCGGGTCGGGGAACGGGGCGGCGGGCAAATTCCAGTGATCCGCCGTAGCGCGAGATCACCACGGCGCGCATTGTGTCGGGCATGATCGCTACTCCTTGAGGCCGGTTGCCGCGATGCCCTGGATGAAGGCGCGCTGCAGGAAGAAGAACAAAAGGATCATCGGCAGCGTTCCCAGCACCGCGATTGCCATCAGCTGATCCCAGGACGTGCCATAGCTGCTCATGAAAAGCGATATTCCGAGCGGCAATGTGCGCAATGAGTCCTTCGTGATGATGATCAGCGGCCAGATGTACATGTCCCAGGCTTCGCGGAAGGTGAAGACCGCCAGCGCCACCAGCGCGGGCTTGCACAGCGGCAGCACGATCATCCAGAAGATGCGCAACTCCGACGCGCCGTCGATCCGGGCCGAGTCGATGAGATCCTTGGGAATGCTCAGCATGTACTGCCGCATCAGGAAGACCCCGAAGCCGTCGACCAGGAACGGCATGATCAGTCCCTGGTAGCTGTTCGCCCAATCGAGCTGCTTGATGATCAGGAACAGCGGCACCATCGTGACTTCGAGCGGCAACATCATCGTGCTCAGGATCAGGATGAACATCACGCCTCGCCCCCCATAGCGGAACTTGGTCAGGCTATAGCCGGCCAGCGAACACAGCAGCAGATTGCTGAGCGTGATCGCGATCGCGACGAAACCGCTGTTCAGAAAGTAGCGCGTGAAATCCTGCGCCTGCCAGGCCAGAACGTAGGAGCGCCAGTTCAGCGGCTCGGGGATCCACTGGATCGGGAGGCTGAACATGTTCTCCATCGTCCGCAGCGACGATGAGAGCATCCAGTAGAAGGGCAGCAAGGTGACGCAGGCCACGCCGAGCAGCACGCAGAACGCAGCGATGCTGGCGGGGCGACGGGTGAGTCGCCGGAGCAAGCCGGGCGGCGCGGTCTTGCGCTTTGTGGGTCCGGTCACGGCGGCTGTGGTGCCGGCGGGTGTCACGGTGCCAGTCATTGCTGCTCGTCCCCGCGCGTGAACATCCGGACCTGGATGAACGAGAACAGCATGACGCCGACGAACAGGAACACGCTCATCGCTGCGGCCCGGCCCATGTCGAAGAACTCGAACGCCGTCTGGTAGATGAAGAGCGGCAGCACGCGTGTGGAGTCCGCGGGCCCGCCGCCGGTCATGATCAGCGGCACCGCGAACACCTTCATCGCGACGATCACGTTCATCACGACGACCAGCAGCGTGGTGGGCTTGAGCAGCGGAAGCGTGATGTGCCGGAAGCTCGCCCAGGTGCCCGCGCCGTCGATTTCGGCGGCGTCGTAGTAGTCCTTCGGGATCGCCTGCAGCCCGGCGAGAAAGATCACCATGTAGTACGGCGTGGCCCGCCAGATGCCTATCAGGATCACCGCCCACAGCGACGTGGCGCTGCTGCGCAACCACGGCACCGGGCCGATGTCGAACCAGTCCAGGATCGTGTTGATCACGCCGTCCTGCTGGTACATGAAGGTCCAGACGACGGCCATCACGACCGCCGGCATCACCACCGGCATGAAGATGGCCGAGCGCAGCAGGTTCTTGATCCACAGGCTGCGGTTGAAAAGCACCGCCAGGCCGAGCGACAAGGGCAGCACCGGCACGACGCTGAACAGCACGTAGGTGAGCGACACCCGCACCGACTTCAGGAACAGCGGATCCTGCAGCAGGCTCGCGAAGTTCGCCAGCCCGATGAACTTCGGCGGGTGAACCAGATCGTACTGCGTCAGGCTGAAATAGAACGCCTCGACCATCGGCAGGAAGCGGAAAACCGCCAATATGGCCAGAGTCGGCAGGATGATCGCAATGCCGAACGCGGCCTGCTTCGACGCAAGACTCAGCCGCAGGCGTCGCCTGGTTGTCGCGCGCGTGGTGTGGATGAACGATGGCACGGTGACGGCGTTCTGAGTGCTTGGATGGGATTGGCAAGCGCGGCACAGGGTGACGAGGCGCCGGGCTGGGCAAGGCGCCCGTCGCCTTGTAACGCCTACTTCTTCAACACCTTGCTGATCTCGGCCTGCGCCTGGTCGAGCGAGGCCTTCGGATCCATCCCGTCGTACGCCGTGCGCTCTATCGCCCGACCAACCGCCTGGCCGATCTCGTTGGTGAATTCGGAGCGGATGTACCAGGACGCCGTCGCGACGTCCTTCATGTGCACGTCGAAGAACGGGAAGTTCTTCGCCACGGCCGTTTCGTTGACGCCCTTCACCGGCTGCACGAACGCAACCTTGCCGAGCCACTCGTCGGGCTTGGCCAGCATGAACCTGACGAAGTCCCAGGCCACGACCTTCTGCGCTTCCGGCTTGGCCTTGTTAACGCCCCACATCCAGCCGTAGACGATCGTGTGCGGATTCGTCGGATTCACCTGCGGATAGGACACGACGGTGAAGCCGTCCTTGACCTGCGACTGCCGGATCTGCGATGTTGCCCACGGTCCCGTGACCCACATCGCGGTGCGGCCGTCGATGAAGTCCTGGTTCGGATTGCTCGGCGTGTTCATCGTCGTCTTCGGGTCGCCGGTGACCTTGGTGACGTCGCGCCACAGCGTCAGCGCCTTCACCGCCTCGGCGCTGTTGAGATAGGCAGTCTTTCCGTCGTCCGACAGCAGCTTGCCGCCGAACTGCTCGACGAGCGGCTGGAACATCTGCATTTCCCAACGCGGGCTGTGATACGGGAAATCGAACCCCTTCTGCACTGTCCGGTTGCCTTGCACCTTCTTCAGCTTTGGTCCCAGCGCGATCATGTCGCTCCACGTCTTCGGGGCATCCTTCACCGGACTCAGGCCCGCCGCCTCGAACGCCTTGTTGGAAAGGAAGAGACTCATCGAGTTGCCCTGGTAAGGCAGCGCGTAGACCTTGCCACCGAACGTCGCGGCCGCGAGGCCCCCCGGCGTGTAGCGCGCGGCGAACTCGTCGTAGCTCTTCGCGCCGAAGACCTCCAGATTCAGCGGCTCAAGCACGCCCTTGGCGTAGTACAACTCATAGAACGACGCGTCCTGGTCCATGATGTCGGGACCCGTGCCGGTTGCCAGCGCAACGGTCAGCTTCTGATTGAGGTCGCCCGAAGACGTGACAACCGGATTGACGGTCACGTTGGGACGGACCTTCTTGTACGCCTCGATCAGGTCCTTCACGTAGGCGGTGAACGGGCCGTATTCGTGCCACCAGATTTCGATCGTCACGGGCCCTTTCGGGAAGTTCGCGGGGGGATCCGCGGCGGATGCCGCCCCTCCCGTCGTCAGCGTCAACATCGCCGCAGCTGCCAATGAAGTCACGATGCGGGACGCGTTCCAGGTTTTCATGTTGAGCACCCTTTCATTGTCGTTTGAAACACTCCCCGCTCCCGGTCAATGCAGGACCTTTCCGGTTGCGGAGTCGAACACATGGACGGCGTTACCATCCGGCTGCAGCCAGATGGTTTCATCCGGCTTGAGGGCGAGTCGTTCGCCGAAGACAGCGCAAATTTGCGTACTGCACAGTTCGCAATAGACATGGGTGTCCGCGCCGGTAGGTTCGATCACCAGAATCCGGGCCGCAAATCCATTGCCGGTAGTGCCGAGCGACAGATGCTCCGGCCGGAAGCTGTAGACGACCTCCTGGCCGTCGATTCCGGTGCGATTGTTTCCGGCCGGCAGGCGCGTGCCGTCGGCCGTTTCGACCCACATGGCGACATTGTCACGACGCAGATGGCCCCGAATAAAATTCATCGCCGGAGAACCGATGAATCCCGCGACAAACAGATTGGCCGGTTGGTCGTAGAGCTCCAGCGGCGAGCCGATCTGCTCGATGCGCCCGTCCTGGAGCACAACGATCCGGTCGGCCATTGTCATCGCCTCGATCTGGTCGTGCGTGACGTAGACCGAGGTCGCATGGAGGCGCTGGTGGAGCGACTTGATCTCGACCCGCATCTGCACTCGCAGCTTGGCGTCGAGATTCGACAGCGGCTCGTCGAACAGGAACACCTGCGGGTCGCGCACGATCGCCCGGCCCATCGCCACGCGCTGGCGCTGACCGCCGGAGAGCTGGCGCGGAAATCGTTCGAGGAATGCGACAAGATTGAGGGTGCCGGCGGCTTGCGCCACCTTCGCTGCGACCGTCGCCTTCGACTGCCCGCGCAGCTTGAGGCTGAAGGCCATGTTCTCGCTCACCGTCATGTGCGGATAAAGCGCATAGTTCTGGAACACCATCGCGATGTCGCGATCCTTTGGCGCCAGGTCATTGACGACACGGCCGCCGATGACGATCTCGCCGCCGGAAACCTCTTCAAGGCCCGCGATCAGGCGCAACAGCGTCGACTTCCCGCATCCGGACGGACCGACCAGCACGAGGAACTCCCCATCAGCGACCTCAAGGTCGACGTCATGCAGCACGCGCGTGGCGCCAAAAGCCTTGTCGACGGCGCGGATCTCTATGGTTGCCATGGGGAACGGTTGCCTCTAGGGAATCCTTCTGAACTCGATCGCTACCACGACCCCGGGACGTTCATTCTTGCGCCCGAGGGAGACGTTTGACCATTGACCGCCGTCAATGGATCCAGGTGGCATCCTCGAAACGTCCGGACCGCTTGCCGTCATGCCTCGGCTCCGTGCGGTTCGATGACCACCTTGATCACGCCGTCGCGCCGATTGACGAAGGTATCGAGGGCCTTGGCGAAGTCCTCGAGCGGAAAGACGTGAGTGATGAGGTCCTTGACCTCGATGTGCCCGGCCGCCAGCATTTGCGTGATCTTGCGCGCGACGTTGGGGTTCGCCCGCGATCCGAAGATCGCGATTTCGTTGTGCACGATGTACTTGAACGGCAGTGCTTCCCTCACTTTGTCGGTGGGCACTCCGACCAGCACGACCTTGCCGCCCTTGCGCACCATGCGGACCGCCTGATCGAAGGTTCCGGGAGCCCCGGAGCATTCTATGACCTCGTCGACACCGGCCCCGCCCGCGAGGTCCCGCACCGCCTTGACGGGATCTCCCGCTTCGAAGTCGACCACGGCAGCGGCGCCTTTTGCGGCCGCCGCTTGCAGCCGCGCCCCGCGGCCCACCACGATGACCCGCGCCGCCCCCAGCAACTTCGCGAACCGCATCGCGATCAAGCCGATTGGCCCGGGACCGATGATCACGACCGTGCCGCCCGGGGTGATACCTGAGAGTTCCATCCCGTGCAGCGATGCGCCGCCAGTGTCGACCAGGGCACCCTCCCGGAACGAAACTGAGTCCGGAAGAAGGCTGATGCTGCGGAGCGAATAGACGTTGAACTGCGCGTATGCGCCCCGCGTGATGAACCCGTAATGGCGATGTCCGGTCTCAGGCTTTCCATAGTTCTCGCAGAGGTTGTAGCGCCCTGCGAGGCAGTTGCGGCAATAGCCGCAGCCCTTGTGGGCTTCGCCCGCGACGCGGTCGCCGGGCGCGAAACCCACCACTTCCGGACCGATCGCGACGATCTCGCCCGCCCATTCGTGACCTGGAGTGAACGGATAGGACGGCGGCCAGGTGCCGGCCAAGTCGCCGCGAATGATTTCTGGATCGCTGCCACAAATGGCCACCGCGCGGATTCGGCAAAGCACCTCTCCCGGGCCGGGAGTCGGAACCGCGACCCGTTGGATTTCGAACTTCCCGGGCGAGGTCAGTACCAGCGCGTTCATCTCGCTCGGCGTTGCTTCGATCATGATGGTTCTCCCGAGTGCCACATGGCCAGCCGCCGCTTCTTTCGGACGCCGGTTGAATGGATTTCAGATATTGGATCCATTATCCAACATCATTGGACGGCGTCAAGCAGTACTGGATGGTGCATACTGGATCCAAAAGGAGGTAACTTCTCTTGATTCCCCACGTCAATGCGTCCCCCACTGACGGACAGACCGGCGGCGAGTCCATCCGCGGCGTCTATCGGAGCATGCAGGACATCGTCTTCAAAACGCTGCGGGACGAGATTCTGTCCGGCAGGCTGCAACCCGGAAATGCGCTCAACACGCTCGCGCTGTCCACCCGCCTGGGCGTAAGCCGCACGCCCATCCGCGAAGCACTCAATCGCCTGATCTCCATCGGCCTGGTCGAGAACGCACCGCACCGGGGCTGCTTCGTACGCAAGCTCTCCGTCGATGAGGTCGTCGAGGTCTATTACATCCGCGCGGCCCTGGCCGGCGTCTGCGCCCGGCTAGCAACGAAACGGATCACTGAAGCGGAAAAGAAGAAACTGGTCATGCTGTGCGAGAAGATGGAGAGGGACAGGCCGGGCAAGGATCTCAAGGCGAAGCTCAGACAGAACTTCGAGTTCCACAACATCATCTTCAAGGCGGCCCACTCTCCCAACATCGAGGCACTGGCGATCCAGTATTACCACCAGACCGAACAGTTCCGCGCGTTTTCGCTGGAACTGCCTGGTCGCTTCGAGGAAATGTGCCGCGAACACCGCCTGATCCTGCAGGCGATCCTCGACGGGAAGGCGGAGCTGGCGGAACAAAGCTCTCGCGAACACCAGCTGAACACCGCCCGTCGGATCGCGCAGTCCCTGGGCTACGAAGGGGAAATTTGATTCCCTGAACTGCGCGATCTTCATCTCTCCGTCGTTCTTCGCCCTCTGAGTCGCCCTCAGCGCCACCACATTACGAGGTCGTAACGGCTCGCTCGTACGGAATGGACTGAAGCGTCTGCATCAGGCGCGTCGGACGATGTTGGCGTAAAAGAATTGGGCACGCGAGCGGTCAATGTATTGAATGCCATTGGGGCGGCTTGAGCACTACGGTCAGGGTCGGGTGCGCCAGTTCAAGCAACGCCATTGGCCGTCGGTAGTACGCGCAATAGCGGGACGGCGGATCGTGGTCCGGCAGCTGGCCGTCACTGACCGGACGCTCGGAACCATCGCCTGACCTACGCTGGTCGGCCATGAGCGGTCCGCCGCGAGCGGCCGGTTTAGAGTGGACGAGAAGCTTCGCTCGTCCATTCGACCCCGTCTGGTCGATGAGAAGTCATTGAGCCGTGTCTTGCCCAGTGGCAGCGACCTGTGGCGTCCATCGAGTTGGCAAGTCCACCGGTTCGAGTTCCAGTTGGAGTCTTGCCGTAAGGCACTCAAGGAGCGTTGACATGGGCCGCTCCAGCTGGCGCAGCCGCTCCTGCACCAACGTCGGCGGAGCATACGTGCGCAGCGCCTGCTCGAGTTCGGCGGCCAACGACTCGATCTCGGTGGCGCCGATTTTGCCCGCCACCGATTTCACGGTGTGCGCCAGCATTTCCGCTGCCGCAACATCGCCGTTGGCAAGCGCGGCCTGGATTTGCGCCGGGGCCCGCCCTTGAGAGGCGGCGAAGCGCCCAAGCGAGGAAACATAGAGGGTTTGATTCCCGCGCACGTAACCCAGCCCTCGCTCAACGTCCAGACCGGTCACGCCGTCGAGCCGGCGCTCGCGACTTTGCGCCAGAGCGCTTGTTCCGTCTTGGCCTGCGCTGACCAATCCAGCTTCCACCGCCGGTACCCATCGCATGAGCGTGGACCAGAGCACCCGGGGGTCGACGGGCTTGGTCAGAGAGTCGTT
>Ga0134124_10005097_pt1 | contig 10562 bp, 15 predicted proteins | sample KB304_FD_96880 | JGI IMG/M metagenome (GOLD analysis project Ga0134124, IMG submission 96880) | Terrestrial soil microbial communities without Nitrogen fertilizer from Kellogg Biological Station, Michigan, USA - KB3-0-4 | ecosystem: Environmental > Terrestrial > Soil > Unclassified ... | reverse complement strand
TCCTGCTGGCATCGATTGCCGCATTGTCTCCACCGAACTTTGTGCAGAGCCCACGGTTGATGGCCTCGATGTCAACCCACCTCTCACCTCTTATTAGGTACGGACTCTCGAGAATCCAATAGAGATGAAGGCCGCCTCCAGATTCAACGACGATGTTGGGTGTAGGCCGGATGTCGGCATCACTGAGCTTAGCTCCGTCGAAGTCCATCCATACACAACGTGTTCTGTAGCAATCTCGTTTCTTTCCACCATGCTGATATCTGGTCGATACTCCGAAGTAGACTTCATAAGCCGAGTACTTGGCCGCGCGCTCGAGGAAATTGGTGACTGACGAAGAGAATTTTCGATGGACCTGATTGTCTTTCCGATCGATGTATCTCAGTTCTAAGTTTTCGTTCGTCAACAATTTTCTCGGCCAGACGAATGAGAAAAATTCTGAGGGACTTATGACTTTCACAGACGAGTGGCTCCAATTTTTTTACAGAAAGTTTTCGAAAGGACGAGTTACTTTATACGCGCCTATGCACTTTGTCAATGACCCGAATGTTCAATATTGAACATTAGTTAGTGTCGACCCTTGACAAAGATTTTTTCGCAAATTACAGTCACACTTTCACAAAGGAAACTAACGCCACTTGTATCCTTTCTTACTGAAACCGAGAGAGTACCAACGCGCTGCGATGAAGAAGATCTTCATACAGAAGCGCTACGGTTTATTCTTCGAGATGGGCACAGGCAAGACTAAGATCGTCCTTGACTTTGCCGGCTCGATGTTACACCATAAAAAGATAGGACGGGTTCTCGTCCTCGCTCCACTGAGCGCACTTGCGACCTGGGAAGATGAGATAAGGTTGAACTGGTCGCCTGACCTGAAGCTGAATTACTTTGTGCTTCGGCCGAACTGCTCACCCCTCTGGAGAAGGTCTCACCTTGTAATCTCCAACTACGATTACGCCAAGCGAATAAAGAAGGAGCTGGGGGAGTGGGCTCCGGATTTAGTTGTAATTGACGAGAGCCATCGTATCAAAAATCCGTACGCAAAGCAATCCAAGCTCGCTCACTACCTGGGCAACATCTGTAGATATGCGATTATCATGACAGGAACTCCGATCGGCAATCACCCGCTGGACTTGTGGAGTCAGTTCAAGTTCTTAGTCCCGGGTTTGCTTGATGAGAAGTTCAAAGACTTCAAGGAGAAGCATGTCATCTATGGCGGAGCGGGTGGTTATCAGATCAAGAAGTATAAGAGGTTGGATGAGCTTGGGAAGAAAATCGCTCCGTTTGCTCGGAGTCTAAAGAAGAGTGAATACTTGAGTCTGCCCAAAAAGAATTTCATCCTCTGTCCCGTCGAGATGGGCGAGCGAGCCCGGCAGATGTACAAGACAATGGAAGAAGACTTCGTCGCTTACATTGAAAAGGATAAGACAGTGACGGCTCCGATTGCATTGGCCAAGCTGACGAAGCTTTCTCAGATCAGCGGCGGGTTCATTCGTGATACGAAGACGGAAGAAGACCACCCCGTTCACGAAGCCAAGCTCGAAGTATTAAAAGGATTGACGGACGACCTGCTCGAGCAAGACTCGAAGAGAGTAGTCATCTTCGCTCGGTTCAAGTGGGAGCTCAACAAAATCCGGGAACTGCTTTCTCCCGACTGGTGCACTTATCAGATCAGTGGTGAGATTTCCCCCGGCGAAAGGAAGCTGGCCCAGAGTCTATTCTCCTCGAATGGTGGAGCAATGATCTGCCAGATCGCTTCTGGGTCAGCTTCCATGAACCTGCAAACCTGCAACTACACCATCTTCTACTCAGTCGATTATTCACATATCAACTTCATGCAAGCACAAGATCGTACGCATCGCATCGGCCAGACGTTGCCTTGCTTTTACTATCTACTGGCCTGCAAGGCGACACTAGACCGCGAGATCTACAGGATACTCCGGCAAAAGAAAGACGTGGCTGATGAGGTCATTCGTCTTATAAAGGAGAGAAATGTCCACAGTTAATACGACTGCTTCGTCTGAGACCGTTCGCAACGCTTATTCCAATTCCTATTGCATGGCAAAGAAAGACGGACACCTCTGCCACACACGAGTGCCTGTGACTGAGCGCTTCTGTCCCGAGTGCAAGAAAGCAATGGAGGTCACTCCTCAATGAAGATCAGCTTCGACTGGAGTGAGTCAGTCCCTCTTGACCATGCCGACATGGAGTTCATTCAATACATGCTCAACCGTCGGATGCAGGGCTTCCACAAGTACGGGCACGCTATGAAACAGCAGGACCCGGTTAACGGCCCGAAGAACATCCGCAAGAGGCTTCAGAAGTATCGGGAGACAAGGAACACGGAGTTCTTGATTGATGCGGCGAATTACGCATGGATCGAATTCCAGCGGCCCACCTACTCGAATGCATTCTTCGAAGCAACGCCCACTGAGCAGTCACCTGGCTCTGTCAGAGTAAGCGGCAAGGTGAGGAAGGGTAAGGATGAACTTGCTGATCGATACACCAGAACTCGTTAGAATCTTCAAAGAAGCGGATCAGGCTGACAGTCTGATGTTCTCAGCTCTTTACCCCGCTGGCGAAGAAGAGAAGGTGATCGCCAACTTATGTGACAAGGATGACGACCTGAAAAAGCTTTACGGTCTCTCGATGTTTTACAAGCGGGAGGCTGAGCGTACGGCCGTCAACTTCAAATATGAAAGTGAAGAGAAAGAAGCTGAGAAGATTCGATATGAATATACTCAGCTGAAGTACAAGGCCGACTTCCTCGGAACCACATTCTGGTTCATGCTCCGCACTCGGTATGAGTTGTGGGGTCACGCAGTTATCGGATTGCGGAAAGGCTGGTCCATTGTTCACGCTGGATGTGAGCTAGGAAATATCCTCGGAGATATCTAAATGGCAGAGCGAAGGAAAGGCGTCGAGAGACGCGAGAACGTAAACCACCCGGCTCACTATGGCGGAGACGTGCCTCACGAGGTATGGAAGTGTCTCCACGACTGGGGTCTTGAAGAAGATGCCCTGCTCTGGAACACCGTCAAGTACATCGCTCGAGCCGAAAAGAAAGGACATCTACTCGAAGACTTGAAGAAAGCTCATTGGTATCTGAGCAAGCGAATCGAGTTGATCGAAAACGCCAAGTGAACTCCCAACAGATTCGAGACAAGTTTGAATTCATGACCACCAGGATTCGCGAGATGGGTCAAGAGAATCGCGGCATCGAGAAGGCGGTGGTTGAACAGTCGGTCCAGATGTTTCACGCTTTGATGTTGTCTGAGATCGCCGCGCAACTGGCCGACCTAAACGACGCCTTGCCTAAGCTGGCGAAGGAACTGCGGGACGAGATTATGCAACTAGGAGAGTGGCCGTTATGAAACTTGCTACTTTCACTTTGCTGATCGCTATCATCCTAATAGGATGTGAGCCCGGCCCGAACTATGACGGCTGGCAATGGTCCGGCCCGGGTACAGTGCGCTCCATCGACTGGTATCATCGAAGCTTTGTTTTCGAGGCCGACAATCAACAGATCATTTCTTATCAAATCTGCCGCTCTACCTCTGTACCGTTCTGGCAAGGAATGAGAGCGGAGTTCAGCTATCGAAAACAGACAGACGCTGTCGATCAGTTTTTCGTTTGTGCCGACATCGCTAGTGTTCGAAGGATAAACTAAATGAAGATCGTCCGCCCTCATGCCAGCATCCGAGATTACAGCGAAGAAGCCATGAGCAAGATCGAGTGGTGCGCTCGTATCAGCCACCGATCTGAGGAGGCTATGAAGGATGACTCGTGGAGGCGCTTTCTCAAAGCAGTAGTCATCGACCACGGCGACTGGTCAGTAGTCGAGCACGTCTCAGTATCTGTGGATTTCCTCGTTGATCGCGGCATTACTCATGAGATCGTACGTCACAGGCTGTTCAGCTTCACACAAGAATCAACTCGGTTCGTCAACTACGAGAAGAAGATGCCGCCCAGCTTTATCTACCCGAAGACCGAGGTTGAATGTCCACGGTGCTTATCTGGCGACGTCGTAAGACTTTATTCCGAAGACATCGAGAGCGGGTTCTATCATCCAGACCCGCAACCGATGAACGCCAACGCTATGTGTTCTTGTGCTTATGACGAAGACTGGCTTTCGTCAATCTATATGGCGGAGAAAAGCTACAAGAAACTGTTGGAGAATGGATGGCGTCCTCAGGAAGCACGGTCCGTTTTTCCTAACGCCCTCGCCTCGCGTCTTATCATGACAGGCAATTTACGAAACTGGCGACATTTCCTTATTATGCGTACGTCGGCTGAGGCACATCCACAGATGAGACAAGTAACGATTCCGTTGCTCGAGGAATTCCAAGACAGCTTCCCGATTTTGTTCGATGATATCGTACCAAATGAAAAGCAGTCAATCGCTATAAAGAAAGCTCGTTAGGAGACTACTATGTTTTTCGCAGCCCAGAGACGCGCACGCCGTATACACCGAATCCAAGAGGAACGCGAAGAGCGTGAACGTTCCACTGCCGCCGCCGTGATTGACCCTCCAGTGTCCTCTCCCGTCCCCACTTCTACTCCTTCCACCACTGAACTCACCGAGTATGAAACCATCTGCCAGTCAATCGGCATTCAATCTCCGGCTTCTGTTATCGGGCGGATGCTCGCTTGCTTGCACGACGAGAAGATTCCAATCTATGACCTTGATGAGGTCCGCAGCTTTTTGAATAAGAAGTTCGGCAAACATCGGTGGGCATGGCAGGGTCTACGCAAGATCGACGTCGAGCATTACACCAGGTGGAGCGATTGGCACCGCCAGTACCAGACTGAGACTCTCGCCTTCCCAGGTACAGCATGGCACAACTCTAACCGCGTTTACCCCGACGCAGTTCCATTGCCTGTGCTGCTCACCATCCAGAAGGTGGCGAAGGTCGCGCCTGAAGTTCTGTGGTACGTGTCCGCTCCACAAGTTCGAGGAGACGACCCGTTCCTGATGGCATTTGTCCCGGGCTGCACTCCTTACATCATCGAACGTTGGGATGAGCCCAACTTCAGGAGACGATAAACAAGAAACACATTCTAACTAGAGGAGCCACTTCGTTGAACATCAACGACTTTGATATTCCAATACCCGACGGAGATCGACTGGAGATACTCTTCAATCACCAGTCTGCTCTCATGCATAAGTACCACCCGATTGAAGAGGCGAACATGCAGCGTCAGCTCCTGGCTCCAGGACCGGTTGACTTGAATGACCGATTCGGCCAGGCGAGACTTAAAGACTTTGCATGGCGCATTACTGAAGAACTTGCAGAAGCTACCGAGTGCCTCGTTCCGATGGCCGGAGATATCGACCACTATCGTGAAGAGGTAATCGACGCGCTGCACTTCACAGTCGAAGAGCTGATCCTTTGCGGCATGACTCCGGATGACTTGATTCCTGAGCCACTGCCTCGAGCGATGAAAGACAAGCTGGAAGCCGGGCTCTTCGAGTTCAGCGCCGTCGTTATGCCAGAGGACCTCGAGAACAATGTTGAAGACCAGCTGTACGTGAAAGAGAATGTTTATCTGGCCATTGAGAAACTTGGTTGTGCCATGAACTGCCTGAAGAACAAACCATGGAAGTCAACTCATATGCTGACGGACATCCCGGTCTTCCGTCTCAAGATGAAGGTGTTCTTCCGGCAGTTCTTGAAAGTCTGTTTCATCTCAGGCTTTCAGACATCAGGTGAACTCGTTGGTTGCTACCTTAACAAAAATGCGGTGAACCAATTCAGAATCCGCACGAACTACTAGACTGGGGAACCAATGATCATCAAGAAGTACGCCGATACTTATTCTTGCTGGAGGGGTCTTGTCGAAGAGCTGGCATACCAGCGAAAGCGTGAACAGATGCTTTCCTGGGGCGTCTGCGTGGCTTACCCGGATATTGTGAATGCCCAGATAAAAGACGCTCTCTACGACCCGGGAATGCACCTGGGAATGTCTTCGTATACTAAGAGTCGATGGACTCGGTTCCTACGTCGATACTTCCGACCAGATTTGTACGACTGGATTCACGGAGCGAAAGCCAAGCTGCTCAAGTACCCGAGCCGTGGATTCGTTGCCAGCTACAACTTGAACCACAACGTCGATGACGAAGACGGCAGAGTGGGCCACAACTATGGCGGATGTCTGAGTTCACTTCAGATTCGGTTCAACCCGAGGCCGACCGTCATCTTGTATTCTCGAGCCTGCCAGCTAGATAAGATTGGTCTGCTTGATCTGAGCTTGATCCATGTGGTAGCCAAGGAGCTGGGAGTCGAGGCCGTCCGCGGAGAGTGGGTAATCTCCAATGCTTTTATCTCTGCGATCAGTCAGGTCTATTACACAAACAGATTCAAGCTGCCGATGAAAGGACACTTTCTAAGACGACGAGTCGAGACGAACCGAAGTCGAGATCATGACACTGTGACCTTCGGTCCTCTCAAGCGTCTTATCAAAAGAAACATGCAATTGAAAGAGCATGGGGAGATACCGAGAAGCTGCCCGATTAGTGAGCTGAGCATAAAGTTTGAGGCGGCAGAAACCTAACCCTTGACAACTACATTTACAAATTATAGTTTCGTTACTCGCAGGCCACATTCAACCTAAGGATAATCGCATGGCGAAGCTGCATGAGTTACTCGCAGTTGAATCCAATCTGTCGTCTCAAGCGAATAAAACTCGCGGAGAACTGATTGACACCTTCCACAAGAAGCGCCACCTCTTTGAAGAAAAGCTGGTGACCTTCCAAGCCAACACCGAGGGGTCGACGTCTGTAACAGAAGCTCGCTCGGATATTCAAACGACAGTCGCCAAAGAAGTGGTTGACTGGTTCGGAAAGATTTTAGCTAAGGCCTTGGACGTCTCACATCAAGTCGATGTGGCGAACACACAGGCTCAGGCAGATATCGTTCTCGAAGACGGAACAGTTCTACTGAAGAGTGTTCCGGCCACATCTCTGCTTCAGCTCGAGAAGCGGATGAAAGAAGTACAAGAACTCGTCACGGCATTGCCCACGCTTGATCCGGCGAAAGGCTTCAGCCCTGACACTAATAAGGGAAAGGGAATTTATCAGGCTCGGCCTGTGGTGAAAACTCGCACGCAGAAGAAGCCCTATGTACTCGAGCTCGCTCCTGCAACGGATAAACATCCGCGCCAGACCCAGGTCATGACCGAGGACGTTCCCATCGGGACGATCAGCGAACAAGAGTGGTCTGCCTTGACGACTCCGGTTGTTAAGTCAGAAATCTTGGACCGTTGCGACATACTGATTCGCGCCATCCGCAAAGCACGAGCGAAGGCCAACGAAACAGAACTCGCAACCGATGGGAACCGAGTCGGCAGGCAGCTTCTAGATTACATCTTCAAGCCGCTTGTAGCCTAAACTTCGGGGCGGCCCGAGAGGGCTGTCTCAACTTCAGGGTGATACTTAATCTCAGAACTCACGTCTCTTCTCGCAAGAAGAGGCAATCAGGTTATTACCCCGAAGGCTTACTAATGGAGAACAGCATGAGCAGTACAGGACTTGACATAAAGGTGCGCATGGGTTCGAATCCCATCCCGGGCCCCAAAAAATTATGCCCGGGTAGCTCAGGGGTAGAGCAGCCGAGTCAACTTCATAAGTCCTGCGAGCTGCAGAGTGCAAGAGTCAATCCATATGATCGTCGACTTTAAATCGACTACCTAACGGTAAGGGGCCGGGCTCCAGGCACGGACCTGGTCCCTTCTAAATATAAGGAGAGGTGATGAGAATCTTTTCGACATTCGCCGAGGCACTGAACGAAATCAAACGCGAGCTCAAAGAAATGGGAATGGTCGTAAAGACCAAGTCCGTACAGAACAAGGACATCTCAGAGAACGAAGACTACCGGTGCTACGAAGTCCAGGACTACAGCTACCGAGTAACGAAGCCCGACTACTTGACGATCCCCCTCCGTTCACCAGAGTGGGCGAGAGCAGAGTTCTTCGAAAGAGTCGGCGGTCAGCCACTCAATCCCGGCGAAGCCTGGAAGTTTCGTGAAGACTACTGGAAGCAGTTCCTGAATCGTGAAGGCAAGTTCGACTATGCCTACCCGGAACGCATGACCGCCAACCTCGAGAATGTGATTGATGCTTTGAAGAAAGACCCGAGTACTCGACGGGCGTACTTGTCCATTCTCGGGAACCAGGACCCGCCCAATAACTTCGGCTGCCGCTTTCCCTGTTCGATCGGTTATCATTTTCTTTACCGCGGCGACCAGCTGAACATCAAGTACCATCTCCGGTCCAGCGACTTCTTCGAGCACTTCAATTACGATATCTACCTGGCAGACAGACTCAAGAACTACGTCGCCGAGCGCGTCGGCATGAAGCCTGGGTTATTTACTCACGAGATCGGCTCACTCCATTGCTTCTACAAAGATGTGAAGGGAGTGTTCTAACGTGGATTCTCGGGAAACACTCAAGCATAAAATTCTTATTCAGCAGCTGATGGCTCAGTCCGAGCTGGGTACATGCACTCGAGCAAAGGTCGGGTGTCTCATCGTCAGAGACGGACGAATCATTGCCACTGGATTCAATGGCTCGCCTCCTGGAGAACCTCACTGCATCGACGTCGGGTGTCAGATGGAAGATGGTCATTGTGTTCGCACAACACATGCCGAGACCAATGCCATTGCATTCGCCGCGAGATATGGGCCGCCAGTCAATGGCGCTGACCTCTGGGTCTACGGGTGGCATGGCGGAATTTGCCATCGTTGTAAGAAGATTGCCCAGTCCGCCGGAATCAGATTCATCCATCAGGTATTCGATGGTTTACCTATAGTAACGATCTCACTCAAAGGAGAGGTCAATGAGTACGTTAAAGGATGACCTAGACTACGGATCGAAGAACCCGACGTTGCGTAAAGCATCAGTTCTTCAGGACTGGGTCATGGAACTGCCGCTTCGTTTTCAAGGCACGTTGCTTACGGCCGTACGTGGTTGTGATAGTGAGCCGAAGTCCTGGACGAAGACTGGAGTAGCTTTCTCACAAGGACGCCGTCTCACAGCCTTCATCCGCTGGTGCTTCATGAATCCGGCCGATCCGCGAGAAATAGATGCCGAAGAAGGTGCTTTCTTCATGAGCACTCCGCCTATACCTTTTAAGCCTTCGGAGTTCGGACATCTACCAGAACATTGGTACGCTCATGCCATGCACGCTCTTGAGGTTATCGGATACCACCACCCAGAAAAGATCATAGCGAACATGGCCGATTCGCTTTACCAGAAGATGGTTCACAATCTCCACGTCAACGTAGAAACCAAAGAAGAACAGTGGAGTCGACTTACCGAAGACCGAATCGTCAAGGGAACTGTAGTCTCGTAAACAAATGCAGCGCCACGTCCAATCCGAATTTGTATGGGATGAAATACGCAACGCCGAGTGCAATGCCTGCGAGCTGCACAAAGAAGCGCAGACCGTTTGCTTACTCGGTGATGGACCAGTCCCATGTGATGGGATGGTCATCGGAGAAGCCCCGGGCTATAGAGAGGACAACGTCGAGATTCCTTTCTCAGGGAGGTCTGGGGTCTTTCTTCGGAAAGCTTTGATAGCAGCAGGACTCGATCCGCGCAAGCTGTACATCACAAACACCGTGGCCTGTCGGCCGCCTGCCAATCGAACTCCGAAGGCAAAAGAAATCAAGACGTGCTCGGCTCTTTACCTGACTCCTCAGATTGACCTTGTAAAGCCCAAGGCGATTCTTCTGCTGGGCGCTACTGCTCTTGCCTATGCGAAAGGAAAGAAGACCGCCGTAGGCAAGCTGGAAGGCAGTACGATTACCTTTAATGGCATACCGTGTGTACCCAGTCGCCATCCTGCTGCCGTCATAAGACTTGAGGATGAAGACCCACAGGCCTTTGCATATTCAAAGCAACGCTTTGTCGAGAACCTTCTTCTTTTCAAGAACACTCTTTACCCGAAACCTAATGACTTCGTCTTTTCACAAGAACCGATGAAGTTCTTGGTGAATCAGAATCAGTTCGTATATACCGACCTCGAGTCCAACGGGTTGAATCCCTTCAGGCCAGAAGCAAAGATCCACTGCATCGGATTCGCGCAGGACCCGAAGAATGTTTCATCCTTTGCCTATGACAGAGACAAGCATTGGAAGTTCATACGGAAGATGCTTGAGAACTTTCCCATCATCGCACATCGAACGACCTTTGAAGGAACTTGGTACCGCACTAAATTCGGAGTGACACCTCGCATCTATCACGATACGAAGGTGGGCGCTTATATCATCAACGAGAATGAACCGAACGGCCTCAAGACTCTTGCCATCAACTATCTTGGTGTTGATCCCTGGTCAGAAGAGATGGACTTCGAGAACCCCGACTTCGAGAAGATGCTTCCTTACAATGCCCGGGACAACTCTTACGGACTCCGGCTGTACTACGAGCGAGATCTTCCCTTCTTAAAGAAGAATCCGAAAGTCGCTCGCCTGTTGCGCTCCATCGTCTACCCAGCAATTGAAGTGTTCATTGAAATCATCTGCAACGGATTCCATATCGACGAGAAGAAGGCTCGAGAGAAAATG
>Ga0134124_10005095_pt1 | contig 10563 bp, 10 predicted proteins | sample KB304_FD_96880 | JGI IMG/M metagenome (GOLD analysis project Ga0134124, IMG submission 96880) | Terrestrial soil microbial communities without Nitrogen fertilizer from Kellogg Biological Station, Michigan, USA - KB3-0-4 | ecosystem: Environmental > Terrestrial > Soil > Unclassified ... | reverse complement strand
GTAGTGGATGCGCTCGAACAGCGCGTAGCCCATCACCAGCACGGTCTGCGGCCGCTCGCCGACCAGGCCCTGCACCACCGAGGCGCTGTCGTAGTGGCGGAACACGGTGAGAGCCGCGTTCGGATTGCGACCGTCGCCGTCCCACAGAAACTTCAGCGTGGGCGGATTGACGGCGCCCAGGCGCTGCTTCAGGTAGCTGCTCTTGGCGGCAAGGTAGTCGGCTTCGCGGCCCGCGTAACGCGTCCAGGTGAGCATGCCGGCGTTGCTCTCCTGCTCGGCCGGCAGGCGCAGGTTGTGGCGCTCTCGCGAGAGGAACCCGGCGTCCGCATCGGCCTCGTCCGGATCGACGAACAGCACCCAGAATTGGTCGTCGATGACGTTGAGCGCCACCTGGCCGCGGCAGACCGGCCCCTTGATGAACCCCATCAGGATGAATTGCGCCTCGTCCAGCATGAATCGGTAGCGCGCGCCGACCGGCAGCTGCTCGAAAGTGATGAACGGATTCGAGGCAACCTGCGGCGCATAGGCAGGCAGCGCCTTCACTTCGTAGGGCGCGTCGAGGAACCAGGCCTTGAGGCGCGCCATGCGCGCCGGGTGGAGCGCGTACGGCATGCGGGTCTTGGCCACGGGCGTGTCGGCCATCCTGCGCAGGCGGTAGTACACGCGCTCGACGCCCGGGTCGTCATAGGGCCGGCGCGTGGCGATCAGCTCGATCGGCCGCCCTGGCGGCGTCTTCGAGCGCACCAGCTGGAAGAATTCATCGCCCGGCAAGTCATCGAAGTACAGGTGGCCGACGAACCAGTGCTCGTAGATGTAGCGCGCGGCCAGGCGTTCCTTGAGGCTGTCGCCGTTGAGGAACTTCTCCCACTGCGCGATGCGCTCTGCGTAAGCGGCCGGCAACGGCGCCATGGCGCCATGCGGCGCGCCCGACTCGATCCACCTGGCCAGCGTCGCGTGCTCGCGCTCGTTCAGGCCGGGCAAGCCGAACGGCATGCCCCAGTCGGCGAAATTCTTCTCGAACGTGTCCATGGCCTCGACGGCGGGACATTGCTGCGCGCGGTCGAGCGAGAAATCGAAGCGCCCCGCGGGCAGCGGCTCGCCCGCCGCCAGCGGATGGGCGCGCTTCATCCTGAGCGAGCGGTACAGTACGCTGCCTTCGCGGTCCGCTTCAGGACCGGCAGTGCGCTCGTTCAGCACCGGGGAGAAACCCTTGCTGCGCCAGCCGCCGTCGCCGGCATTGCCCTGCGCATCGATGAACATGCGCGTGGGCGCCGAGGATTTCAGCCGCGAGGCGTAGACCACGTCCTTGCTGGCGCCCCGCGCCACGCCCTCGAAGGAAGCGAGGTTCAGCTGGCAGGGCGCATCGTAGCAACTGTGGCAGACCACGCAGCGGCCATCGAGGATCGGTTTGACGTCGCGCTGAAAGTCCGGCGCGGCGCTTGACGCCGAAGGATGGTCGTAGCGGGCCGGATCGGCTTTGCCGAACAGCTCGTCCAGGCGCTGGCCCTGATAGGTGGCAACCGTGGCGCAACCCGCCGCCAGCAGCACCAGCAAGGTCGCGAATCTACTCAACCTTGATTCCGGCGGCGCGGATGATCGGCCACCACTTCTCGGCTTCCGCCTTGTGGAATGCAGCCAGCCCTTCCGGCGACTGCTGCTCGCGCGAAGACATGTCGAGGCCGAGGTCGGCGAAGCGCGTCTTGATCGCCGGATCGGCGAGCGCCTGCACCATGGCGCCGTTCAGGCGCGCCACCACTTCCTTCGGCATGCCCTTCGGCCCGAACAGGCCGAACCAGCCGGAAGCGTAGAGCCCGGGAATGCCGCTTTCCTCCGAGGTCGGAATGTTGGGGATCACGGCCGAGCGCGCGGGCGACAGGTTGGCGAGGATCTTCACCGCGCCCGCTTTCGCCTGCGGCAGCGTCACCGCGGCCTGCACCACCATCAGGTCCACCTGCTGCGCGAGCATGTCCTGCATCGCGGGACCTGCGCCGCGATAGGGAACGAACAGCACCTGCGTGTTGGTCATCTGCTGCATCAGCACGCCGGTGACGCGCGCCGCTGCGTTCTGGTCGACGAAAGTCGCCTTGCCGGGGTTCGCCCTCATGAAGGCGAGCAGGCCCTTGAAGTCGTTCGCCGGGAAATCCTTGCGCGCGATCATCAGCTGCGGATTCACCGACAGCAGGCCGATCGGCTCGAAGTCCTTCTGCAGGTCGAAGGTGATCGGGTAGATGATCGCCCCGACGTGCGTATCCCACTGGCCGATGTCGATGGTGTAGCCGTCCGGCGCGGAACGCGCCACGCGCGCCATGCCGATGGTGCCGCCCGCGCCGCCGACGTTTTCCACCACCACAGTCTGGCCTAGCGGTCCGCGCATGCGCTCGGCGATGATGCGCGCCGTGGTGTCGGTGGAGCCGCCGGGCGGGAACGGCACGATCAAGGTAACCGGCCGGTTCGGGAAACCCTGCGCGCCTGCAAAACCGGCCGCAGTCAAACCCACTACCGCGAGCGCGGCCGCAACGAATAGCTTTATCATCCCCACCTCCCCATGAAGCCCAAAGTTTACGGCATCCGCAACTGCGACACGATGAAGAAAGCCTTCGCGTGGCTGGACGCGCACAAGGTCGCCTACGAATTCCACGACTACAAGAAAGCAGGCGCCCCGCCCGCGAAACTGAAGGCCTGGGCGAAGCAGGCAGGCTGGGAGAAGCTGATCAATATGCGGGGACCGACCTGGCGCAAGATTCCGGAAAAGGAACGGACCGGATTGAATGAAACCCGCGCGCTGGCCCTGCTCGAAGCCAACACCAGCGCCATCAAGCGGCCGATCGTCGAAGCGGGAGCCTCGCTTCTGGTCGGCTTCGACCCCGAGGAATACGCCGTGAAACTCAGATCATGACCCAACGCTTCCCCCGCCTGTCCGCCGAAAACATGTCCCCGGAACAGCGCGAGGTCGCCGCTGAAATCTCCGCCGGACCGCGCGGCGAAGTGCGCGGCCCCTTCCTCGCGCTGATCCACAACGCCGGCCTCGCGCGCGCAGTGCAGCAGCTAGGCGAGCAGCTGCGCTGGAAGAGCAAGCTGCCGCCGCAACTGCTGGAGCTCGCGGTGCTCATCACCGCGCGGCGCTGGACCTGCCAGCACGAGTGGTACATGCATGAAAAGCTCGCGCGCAAGGCGGGCGTGGCGCCGGCCATCATCGACGCCATCGCGCAGGCGCGCATGCCGATCAGCATGAACAAGGAGGAATCGCTGGTGCACGCCTTCTGCCTGCAGGCGCACACCACCGGGCAGGTGGACGACGCCACTTTCGCCGCCGCGAAGGAACTGTTCGGCCTGGACGGCGTGCTGGAACTGCTGGCGCTGAACGGCTACTACTCGATGATGGCGATGGTGCTCAATTCCGCCGGACTGCCGCTACCGGACGGGGCGGCGCCGCCGCTCAAGCCGCTTTAGCCCCGCTCAATTTGTGTTCTTGGTGGGCTGCGGCGCGCGGTTCGTGGGACCCTTGATATCGATGCCGAACTCGCGTGCCTTCTGGTAGTGCGTGATCGATTCCTGCAGGTCGCGCGGCAGCGTCTTGCTGCTGTCCTTGTCGTAGAGCTGGCCCAGGCGCAGGTCGGCGAGCGGATGGCCCAGCCTCGCCGCGTCGATGTAGGCCTTGACGGCGCCCTTCATGTCGGCGGCCTTCTCGGCGGCAAGGCCATCCTGGTAGCGCGTCTCGCCTTTGCGGAGCTTCTCGGTCTCGCGATCGGCGAGCTCGGTCTTGTATGAGAGCACCGTCGCCTCTGCGGGAATCGTCAGCTTCGCGCCCGGCAGCAGCCGCTGCTTCGTGCTCACGGAGAACGCATTCGGATTGGCCTTGACGATGGCGTACGCCATCTGGTTCTCCGTTGCACTCGGGTAGCGCAGCTTGCCGGCGATCGTCATCACGGTTTCGTCCTTGCCGACCGTGTAGCTGCTGGCAGCTGCCTGCGCACGCGCATCCGGGCCGGACAGCAAGGCCGATGCGAAAACCAGGGCCAACAGCAGATTAAACAGTTTCATGGCATTCCCCTTGTTGTTCTTGCGTCCGAATCATCATACAGCCTGCCGCTAGATTGCAATATCCCCGGCAGTCGCCTGGCTAATTGCAGGAGACCTGGTATTCCAAGTGAGTCTGCAATAAGCCCAGCCACTGGCCGGGCGGGGACTGGGCCTGACCACCGTCCACCTGGCCATAGATCCGATAGGCGAGCGTGCCGACCCTGTTCCTGTCGTTGAGTTGGAGAGTGCCCGGGAACGTGAACGTCACGCCGCCAGACCCGGTGCCCCAGTGCCGGGTGCGCGTCGGATCGACGAACAGGTAGTACCTCAAATACCGGAGGCTACTGTCACGCATGTGGTGGCTCGGCTCGCCAGGCCGCACACCCAGGTAGAAATCGACCAGGACATCGACGCTCTCCAATTCCGGGCTTCTCGTGCAGGTGACGGAGATTGTGTTTTCTGCATTGATGGCCGGAGAGTCCTCGGACATCGAGCCGCGGCCGAAATTGAAGACCTGCGCATTGATCTGGCACACCGCTCCCTGCCTGTTGCCGCAATTGCCTGCGGGCGGCTTGAGTCTCGGCGGGCGCTGGAAAAACTGCGCCGACGCGGAAAGGTGCACCAGCACGCAGCACGCCGCCAGCAGGAACCGCGTCATTGGCACGTGAAGGACCCCAGGGTGGAGCCCGAGGCAAAGTCCTTCGGCAGCTCGACCGTGGCGCGGCAGCCGCGCTCGCCGATGCTGACGTGCAGGACATTGGGCTTGCCGCGATCAAGGCCGCTCACATACACGCGTCCCTGCCGGGCTACCGGGAACTCATCCTTCGCTTCGCCGACGCGCACCGATGCTCCCGCCGGCACCGGCCCAGCCGCCTCCGTAAGCGTGAGCGTGGCCGATATGCTGCGCACGACGCCCATGTCCACCACGATACCCATGCGGTTTGCGATCTTCACGTCTTTGGCATTCTCCCCGAAGGCGCCTTCCAGCGGAATGTCCTCGGCTTCGAAAGTAATCCGGTTGGGCAGGAAGCCGGACAGGCGCGGGATCACGGCGACACCATTGGCATCCGTTTTTCCGACCGGCTGGCTGTTGGCGTAGACCTGCACATCCTTGAAGTCGGCCACCTTCACCATGGCGAAGCTCTGGTCGAGGTAGCGCGAGATGCGCCACTCGCCGCCCGCTGCCGCGATGCCGCCGCGCGCGTAGGCGCGGGTGGCCTGGGTACCGAACGAATCCGCCGCCTCTATGCCGAACTCGCCGACGCCTGTGCGCGCGAACGCGCCGACCTCCAGGCGCTTGTCGTTGGACTGCTGGCCGGCGAGCACGCGGTAGCCGAAGCTGTCGGTCTCCAGCAGGTTGCGGCTCACATTGAGCAGCGCGTTGGTTTCCGACGGGTTGCTTCGCCGCTCGAAGGAAACGCTGGCGTAGTCGCGCTCGCCCAGCGGCATCGACAGGAAGACCGCGAAGACATGGTTGGTCGCCTGCGTGCTGCCCGAGTACTGCGACAGGCTCGCGGTCAGCGTGGCCGACGGCGTGAGCGAAATCGTCCAGCCGAGCGTGGCGGTGTTGAAAGTGCCCGTCAGGTCGTTGGTGCGCAGCCCCAGCACATTCAGCCAGTTCCGGTCGGTGACGCGCGCGGACGCCGAGAACTGGCGCGTGCCGAGGGTGCGGATCTGGCCCGGCTCGGATGCGATGTCCACGTAATTCTGCGATTGCTGCTGCGCCGCGGCGCCGACGCTCCAGTCGCGTTCGTTGCGCTGGACGAACAGCTTGCCGAGTTTTCCGGTACCGGTACTGATGCCGGTGGCAGTGCTTTTGCCTGTGCTCGCGGCGCCGCCGACGCCCACCAGGCCGAGCACCGGCATCGTCCACTGGACCACGCCGCCCAGGTTGCCCCGGTCGGCCATGCCCTCCGCGTGACCCTCGATCGTGAGCCAGTTGGTCACGCCGTAGCGATGGGTGGCGACAGCGGCGAAATTGCCATAGTCGTTGCTGCTGGTCGCGTAGTTCTGGCGCAAGTAACCGGCGTCGTAGGAAAAATCGTGCAGGCCTTCCTTCAGCATCGAGTCGTAGCGCACGTAGGGCACCACCGTCGCCGTTTCCTGCCCGAATACATCGCGCGTCACCACCCTGACGTTGCCGGCGCCGACCGGCACCGGCAGGTTCTGCAGGGAGAACGGACCGGGTTTGACCTGGGTGGAATAGGCCTTGGAATTGCCGATGAACACGTCCACCGTCGAGGGCACCACGGCGGTGCCGGATACGTTGGCCTGCGGGTAGGTGATCAGCAGCGGCGCCGTGCTGAAATCGCGCTTGTACTGCAGGCCACCGATGCGCACTGACGCGCCGTAGCTGCCGGGGCGCGTGATGGTATCGCCCGCGATGGCGCTGGTGACGCGCGCCGGATCTTCGTGGCGGAAGGTGGTATCGAGGCGGATCGTGCTGCGGCCGTTGTTGCCGCTGAAAAAGCTGGAGGTCAGCAGGCCCGCCTGCGCGAAGGCCCCGACCTCCCAGTTGGCGCCCAGCGACGTGGTCCCCGCGCTGCGGTCGTAGCGCAGGTCGTAGTTGAGGAAGCCACCGCGCTGGTAGGTCACGGGCAGGCGATCCTCCGTCACATACGATGCCTTGGAACCGCCGTACAACTCCGCCGGAAAGTCGAGCACAAGCGTGAGCTGCGCCGGATCCAGCTTGTAATTGAGCCCGAGGCCCTCCACGCACAGCCAGCGCGCGCCGGAAAAGCTCAGCAGGCCCAGCTTCTCGGGCGCAATGCCCCACTCCTTGAGTTCGGTTTCACCGATGTAGAGCGGTCCGCCAGGGGCGATGAAGCGCACCTGAACCACTTCGCGCTCCTCGCCGTTGACGACCGGTTGGACTAGCAGCGGCGCTACGGTGGCGGCGCGCCCGACGCCGGCCTGGCATTCAGGCGTCTGGGCAAGCGCGGGAATTGCAGGGGCGGCGGCAACTGCCGCCGCCAGGGTTACGGATATCGCACGCCAGTTCAGCGCGTGACGTCGGCCGAGAAGCTGCCCCGGTCGGTGATGACGGTCAGCTTGAGGGGCCCGTCAGCCTGGATTGCCAGGGGATATTCTCCCGTCAGCGTATTGCCGGTGAGCACGTAGGCCGCCGAAGGCACCTTCAGCAACTCGCCTTTCGTGGAGCTCAACACCCATTCCCGGATCTTGAGGTTGGCCTTGCCGGTGTTGCGCAACTCGATGTTGACCACATTCTTCGCCAGCGACGCCTTCATCTCCGCCTGCCCCTTGGCGATTGGGCCGGACGCGGGCGCGACGAAAACGGGGATCGCCATCGACACCACGGTCTTCAGGGAATTGCCGCGGACCTCCTTCGCCGGCGGGACTTCGTCGATGAAAATCCGGTAGACGTGTTCGTCACCGTCCAGTTTCCGGTTCAACTGGATGCGGACGACCTGCGACGCACCCTTTTCCAGGCGAAACGTGGCCGGTGCGAGCAGCAGATCGTCGCTCTTGTCGTAGCTGTCGTCCCGGTTTTTCTGCTTCCAGCTGACCGCCCGCACTTCGAAGGTTTTCGCCTCCTCGGTATTGGTGACGGTCAGCGACGACGTGCGGCTCTTGCCGAGTTCGGCACGCAGCGGCACGACGGCAAAGCCGCCCGCGAGCGCGCTACTGGAGAAAACCAGCAATACCCATAGTCCGACGGTGCGCATCATTGGCGGTCTCTTCAGAAGGAAATGGTGACGGTGATGGTGTCCTGATAGGCACCGGCCGGAACGGTCTGGGCGCCGGGAATCGTGCCGAACACGGTGTGACTCTTGGCGACGCCGGTGCCGATGTCCTGGACGGTGTCCGTGCCGGTGGTTTCGCCCCAGATATTGGCGCGCGCCGAGTCGCGATAGAGCTGGTAGTTGAGCTTGTTGGATCCGGACGCCATTTGCCGCCCGCCATAGATCGACCCGCCCGCCGAGCCTCCGTTGAGCTTGATGTTGTAGGTCGTGCCGGGCGTGCAGGTCGGTTGCACCACCGACGTGCCCAGCAGCGGGCCGGTCCCGGAGGAGTAATTGCCGAAGTTGAGTTCCGTCGCCGACACAGCGCATACCGCCTGCACGGTCGTCTTGACGAGGAAGGTCGTGGTTGCGGTTTGCGTTTGGGAATGGAGTCCGCTCCAGGGCATCACTCCAAGCACTAACAGCAATGCAATACGCGTCTTCATTGCGACTCCCCTGAAATCGTTGGCGACGCGCAGTAGTATAGGTCATGCGGCCCTTTTTCGTCCTCGCCCTCGCCTTGGTGGCATTGCCCGCGGCCGTCCGTGCACAGATCTACACCACGACCGGGGCCATGCCGGTAAGGATCGAACTCGTGGCCATCTGCACGGTGGCCGTAGCCGACCTGTACTTCGGCGACTACCTCTCGAACTCGGCGGCGCCAGTGCTGGGACAGACCACCATCTCCCTGCATTGCGCGGCCGGGGAGACCGCGGAAATCGGCCTCGATGCGGGCTCGGGAGTCGGCGCGAGCACGAGCAATCGCAGGATGGAAGCCATGCAGGGCAGAGGCCGGATCAGCTACGGCCTGTTCAAGGACCCCGGGCGAACCATGGTCTGGGGCGATCGCTCCGGCAGGGATACGCTTGAAGTGAATACGACGGGCGATCTGCAGTCGATCCCCATCTACGGTCAAATTCCCGCCGGGCAGCGGGAGCAGGAGGGCACGTACAGCGACACGATCACCCTTCGCGTGATGTACTGATCGCCTCAGTAATAGATGTGCAGTGTGATGGTATCGGCGAAGTCGCCGGCCGAAACGACCCGCGAAGCAGGAAGCCCGCCGAAAACCGTGTGATCCACCGCCCGGCCCGTTCCAACGCCGGTGACCGAGCTCAGGCCGAGATGGTAAGTCGTGTTCGGCGTGCAGGTTGCACGCAGCTGCAGCGTGCGATTGCGCGACGCGAGATCAGGCGTGGTCACATTGCAGAACTCCACCACCGTCGCCGCAACCCTGAAAGTCGTGGTTTTGTTCGCGGTTTGCTGCGCATGGAGACCGGCGCAGGGCAACATTCCAAGTATCGATAAGACCACTATGCGCCGCTTCATTTTTGAGCTGATCGCCTTCTAGCGCGCCTTGACGGTCTGTACTTCGACGCCGTTGAGGCGCGCAATTTCGTAGTAGCGCAGCGCCTCCCCGTAGTCGCGCGAGACGCCCGGCACGCCCTTCGAGAGCATGTCGCCGAGGCGCTTGGCCGACTGGCCGGCGGCCTGCCCGCTGCCCTCGCGCACTGCCTGCATCAGCAGCCGCGACGCTTCCTTGTTCCTGCCCTCGCCTTGCAGCGCGATGGCTCTCTGCAGCATTGCCTCGACCGTGGCCGGCGCGTCCGTTGGCACTGCCGGCGCAACCGGCGCGGCAACGGGCGCCGCCACCGCGACTTTCACGGGTTCGGCGGGCCTGACGGGATCCGCCTTGCGGCCGCCCGACAGTTCCACCCGGCGCTGCTCGGCGGTCTTCGCCTCCGCTTCGCGCTGGCGCGTGAGATCGGCCTGCTTCTTCGCCTCCGCCTCGCGCGCCTTCACCTGCTCAGCGAGCTCGCGCTGGCGCGCCACGTCGCCGGCCTTGCGCGCATCCGCCTCGCGCTGGCGCATCTGGTCGAGTTCCTTCGCCAACTCATCTTCGCGCTGGCGCGACTGCGACAGCTCGCCCTCGCGCTTCTTCGATTCCTCCAGCAGCCGCGTCAGCTCGGCGACGCGCTCGGCGGCGGGATCGGGCTTGAAGGCCTGCCACAAGCCGAGGCCCACTGCCGCGGCCACCACCGCCGCGACCACCGGCATCAGTTTCGATTTCTTCGGCCCCTCGGCCTCGCGCTTGTTCAGCTCGGCTTCGCGCTGCTGGAACTCGGCCTCGCGCTTGGCCAGCATCGCCTCCATGTCGGCTTTTTCCGCGGCCAGCTTCTGGCGCACTTCGGTCTCGCGGCGCGCCGCCTCCTCGATCTCTCTCTTCTCCTGGTCCTGGCCGCCGGTGGCGCCGCCCTGCAGCTTGGCGATCTTGCGCCGCGCCAGCGCGACGTAGATGCCGTGCGGGAACTGTTCTATGTAGAGATTGAAATCGGCCGCGTCGTTGCCGTCCTTGATGGAGCGCCAGAATTCCAGTTCGGTGGCCTTGATGCTCGGCTGGGGCACCGGCACGGTGCGCAGCTCGGTGGCCTCGCCCGTCGGCGGCGCGGCGCTGAGCGGCATCGCGCGCATCACGACCGTCTTTTCGATTTCCTCGGACTCGGACTCGCCCTCGAAGGCGCGCTGCAGCGCGAAGCCGAACTGGCGCGCGGTCTGGTAGCGGTCCTTGGCGTTCTTGGCCAACGCCTTGTTCACCACTGCATCGAACAGCGGCGAGAGCGCCGGATTCACGGTCGACGGCGCCACTGGCTGGTCCGTAAGGATCTTCTTGGCGATGGTCCAGGCGCCCGAGCCGGGAAAGGGCTTCGCGCCGCAGAGGAACTCGTAGAGGATCACGCCGGCGGAAAAAATGTCGCTGCGCCGGTCGATGGCGTGGCCCTGGATCTGCTCGGGCGACATG
>Ga0134124_10005092_pt1 | contig 10563 bp, 6 predicted proteins | sample KB304_FD_96880 | JGI IMG/M metagenome (GOLD analysis project Ga0134124, IMG submission 96880) | Terrestrial soil microbial communities without Nitrogen fertilizer from Kellogg Biological Station, Michigan, USA - KB3-0-4 | ecosystem: Environmental > Terrestrial > Soil > Unclassified ... | reverse complement strand
CTGGCCGCGCACCGCGTCTTCCACCGCTTTCAATCGCAAAGGGCGCGCCGCTGCCGCATTGACCGCGATGCGTATACGCTCGATCCTTTCGCCTGACAACACCATCGCCGAAGCCACATTCATTAAGGGGAAGTCCCAGACATTCCGGTCGCGCACCTTTTCGAAATAGAATTGTGCGCCCGCCCAGGTTGAGGGAATGCGAATGGCCGTCAGCAAATAACCGGGCTGCAAAATGTTCATGCGCGTGATGTCGATTTCGGGGCCGACGAAGTAGTCCTCGGCATCAACGATGCGCTCCCCCTTGGGAGTTTGCACCACAAACTTGGCATCCAGCGCGATCAATGCCGGTGCTGAGTCCGAGGGATTCACCGCCACGCAGCGCTCGGCGTGGAGAATGGCGTGCTCCCGATTTCTGCCTACCGGCGTGTCGGCGTAGCAGATGTTTCCACCCGCGCGGTAACACGGCCAGCCCGCACGGTAATACCAGCAGCGTGCGTCCTGCGATACGTTGCCGCCGAGCGTGCCCTGGTTACGAATCTGCGGCGACGCCACCAGCTCCGCGGCCTGCGCCAGCAGTCCGAATTTCTCTTTGACGACGGGGTGGTGCACCACTTCGGTGAGCGTCGTCATCGCGCCGATCTCGATCCCATCGCTCGTTGTGCGAACACCTCTTAGTTCTTCGATCCCACTCAGGTCGACCAGCGCTTTGGGCTTCTTGATTCGGTCTTTAAGCCAATCGAAGCTGTCGAGCCCGCCTGCCATCACCCAGGCCTCGTCCCCGTGCTGCTGGAGAAGCTTTTGAGCGTCCGCAATGGAGCTGGGCTGAAGCAACTGGAACGCTGGCATTACATCTCGTATTACGGCCATAACTTTCTCCGTTTCAAGTCCCCGTCAAACGAGTTGGGCTAAATGAATGCGGTCAAGGGATCCTGCATGGGCCGCCCGGCTTCAAGTGACGTCAGAATCGTGTCCAGGTTGACCGGCGCACGGCGATAAATCTCGTCGCCCAGTGCATCCGAAAGAGCGTTCAAAATGGCGCCGCAGCCGCCGCCCACCGGAGGTTCACCAATGCCGCGAGCTCCCACCGGAGTTTCGGGATCGGGAATGTCCAACGCTGCCCATTGCATGTTGGTCGGCACGTCTAGGATGGTGGGCGGCTTGGTATGGTGGAACCGCCGCGAAATCGTATGACCATACTGTGGATCGAACACCCACTTCTGACTAATCGCATGGCCAATCCCTAATATCGACCGACCGAGGACTTGTCCGCCGAGTGATTTGGGATGGATCACAGTCCCCACGTCGGCTACGGCGAGAAAATCCGTGATGTAATACTTTCCGGTTTCCACATCAACTTCGACTTCCGCGAAGCTGGCAACGTAGGAGAATGACTGGCCATCGTGCGGATACTTGTCCTTAGCCGCCGCGACCAAGCCCTGTCCAGCCAGTGCCGCTATCGACGCCTTCGTATATTTATTTACATCCGCAGGCGCTTCATGACCGTCGTAGATGCCGCCTAGTTGAATTGCGCGCTGCGCCGCCTGTGCCAGGGTCATGCTCTTGCCACCGCTCTTGTGGAACACTCGTTCGTTGGCCACTTCATATTGCTCCGGCTTGCCACCGTAGGTTTTGGCTGCAATCTCCTGCAGCTTCTGTTTCCCATCCATGGCCACGGCGTGCGCCGCTCGGGTCATGGCGTGGGTGGTCTGGCTGCCGCCGGAGACGCAGGTCCAGGGCAGGTTCTTGCTCGTGTTGCCCCATTCCACATCGCACTTTTCCCAGGGAACGCCCAGAACCTCAGCGACGACCCGGTGAACATCGCTGATGGACTCCGTTCCCAGGTTGCCGATTCCCGATTGGATGGCGATGCGGCCGTCGGGCTTGATCACAAACAGGCCGTCGTATCCCACGGAACCGGCGAAGAAGCCGCTCGAGGACACGCCCACACCGCGCACCTTGGTACCGCTTCGTTTCGGACGCGCGATCCGTTCTTTCCATTTGAACTGTTCCGATCCGCGATCGAGCGCTTCCTTCAGAAAGGCGCTGGTCGAATGTCCCCGCTTGCCATCCCGCGGCGGTCCGAAAGGCGCTTTACCAGCCGGAGCGTTGATCTTTCGAATGTCGATCTGGTCGAGCGCGAGCTTACGTGCCGCTCTGGCCAGAATCGGCTCCATAATAATGATGCCCTGCATGCCACCAGGAGCGCTCTGGGGGCCTCGCGGCGGGGTATTGGTCAGCATCGTTACCCCGCGCCAGCGCATCGCCTCGGGTTGATACAAGAGCGAAACGATGATGCCCGAAGCATTGGCGTCGCCATTTGCATCGTAAGGGCCATTATTCGATATGGTGAACATATCCAGGGCTGTGATTTTTCCGTCCTTGGAAAAACCCACCTTCATCCGGCCCTGAAAACCGGGGCGCGCTCTGCCGATGAAATGTTCTTCCTCCCGGCTGATGCGCATCATCACCGGGGCGTTGGCTTTCTTCGCCAGCAGTGCGGGGATGATCGCGAAGATGTAACCGGTCGCTTTGCTGCCGAAGCCACCGCCGGTGTATTCGCTGATCAGGACGATCTGGTTGGGATCCATGTTCAACCAGCGTCCGAGACCGGCCAGAGTTTGCACCGTGCTCTGGGTCCCCATGTGAATGAAAACCTTTCCGTTCTGCCAATAAGCCAAGGCCGTGCGAGGCTCCAGCGTTTGATGGCTGCTGTCCGGCGTTACAAAAGTTTCATCCAGAACCAGTGCGGCATTCTTGAGTCCAGCGTCCACGTCGCCGTAGGACCACTCCTCAGGCGCCTTGCCCATGGGCAAGTGCCCCTCTTTCGCTTCGGCGAAGTTTGCCGCCGTCCATTTGAGTTCTCCGACCTGGGGCGGCGGAGGGCTCGGTGGTTTCTCGCCCGGCTTGGGGGCCTCCACTGGAGGCTTAATCCAAATATTTCCCTCTGTGCGCGGGTTCGGTCCTCCGGGGCGGAGGCTATCGAGCGGGTCTACAACAAACGGGAGATGCTCAAATTCGACATGGATGGCTTCGATCGCCTCGGCGGCGGTCAGTTCGTCCACTGCCGCGACCGCCAAAATCGGTTCGCCCTGGTAAAGCGGTTCCATGGTGAGGGCTTTTTCGCCCTGCTTATTCGCCTTGATCACTGCACCCAGATCGGTCACGCTGTCCGCCGGGGCAGGAAGGTCATCTTGCGTGAGGATCGCTTTAACCCCAGGAATGGCCAGCGCTTTGCTCAAATCAAGGTGCTTCACGCGTCCGTGTGGCACTGGACTCAAAAGCAGTTTGCAGAACAGCATGCCTTCGGCGCGGAAATCTTCCGCGTATTTCGCCTTGCCGGTCACTTTTGCGTAGAGATCCGGCGTTGTGTAGTCCTTGCCGATGAGCTTGTACTTCGGTTGACCAGGTTTCGCGTCCGGGCTAGGCATGGTTCACCTTCCTCATGTTCTCTGCGCCTCGCATCATTGCGTTCAGGATCTTGTCGTAATCCTGGCAGCGACACAGGTTGCCGGAGATTCCGTGCGCCAACTCGGACCGGCTGGGATTGGGATTGGTTTTCAGATATCCCACCGTGGCCATCACGAAGCCGGACATGCAGAATGCGCACTGGAAGCCCTGTTCATCGATTACCCCTTGCTGCACCGGATGCAGGGTGCCGTCAGGGCTAGCCAGTCCTTCGATAGTCTGGACTTTCTTGCCACGCACAGTATGGGTCAGCACGGAGCACGAATAATGTGGCACGTCGTCGATAAGAACGGTACAGGCGCCGCATTCGGCGCGGTCGCAGCCTAACTTGGTGCCGGTGAGGCCCAGTTTGTAACGGAGCGTCCAAGCCAGGGTTTCCTGTTTCATCACATCGGCCCGGCGCTGCTGGCCATTCACGTTGAGAGTAATGAGCCGCTCTCCCACGCCATCCGGAGCAGGTTGTCCAAAAAGTGAGGAGGCGCGGAACAGATAGTTCGCTGAAGAGACGGCGACGCCGCTACTGATCACTCCTTTGATGAAGCTGCGCCTCGAAACTCTCTTCAACAGGTCATCGGTTGCCTTGTTGTTTTCGTTGTCAGTCATGCCAGAACCTCGGGTAGGCACACCACCAGATACACAAGTTTTACACCGCGGTAGCTGTAGGATGTCAAACGATAAATTCTATGAGTAACGTTCAGCCACGTAAAATGATCCGGCGAGGCTGGTGACGTCAAGCTGCTTGTGTAAATAGGTTGAGGGTGCGGGTTTTCCATTCCAGGCTAAATCTCCGGAAGATGGAGTAAATGATACGGTCCACGCTTTCGACGTTGACAAAACAAACCATGGGCCGGGTGCGGCGTCGGACCTCGACAGCTTCGAAGGCAATCGGGAAGTGACTGGCTACTCCTGCCATAAAGGTTTGCTCAAATCCGACGCCGGCAACGCCGAAACCCGCGACGCATTGAGTCATTGAGTCATTCGACCGTAACATTGCACCCATCAATGTGCAGCGTGAATTGGCCGATGGAATTGTGTTACTTTTTGCTTGGCCGAGTAAACGATTTCACTGTAGGGTGTTGGGCCAGTTTTCCGATCGCTGCTCACATGCGACGGGTTTCGCAGTTCATCCCAAGGGAGGGTGTATGACCAAAGAAATCTCGCGTAGACAGTTCATCGGGTCGGCGATTACAACGGCTGCTATCGCGTCATGGCCGGCGAATCGCCTTTTCGCAGGCCAAGCACCAGCAGTCCCGGAGAGCGGTTCGCAGCCGAAGACGGCACCCGCATTTGGGCAGAACATTGCATGGCAGGATCAAGGGATTCAGAATCTCACCAAATCTCCGCATGCGAAGCTGCGAAATATTCCGGTGCACGCTGTGACCATCAGCAGCGGTTTTTGGTCGCAGCGGCGCGATATCAATGTGGCCAAGAGCATTCCCAGCATGCACGATCTTCTCGAGGCGAATGGCCGGATGAACAATTTCCGGCGCCTGGTTGGCAAGAGTTCGGCGGCCCAGAGCGGCCCGGTGTACTCAGACTCTGATGTTTACAAATGGACCGAAGCAGCAGGTTTCGCGCTGCAATCAGGCGATCTTCCACAGCTTCGCGCGACAACTGACAAAATGATCAAAGAAGTGGTGGCGGTTCAGGAACCCAACGGTTACCTGAATACCTACTACCAGGATGATCGCAAGTCTGAGCGCATGCTTACGCAGACCCAGACCACGGGCCATGAGCTCTACAACATCGGCCACATGTTGCAGGGCGCGATCGCTTATTACCGGGCCACCGGCGACCGTACACTGCTCGACGCTGGAATTCGTTTCGCCAACGATTTCCTGATGTCCACTTATGGTCCTGCTCCCAAACAAGCGATCGTGTCTGGGCATCCCGAGATTGAGTTGGCGCTAATCGAACTGTACCGAATCACCGGCGACAAGCGGCAGCTTGACCTGGCGGGATACATACTGGCTGGAGACGAGCGGTTACATCTGCCGGAGCGCCGTACTATCTACATGTTCAGTGGAACTCCGTTCACCGCGAGAACAAAGCTCGAAGGTCACGCCGTACGCGCTATGTACGCATGTTGTGGGGCCACCGACTATTACATGGAGACCGGTGATCCGGCGTATTGGAAGACGCTGAACACTCTCTGGAACGACATGACTACCACCAAGATGTATGTGACGGGCGGAGTCGGCTCGCGGTCCGACGGCGAAGCCTTCGGAAATGCCTACGAACTGCCCAACGATCGTGCCTACGGAGAGAGTTGCGCCGCCATCGGCAACATGATGTGGAACTGGCGCATGCTGGCCGCCACTGGAGACGCAAAGTTCACCGACGTAATCGAGCGCGCGCTGTACAACGGGATCAATTCCGGAATGTCGCTGGACGGCACTCTATATTGCTATCGCAATCCCCTGGCGTTCGATCCCTCCACGGGAGAAAAGATCCGCAACCCGTGGTATGACACGACCTGCTGCCCACCGAACCTGGAGCGCACGTTTGCGTCGTTACCGGGCTATTTTTACAGCACCAGCCGTGACGGGATTTACCTGCACCTGTATGACAATTCAGAACTGGACTGGCACCTGGAAAATGGCGTCGGCCTCAAGGTGACGCAAAAGACAAACTACCCGTGGGATGGAATGATTGAAGTCGCAGTCACTCCCGCCGAGCCTTCGAATTTTACTTTTTATCTGCGAGTTCCCGGGTGGGCGGACCATGCAGAAGTCGCCGTCAACGGACAGGCGGCAACCGGAGCGAAGCCAGGAGAATACCTGGCGATTTCGCGGCGGTGGTCTCCGGGGGACGTCATTCGTTTGAAATTAGAGATGCCCGTGCAAGTGCTGCAAGCGAACCCTCAGGTGGCCGATGATGCGGGGCGCGTTGCCGTGCAGCGAGGTCCGCTCGTCTATTGCCTGGAAGAACTCGATCAGCCGGCAGGAGTGGTGATGAGCGATCTAGCCGTTGCTCTGGGTCAGAAGCCGCAAGCACAATTCCAGACTGAAATGAAAAATGACCTGCTGGGAGGGGTAGTTGTGCTGCGTCACACTGGCGTGGCGTACGAGAGAGCCGCCTCTCGCAAAGCGCTCTACTCCCGCTACGGCGGCGGTCAAGCACCAAGCCGCCGTGTTCCACTGACGTTTATTCCCTATTACGCTTGGTCAAACCGGGAAGAAACGTCGATGCAGGTCTGGACTCCAGTGGTTACCGCCTGATCGTGGCGTGGGAGGTCAGCCCGTGTGGCTACCCTTGACCGTGATCCGGTTTGCCTTCGGCCTCCCGTTAAAAGCGATAATGATCTGCATGAGGGTCTTTAGGAAGCTGGCCTTAGTGACTGCGCTGATGTCTCTCCTGGCGCTGGCTCTCGCGCAGAGCAGTAGCGATACCGTAGGTCCGATTGCTTCAGCATTGCGAGAACGGGAATTTGACAAGGCTCTTCAATTACTCCACACGGCCCTACTGAAGTTTCCGCAAAGCGCGCAACTGTGGACACTGCAAGGGATCGCATATTCAGGCGCAGAACGCGAAAAGGAAGCCCTGGTTTCGTTTCGTAATGCACTTAAAATCTCTCCGGACTATCTTCCCGCTCTCGAAGGCGCGGCCCAATTGGAATATAAGGCGGCCAGCGGCGCAGCGATTCCGCTTTTACAACATGTGCTGCAGCTCCGTCCCAATGATCCGACCAGCCATGCCATGCTGGCGGTTTTGTATGGCAAACATGGCGATTGCGCCTCCGCTGTCCAACATTTCGAACTGAGCGGTTCGCTGTTGGAATCTCAGCCCGGTGCACTGCAGCGATATGGTGCCTGCCTGGCGAGACTGAAGCAGTTGGATAAGGCGATCGCTGTCTTTAAACGGATTCTGGCGCTGGACTCCGCCAATCGTGACACGCGCCATCATCTGGCGACTGTCCAATTAATGGCCAAGCGTCCCGAGGATGCGATCGAATCGCTGGCTCCATTGCTGCAAGAAAAGGATCCGGATTCGAAAACGCTGCAGCTGGCAGCGTCAGCCTATGAAGCGAGTGGTGACACGCCACAAGCGGTCGCTTTGCTGCGCCGGGCGATTATTTCCGATCCGCGCAATGTCGCTCTTTACCTCGACTTCGCTAGCATCTCCATGGATCACCAATCTTTTCCAGCCGGCATCGCCATGATCAACAGTGGGCTGCACCTGCAGCCGAAGGTGGCCGAGTTGTATTTGGCTCGCGGCGTTCTCTATGTGCAAATGGCGCAATATGATCAAGCCGAGGCCGATTTTGACAAGGCCAATGCTCTCGATCCCAGACAAGCGATTGGTTCCGCAGCCCTGGGACTGGAAGCGGTGCAGAAGAGCTCTCCCGACGAAGCACTGGCCACGGTTCGGTCGAAGCTCGCCAAAACACCAAATGACGCGTACCTGCTATTTCTCCAGGCCGAGATTCTCAACCAAAAAGGGGTGTCCACACGGAGTGCGGAATTTCAAACCGCCCTGCGCTCGGCGAAGAAAGCCGTTTTCTTGCAGCCCGGTCTCGGAGCTGCGCATGATCTGCTGGCGAAACTCTACCTGCAGGCAGGGCAAAACCGCGAAGCGATCGAGGAGAGTCGAAAGTCGTTGAGCATAGATCCGAAGGACCAGACGGCTGTGTATCACCTGATCCAGGCGCTTCGAAAAACCAGCGACAAAACTGAACTCCCAGAGTTGCTTCGGCGCTTGGCCGAGCTTCGCCGCGAAGCCACCAAACAGGAAGAACAGCGCAACCGATACAAGCTGATCGAAGGGAATGCTCCTCAAACCCAGGAGTGAACCTTTACTCCTTCTTTCGATGTGGCGATAATGCAACCATGAGCCGGAAGAAGCAATCCGAGGATCCGAGCAGGGAATGACCTTCACCCGTCGTGCTTTTGTGCAGCTTTCCCTCGGCTCCGTGCTTGCTGGTACCGCGAGACGGCTGTTTGCGCAAGGCGTCGCCACCCATACGGCGAAACCCATAAAACGACCCGCTCCTTCCGGACTTCCTTTCAATGCGCAGCTTGTGGATGTCGCGGCCGCGGCGGGATTCAACGCACCCACCATCTACGGGGGCGTGGAGACCAAGAAGTACATCTTGGAAGCCACTGGCTGTGGCTGTGCTTTCCTGGATTACGACAACGATGGCTGGATGGATATTTTCCTCCTCACCGGCACCCGTCTGGACGGCGCCCCTCCTGAAACAAGTAACCGCCTCTACAAGAACAACCGCGATGGCACGTTTTCTGACGTTACGGAGAAAGCCGGATTGCGGGCGGTAGACTGGGCCTCTGCGGTGTGCGTCGGCGATTACAACAACGACGGATTCGACGACATATTCTGCACCTGCTTCGGACAGAATCGCCTTTATCGAAATAATGGTGACGGAACGTTTACCGACGTGACCAAGGCCGCCGGCCTTTGGAACCAGCAGCCACGCTGGGGCGCCGGGTGCAGTTTTCTTGATTACAACCGTGACGGCCATCTCGATCTTTTCGTCTCGAACTATGTTCGTTTCTCTTTCGCACACGCTCCCGTGCCGGGGGAGAACAGCAATTGCAACTGGAAAGGTATTCCCGTGGAATGCGGACCGCGCGGGTTGCCCACGGGAAGACATTCGTTGTATCGCAACAATGGCGATGGAACATTCACGGATGTGACCCAGCAGGCGGGTATTGCGAGCGCCACCGAAAGCTACGGAATGACGGTGGTCGCGGCTGATTTCGACGAAGACGGCTGGCCTGACATCTACGTCGCCTGCGACTCTACGCCGAGTCTGCTGTTTATGAATAATCATGACGGGACTTTTCGCGAAGAGGGAGTGGTCCGAGGCGTGGCGCTCAACAATGATGGAGCGGAACAGGCGGGCATGGGTGTGGGCTTGGGTGATTACGATCTGGATGGGCATCTCGACATCTTCAAGACCCATTTTGCCGATGATGCCAATGGTCTCTTCCACAACGACGGTGAGGGGAATTTCGACGATGTCACCCTTTCCTCTCGTGTCGGCGTGGAGACCCGCTATGTCTGTTGGGGCGCCGGCCTAGTTGACCTCGACAACGACGGTTACCCGGATCTTTTTATGGTTACGGGGAACGTTTACCCTGAAGTGGAACGGAAGCTGCCGCAATACGCCAATGAGACCCCGAGAGCCGTATTTCGCAACCTGGGCAACGGAACCTTCGAAGAGCTCGGCCCCGAGGCCGGTCCTGGCGTTGCCGAGGTGCACTGCAGTCGCGGGTGCGCCTTCGGCGATTTCGACAATGATGGTGATGTGGATATTCTGATCGTCAATCTCAATGAAACCCCGTCCCTGTTGCGTAATGACTTGAGCGGCAAGCAGAACTGGATCAAGGTCAAGCTGCAAGGAGTCAAGTCGAACCGAAGCGCGATTGGCGCGCGGGTCCTGGTCCGCTATGGGGGCAAGGTACAAGCCCAAGCTGTGCTGAGCCAGTCGAGCTTTTATTCGTGCAACGATCCCCGGCTGCATTTTGGTTTGGGCTCATTTTCCAAGGTGGACGTCCAGATTTTTTGGCCCAATGGTTCGCGCGAAGACTACAAGCAAATAGCCGCCAACCAACTCGTAACCTTCAAAGAGGGTGTGGGCAAGGTTTCCAACCGAGGATGGACAAAAGGTTGATAGATCAGCACGACCTGTCCCGTCTACTCACGACATAACCGTCCTTCGAGGATGTTGGCCTGGCCGGGATCGCCCCCCGGCAGAGTAAACGACTAATCTAATGGGATCTGTGCGCAGACCATGTCGCATAAAGGCTGTTACGCGGAAGGGCCTCTCGGCCACGGGGAGGTTAAGTTCTTGACGTCAACCCCACTGATCGAAACATGCGGAATCAAGGCGGAGTAACCAGTCGTCGGTCATTGCAAACAAAAAATTCTTGACAGTCCCGCACGCTCGGAGATATAAATCTTTCCCACTAGGCGAGAAAACGTTTACTTGAAGAGTAAACGTTTACTTGCAAGCCTTGTCAGGGAGGGTTCTATGGCGTCCAAGTCGAACGTCCGTTTCTACCTCGGTTTGATCATAGCCGCTCTGTTGGTTTGCAGCACCGCTGCGTTCGCACAATTCAGCGCGAACATCCAGGG
>Ga0134124_10005089_pt1 | contig 10569 bp, 10 predicted proteins | sample KB304_FD_96880 | JGI IMG/M metagenome (GOLD analysis project Ga0134124, IMG submission 96880) | Terrestrial soil microbial communities without Nitrogen fertilizer from Kellogg Biological Station, Michigan, USA - KB3-0-4 | ecosystem: Environmental > Terrestrial > Soil > Unclassified ... | reverse complement strand
TCTTGCCGTAATCCACGAAATTGCCTCTGCTGCCGGCTCCAGGGGCATGGTGGGCGGTCAGGTTGTGGACATGGAGAGTGAAGGGCAGAAGGATCTCGATCTACCGACGGTGCAGTACATCCATACCCATAAGACCGGCGCCCTCATAAAAGCCTCTGTAAAGATCGGAGCCCTGCTTGGCGGTGCCGACGAAAGGCAGCTTTCCTCGATTACGAGATTCGGCGAGGTGATCGGACTGGCTTTCCAGATAGCTGACGACATTCTCGATATCGAAGGGTCCACAGAGGAACTCGGCAAAGATGCCGGAAGTGACCAGGCCAGGGGTAAGGCCACCTATCCGGCTGTCATAGGTATCGAGGAGTCCCGCAGACGAGCTGCGGAGCTGCTGGATATGGCGATAGAGTCGCTTGATTCAATCGGGGAGAAAGCCGAACCGCTCAGGGAGCTTGCAAAATTCATAATCTCACGAAAATCATAGCCTGAAGATGAACATTTTAAGCACGATCAATTCACCCGCAGACATCAAACCCCTCTCCACCCTTAAACTCGAGCAGCTTGCAGCAGAGATCCGGGAGTTGATCATCTCGACCTGCGCTGCAAACGGCGGGCATCTTGCCCCGAGCCTAGGAGTGGTAGAACTCACGCTTGCCCTCCACAAAGTCTTCAATTCCCCAGAAGACCGGATAGTCTGGGATGTCGGTCACCAGGCATATGCGCACAAGATAATCACCGGACGTAGAGATCTTTTCCCTACACTCAGAAAGCTCGACGGAATCAGCGGTTTCCCGAAGCGTGCCGAATCGGAGCATGACACATTCGATGTCGGGCACTCGTCGACATCCATATCGGCTGCTCTTGGAATGTCTGTCGCCCGTGATCTTTCAAAGCAGAGGAACAAGGTGGTAGCTGTCATCGGTGATGGTTCCATGACCGGTGGCATGGCGTTCGAGGGGTTGAACCAGGCAGGTCATCTGAACAAGGACCTGATCGTCATCCTGAATGACAACGAGATGTCGATTGCGGAAAATGTCGGGGCACTCTCCAATTTCATGAACCGCTCCATCACCAACGAATTTGTTCACAAGATCAAGAAAGATATCGAGAGCTTTCTGGAGGGACTTGACGATTTCGGCAAACACGCACTCAAGGTGGCAAAGAGAGCCGAGGAGACACTGAAAGGTGTTTTCACTCCCGGGATGCTGTTCGAGGCGTTCGGTTTCGAGTATATCGGACCGATAGACGGGCATAACCTGTACCAGCTTCAGGAGACTCTGGAAAAGGTTCGGGGCTTCGACGATGCTGTCCTCATTCACGTTCTCACCAAGAAAGGGAAAGGTTACGCACCGGCGGAGGCCAGTCCTTCCCTGTTCCACGGGATAGGATCTTTTGACCGGGTGTCCGGCAAGCCTTTCAAACCTAAAGCCGCTGCTGCTTCGTATACCGCCATCTTTGGTGAATCGCTCTGCCGGCTTGCCGGTGAGGATGAAACAGTTGTGGCAATCACAGCTGCCATGCCTGACGGAACCGGGCTCTCCTGTTTTGCCAGGGACTTTCCTCAGCGCTTCTTCGATGTGGGGATTGCCGAGCAGCACGGGGTCACCTTTGCCGCAGGTCTTGCTGCCGCAGGTCTCAAGCCTGTTTTCGCCGTCTACTCCTCATTCCTGCAGCGAGGATATGATCAGCTTCTCCATGACGTCTGTCTCCAGAATCTCCCGGCAGTATTTGCCATCGACCGGGCAGGAGTCGTCGGCAATGACGGGCCTACGCATCATGGAGTATTCGATCTTTCCTACCTGAGACATATCCCCGGGCTGACCGTAATGTCCCCGAAGGATGAGAACGAGCTTCAGCATATGCTCTACAGCGCAGTTCAGTACAACATGCCTGTCGCAATCCGCTATCCACGCGGAAGCGGTGTCGGAGTCCCCCTGGACCAGCTCCATGAACTGATACCCTACGGGAAAGCAGAAGTTGTCAGAAGCTGCGCAGGTGCTGCTTCGATCCTGGCAGCCGGCAACATGGTCCATCCTGCCATGATCGCCGCAACGGCCCTGTCCCTGGAGGGGATTGAAGTGGGTGTCGTTAATATCCGCTTCATAAAACCTCTTGATCGTGACCTTGTCATCTCGCTTGCAGGTTCAGGCAGACTTTTCACGATAGAAGATAATGTCCTTCAGGGCGGTTTCGGTTCCGCAGTTCTGGAACTGCTGAATGAAGAGGGACTCGACGATATCCAGGTGACCAGACTTGGCTATCCCGATCTTTTCGTCGAGCAGGGGGAACAGGCCGAACTTTACAGTCGTTACTTCCTCACCGCTGAAGGGATTGCCGAGACTCTTCGTAAGGCCCTTGCATGAAGCTCATACAATTTGTTCCGCTCTGTCTTTCCATCATTTCTTTCCTGATCCCTTTCAAGTCGCATGCAAACGAGCCGTTTGCCCTTAACGAATATGCAATCGCCCTCATGGAAAAAGGGGAGCATGAGAAGGCTCTCGAACAGCTTCAGAAAGCTTACTCCATGTATCCCTACGACCAGACCCTGAAGAAGAATCTGGCTGAGGCGTATACTTTTGTGGGTCAGCGCCAGATGCGCGAAAACAATTTCGAAGCTGCTGCCGTCAGTTTCGACCGGGCACGGGAGCTGTTTCCCGATATCCCGAGATACTATGTCTTTCGAGGGATTGCCCTTTATTACGGCAAATTTCCTGATGCGGCACAGAACGAACTCGAACGTGCCCGAGGAATTGGCGGCGATGCTCCCGACATACTCTATTATCTGGCGAAGATCCAGTACGATGCCGGAAATCTCGCATCCAGCCTAGAATTCCTGGAAAAGACAGTTGCCCTGAAACCCGATTTCTCAACCGCAAAGGAGATGGCGGAAAAGATCAAAAGGGAACTCTCTGTCGAAGGTACCATGGACAGGGGGTACAGTTCCAAATTCGTCATATCGTACGATGCGGAGATGAAATCCCATCTTGCCGGAGATATCCTCTCGACTCTGGAAGATGCCTACAGCAATGTCGGACGGGATCTCTCCACATTTCCGTTCGCAAGGATAACGGTCATTCTCTACACGAAAAAGGATTACAAAACGGTAACTGCCGGGCCCGACTGGTCCGGAGGTCTTTATGACGGCAAGATTCGACTCCCAGTGGGTGGAGCCCAGGAGCTTACCGACCAGCTGAAGGGGGTGTTGTTCCATGAATACACCCATGTCGTGGTCCAGGAGATAACTCACGGGAACTGCCCGACCTGGCTGAATGAAGGCTTGGCGGAGCTGGAGGGGAGAAAGCTTTTCAATTATCCAATGTCGGAACTCGGGAAGGCGGCAAAGAGCGGAGATTATATCCCGTTCGACAAGCTGGAAAACGGGTTCACCTCCCTGAATAGCAAGAATGCCGCACTTGCCTACCAGCAGAGCTATTCACTGGTCAACTTCATGGTCACTTCCTACGGCTGGCCGAAAGTTACCGAACTGCTCAAACGTCTCGGGACGGGCGAGAAGATCGAGGATGCCACGAAAAAGGTGATGGGAGACTTCGGACTCGATTTTAACGGCGTCATCGAGGAGTGGAAAAGCTACATGAAGAGGGAGTTCGGGGGCAGGTCGTAAGGATGAGCGAAAACTGGCATACATCTCTCCTGAACAGTTACGTATCCCCTGATGAACTCATCGAAACACTCGGCCTTGACCCTTCCGAAACAGCTGCCGTTGCTGAAAAATACCCCTTCAGAATAACCAGGCACTATTTCGAGCTGATCGAATCCAGAAATGACCCGGTCTGGCTGCAGTGCATACCAGACATACAGGAACTTTCGGCAAGCGACCAGGCTGCCGACCCTCTGAACGAATCCGGACTCAGCCCGGTTCCCGGCCTGATCCACAGATATCCTGACCGGGTCGTCCTCCTGGTATCGAACGTCTGTGCCGTCTACTGCCGCTTCTGCATGAGGAAAAGGAGGGTAGGGTGCTGCCCGTCCGACTATCTCCCCCCGGACTCGTTTTCCGAGGCAGTAAGGTACATCGGCGACAATCCCGCGGTCCGGGATGTCATCCTCTCCGGAGGGGACCCCCTTCTCCTCGAAGATGAGCAGCTCGAAGCCTTGCTTTCGTCTTTACGGGCGATCCCCCATGTCGAGATAATCCGCATCGGCACCCGCGTTCCTGTCACCCTGCCGGAGAGGATAACTCCCGCCCTGTCCGAAATTCTCAAGCGTTATCATCCCGTCTACGTAAATACTCATTTTAATCACCCGAAAGAGATCAACCAGGCAAGCCGTTATGCAGCAGCTCTCCTTTCCGATGCCGGGATCCCTCTGGGCAATCAGACGGTACTGCTTAAAGGGGTCAATGATGATCCGGCAGTCATGAAAGAACTCATGCGAGGGCTCCTGTCGATGAGGATCAAGCCGTATTACCTGCATCAGATGGATCTGGTGAAAGGGACTTCGCACTTCCGGACCTCGGTAAGGTCGGGCCTGAAGATCATGGAGTCGCTGCGGGGCCATGTCTCTGGCCTTGCCGTCCCCTACTACGTGATCGACCTGCCGGAAGGAAAGGGGAAGGTACCGCTGTTGCCGGGGCAGGAGATATCGGCTGACGGGGTTCTGAAGCTGCGAACGTATACCGGTGAGGTTGTGGAGTATCAGGACATATGAAATGGAAGCAAAAACTTAGTAAACAGTCCGCAGAAAAATCGGGAAAAGAGGATCAAGGCCGATTTAAAGACTTATTATTGTCTTTGGATTGATCCGCCGTTATCCTATTTTTCCGTCTCTTCTGCGTTCTATTAAGGTTTTTAATTTTGGGTGCTGGTTTGCCGACTTACGTTCAATGTAAAAACCTTCTCTCCAAAAACTCAGCCACGTCTTTTGCATTATTCAGATCGAAAACCGGCACATCTAGCTCCAGTGCTGCATCGCTGGCGACTGCGATGAGGGTCGGATCATGGCTTTCCCCGCGGCAGAGGAGGGTGTCGCTCCGCTCTTTCCGGTGAACCTCGATCTTCGCAAGGTCACTCATCTTGAATCCTTCCGTCAGGACGATATCGACATCGCTGAAATAGGTCGAGATCAGCTCCCATATATCCGGTGATTCCTGGTGCTTCTTGATGATCGCGAGCTTTTCACGGGAAGTGATCAGCGTCGTGTCGGCCCCGGCTGCAGTCAGACGGTGTGAGTCCTTTCCCGGGTGATCGATATCGAAACGGTGGGCATCGTGCTTGATCACCCCGACCTTCCACCCTTTTTCCTTCAGGTTCTTGATCACCTTTTCCAGAAGAGTCGTCTTCCCGGTTCCCGATTTTGCAACAAACGAGACCGCAGGGGTCGGCCGATGTCGTTGCGGAGCCGATTCTGCGCAGTCGGCCGGGTCGCCTTTCATCTTCGCGACACCATGGGGCACGGCAGACCAGATCGATGAAAGATTCTCGATGGCTCCCTTCGGGCTTCCGGGGAGGTTGACGATCATCGTCCCTTTCCTGATTCCGGCAACGGCCCGTGACAGGAGGGCATGCGGAGTGATGGCGAAGCTTGCGCGGCGCATCTCTTCTCCCAGTCCAGGAATCTCCCGGTCAAGTACCCGTTTTGTGGCATCAGGGGTGACATCGCGCGGTGATACTCCGGTTCCGCCGCAGGTGATGATAAGGTCAAAAGCGCCTGAATCGGCCCACTCCATGAGGAGCGTCTCGATCTGAAACGTTTCGTCAGGGATCATGGCTGTACGGACGATCTCGGCACCTTTGGCGGCAAGCCACTCTTCAAGAGCAGGCCCGCTGGTGTCGACCCGCTCCCCCCTTGAACCTTTATCGCTCAGTATCAGTATTGCAGTTCTCATAGTTCTTCCTCGCGTCTGTAGATTCCCGACTTCCCGCCCTCTTTGAAAAGCAGCTTGATTTCGCCGATCGTTATCCCCTTGTCAGCCCCTTTGCACATATCGTAAATAGTCAGTGCGGTCACGGCAGCAGCAGTCATTGCTTCCATCTCAACTCCGGTCCGCTCGAAGGCCCTGACGGTCGCGATACTCTCTATGGTTCCGGCATCAGCATCGACCTTGAACTCAATGGACACATGATGAATAGCCAGTGGGTGGGAGAGCGGGATCAGGTCGGGTGTCTTCTTTGCGGCAGCAATGCCGGCAAGCCGGGCAACCGAGAGGACGTCACCCTTGCTCGTCACGCCGGCAACGATATCCCTCACGATCGGGGGGGCAAGTAAAACCCGCGCAGAGGCGGTTGCGGTACGCATGGTCGGATCCTTGTGGCTGACATCGACCATGATGGCCTGACCTGCTTTGTCAAAGTGGTTGAATGGCATAAAAGCTCCTTTAAAGTAGCATTCCCGCCTGCCGCAGCGCTTCATACAGCACGATACCGGCGGCAGTAGAAAGATTCAGGCTCCGGACTTTCCCGGACATCGGGATGCGGATGCTCATATCCATATTATCTTCGATCAGGCTTTCGGGAAGGCCCTTCGTTTCCTTTCCGAACAGGATGAAGTCGCCTTTCATGAATCTGAACGCTGTATGCGGTGTCGCCGCCTTCTTGCTGGTATAAACCAGCCGGGCATCAGGGTATGCCGCCTGCAGCGCGGACAGATCGGGCCAGTAATGGATATCAACTTCGCTCCAGTAATCGAGGCCGGCTCTTTTCAGCTGTTTATCGTCGGTAGAAAAACCGAGCTTGCCTACCAGATGCAGAACTGTACCGGTCGCACCGCAGAGACGGGCGATATTGCCGGTATTTGGAGGGATCTCCGGCTCTATGAGCACGATATGAAAGGGTAGTGTAAACGGCATTCAGCTCCGGTCGGTATTGCATTTTTTGACTTTGAGGGCTATTATGCAATTTTTTCAAAAGGAAGACAAGGAGAGCATACATGAAGGTTATCGTTACTGATGAGGTTGCTGCTGAAGGTCTGGCGCTTCTTGAACAGGACCCGCGGATTGAAATGGATATAAAGCTCGGCCTTTCCAAGGAAGAGCTGCTTGCACTCATAGGCGACTACGAAGTCATCATTACCAGAAGCGGCACGAATGTCGACAAAGAGGTCCTCGATGCCGGGACGAAGCTGAAGCTCGTGGCCCGTGCCGGGGTCGGTATCGATAACGTGGATGTGGATTATGCCAGCAGTCGCGGGGTCATAGTCGTGAATGCTCCGTTCGGCAATACCAACAGTGCTGCCGAGCACACACTGGCTCTCCTGCTCTCAGCCTGCCGGAATGTGACCAAGGCGAATGCCAGCCTGAAAGGAGGTGAGTGGAAACGCGCTCCTTTTACCGGTGTCGAGCTGAAAGGGAAAACCGCCGGTGTCATTGGCCTCGGCAAGGTCGGGGGGAGGGTGGCAACCCGCCTCAAGGCTTTCGAGTGCGAAGTGCTGGCCTGTGATCCTTACATAGCTGTCAAGCGGGCACACGACCTCGGAGTGAAACTCGTCTCTCATGACGAGATCTACAAAAGCTGCGACATCATAACCGTCCATACTCCTCTCAATGATGAGACCCGGGATATGATCGGGAAAAGGGAATTCGCCATGATGCAGGACGGAGTAATCGTCCTGAATGTCGCCCGTGGCGGGGTAATCAACGAGGAAGCTCTGCTGGAAAACCTGAAGAACGGCAAGATCTCCCTCGCCGCGATCGATGTCTATAGCATTGAACCACCGAAAACCGACACTCTCAAGGAGCTGATCGCCCAGGATAAGCTGGTCGTAACCCCGCATCTGGGAGCGAACACCTTCGAGGCGCAGGTCAATGTAGCGGTAGATGTGTCGCGGGAGATCCTCAATTATCTCGACGAGCAGCCGCTGGAGAATGCCGTCAATATCCCGCGCTTCGATCTGGCGCTGATGGACCAGATGCGCCCCTTCATGAACCTCATTCGGGTCATGTGCGATTTCGGCATCCAGCTGGTCGAAGGCAACCCGGCAAAGGTCACTTTCGGCTATACCGGCCAGATAGCCCATTACGACTGTTCTCCGCTCACCGTTTTCGGCCTGTCTGCACTGCTCAACCGGATGGTCGACCAGGACGTGAACATGGTAAATGCCTCCCTGATCGCCGACCAGATGGGGATAGTGGTCGATGAAAGGAAAACGACCCAATCCGACGCCTTTTCCAATCTGGTGACTCTGGTGGTAGAGACCTCCGACGGGAAAAAGAGACTTCTGTCCGGGACACTCTTCGAAGGATCGCCCCGGATCGTCCGCCTCCGCGACTACTCCATGGATTTCACCCCTTCAGAGCATATGCTCCTGCTTCATTATGGCGACAGACAGGGCATGATCGGCAAGATCGGGACGATCATGGGCAAGCATGACATCAATATCGCCTCCATGAATCTCGGCCGTAGCGAGAAGAAGGGGGAAGCGATGGTTATCCTCTCGCTCGATTCAGCCGTGCCCAAGGATGTCGTGGCCGAGGTCGGCCAGGCGACCGAAGCATCGTTTATCAGGGCGATATATCTGCCGGTGAAATAGCAACAAGATGTGATAAATGACAAAAAGCCGCTGTACCGGCATCGACCGGTGGAGCGGCTTTATTATTGTCATGAAATTATGTATTGTAGTTGATAGCAGGCAGCTCGGACATAACGCTCCGGCAGTTCAAGCGCGAAATAGTTCGCTGAAAGAAAAAAGGAGAAACAATGAAATTCACCAAATTAAGTCAGTATCTTAAGTCTGCATTTGTACTGGTCATTCTTGTTTTGATGTGGGGTTGCGGAGGCGGCGGGGGATCGACATCGAATGCGGTTGTCAGCACAGTTGCCTCTGTTTCCGTTGTTCGTTCTAGTAACACTGAGTATGTGATCCAAGGTAACAATCTGGTTTGTGTTGCCGCAGTAGAATTGGTTGTCAGTTATGACAGCACAACACTCTCTTCGCCCACCGCAACCCAAGGAGGACTGTTTTCCGACGCACTATTTGCGGCTAATACCAACTTCAGTCCCAGCTCCATCAAGATTGCCATTGTCGGTACCAAGGATATTTCCGGAACCGGTCAGATTGCTACCGTTTCTTTCGCATCTGCAACGGGACCTGGAACTCTATCCATAGTTTCTGCCAGCACGCTCGACTTCAATGGTAAGCAGATACCGATAACATTTTAGGAATAATCGTAGCGACTTCTTCTATCCTGAAACTGCCTGCGTTAGCTGATAAACAAGCCAGTGGAGAATGATGAAAAGGCCTTTTTTTACCTGGGAGGATGACATCCTGGTGCTTAATATTCTCGGCACCCCCAATGCCAAAAAGGACGCCATCGGCAAGGTGAAGGGTCATCAGCTCTGCGTCAGCGTCACCGCGGTGCCGCGCGCCGGCAGGGCTACCGACCATATGGTCCGTTTTCTGGCTGAAGAGTTCGGCGTGTCTACCGGTGATATTCAGGTCGTATTCGGCAGGATGAACGTCAACAAGCAGCTCCGGATCAAAGCCCCCAAACAACTCCCGTCTGTCATCAGCCAGCTGGAGCTTTGCTGAATACTTTAGACCGCTTCCATCCCGATTACTATTTACTCTTGAAACAATTTTAAATGCCGACGAAGCTGGTCAGAATTTCAACCTGAATCCGACAGTCGCGTTGTGGCTCTCAAACTTGAGCTTGGTACTCTGGTCAAAGCTGCTGTCGAACCTGGCCGTGCTGGTGCCGAAGTAGCGATAACCCAGATCCAGGGAAAGTTCCCGATTCAGGGCGATTTCCACTCCGCCACCGACCTGGTAGGCAAAGACCGAATCCGAGTCGTTCACATACAGCTGATCCCGACTCACTATGCCTCCCCTGGTATCGGTACCGAAAGTATCACTGAGATAAAGGGTGGCGAAACCGATGCCGCCTCCGAAGTAGGGGGTCAGAATCGAGTTATTGTGCAGGTCGACAAAGCTGTTGAACATCAAGGCCAAAGCAGCAAGATTACCATCTACATTCCGGAAACGGAAATTGTCGGACCGGTCGATAATTTCCTGCATTTCACTATGCTTGTAAGACAATTCTCCTTCCATGCGGAGATAGCCGAAATCGTAGCCGCCGGTCATGCCGATATCGATCCCGGGATTAAGTTCGACCCGGTCATTGAATGTGGTGTTCGCTATGAAGTCGTCGGTCGTCACCATTGTGTCGTTGGGGACAGTGACACCGATGAAGCCCGACATATAAGCGCCGGGCCTTATGGGGGTTGCCGCGCAGACAACAGGGATTATTAAGGTGACAAGAGTGGCGACAGCGATAAGTATTGCTTTCATGGTTGATCCTCCTGGCATGGTCGGGCATGACTCTTCTATATATTACCAGACTTTGAACCGTTTCCATCCAGAAGCAAAAACAAAAAGAGGGACCTCGAATGCACTTCACTGCTATCTCTTCTCATAAAGCGACGAAGCCGGTCAGAATTTGAACCTGAACCCGACAGCCGCGTTGTGGCTCTCAAGTCTGAACTTGTTAGTCAGATCAAGGTCTTTGTTGAATTTTGCGGTGGTGGTGCCGAAGTAGCGATAACCCAGATCCAGGGAAAGTACCCGGTTTACGGCGATTTCCACTCCGCCGCCGACCTGGTAGGCAAAGACCGAATCGAAGTC
>Ga0134124_10005087_pt1 | contig 10570 bp, 8 predicted proteins | sample KB304_FD_96880 | JGI IMG/M metagenome (GOLD analysis project Ga0134124, IMG submission 96880) | Terrestrial soil microbial communities without Nitrogen fertilizer from Kellogg Biological Station, Michigan, USA - KB3-0-4 | ecosystem: Environmental > Terrestrial > Soil > Unclassified ... | reverse complement strand
GGATCGGCGCGGTCGAAGTGCACGAGCTGTCGCTGCTGGATGTCCATCGGCACCGTGCTCAGCGGCCGCGCGATGTTCTCGCAGAGGTTGCGCTTCTCCTGCGCGGGCAGAAGTCGATAGAGCTTGCCCGGCTGCTCGTACGGATCTTCCTCGGCGCGGGCGTCGTAGCGCGCCGCAGCGCCTGCGATCGGCAGCGGCGGCTCGCCATGGCCCAGGCCCTGCGGGTTCGTGCCGGCGGACACCACGTTGCCGTAGTTGGGTTGCGCGCCGCCATTGCGGCCGGCCATCGCGCCGTCGCGCTGGTGATGGTGGACGGGGCAGCGCGGCCGGTTCACGTCGAGCGACTGGTGGTTGGTGCCCACGCGGTAGAGCTGCGCGTCGTGATACGCGAAGAGGCGCGCCTGCAGCATCTTGTCGGGCGAGTAGCCCAGGCCCGGCACGACGTTGGCCGGAGAGAAGGCGGCCTGCTCCACCTCGGCGAAATAGTTCTCCGGATTGCGGTTGAGCTCCAGCACGCCCACGGGGATGCGCGGGAACTCGGCGTGCGGCCACACGCGGGTGAGGTCGAACGGGTTGAAGCGCACCGACGCGGCCTGCGCCTGCGTCATCACCTGGATGGAGACGTCCCACTGCGGGAAGTCGCCCCGCGCGATCGCCTCGAAGAGGTCGCGCTGGGCGTAGTCGGGATCGGTGCCGGCCAGGCGCACGGCCTCGGCGGCCGAAAGATTCCTGATGCCCTGGCGCGTCTTGAGGTGCCACTTCACCCACACGCGCGCGCCATCGGCGTTGATCATGCTGAACGTGTGGCTGCCGAAGCCGTCCATGTGGCGATAGCCGTCGGGCGTTCCGCGATCGGAGAAGAGCATCGTCACCTGGTGCAGCGACTCCGGCGCGCGGCTCCAGAAGTCCCACATCATCGCGGCCGACTTCAGGTGAGTCTGCGGATCGCGCTTTTGCGTGTGGACGAAGTCCGGGAACTTGATCGGGTCCTTGATGAAGAACATCGGCGTGTTGTTGCCGGTGAGATCCCAGTTGCCGTCCTCCGTATAGAAGCGCACCGCGAAGCCGCGCGGGTCGCGCTCGGTGTCGGCCGAGCCGCGCTCGCCGCCGACGGTGGAGAAGCGCACGAAGGTCTCGGTCTTCTTGCCGACCTGCGCGAAAAGACGCGCGACGCTGTAGCGCGTGATGTCGTGAGTGACGGTGAAGTGCCCGTAGGCGCCGGAACCCTTGGCATGCACGACGCGCTCGGGAATGCGCTCGCGGTTGAAGTGCTGCAGCTTCTCGATGAGGTGGAAGTCCTGCATCAGCAGCGGGCCGCGCGGGCCTGCGCTGATGGAGTTCTGGTCGTCCGGCACGGGGATGCCGGAGGCGGTGGTGATCGGGGCGCCGGTCGGGAGCGTGGGATGGCTCATTCGCGTCTCTCCATGGGTCTGGTGAATCGGTGGCAGCGACTCTAGGGTCCGTCCATGGCGATAAGCAATCGAACTTCGATATCCAATTGATAGTGACTAATTGATGACGCATCCGCCGCGATTTCGGTCGGAAAGTTCATCAACACCACTGCATGTGTTCTCAACATGCGCTCTTGCGTCGATTGGCACAACGCGCCGGCTGCATCGCACTTGAAGAATCGCGCCCCTATGCCGGCCGTCTCGATTTCATGGTGGAAGCGGGGCCGGCAGCGGAAGCAAACCACTCATGAAACTCCTCTCCTTCGCGCGGCCCGTGGCCGCCCTCGCGGCCCTCGCCTCTTTCGCGGCGACCGCCCAGGCCCAAAGCAGCGTCACCGTCTACGGCCGCGTCAACACCACGGTGGAAAGCCAGAAGAGCGGCGACGAGCGCAAGACGGTCATGCAGAACAACGCCTCGCGCTGGGGCCTGCGCGGCATCGAGGACCTGGGCGATGGCCTGAAGGCGCACTTCCGCCTCGAAAGCGGCTTCGGCTCCGACGACGGCTCGCTCACCCGCAATGAGCTCGGCCAGTTCCAGGTGAGCGCCGACTCGCCCAACGCACTGTTCAACCGCGAGGCCTTCCTCGGGCTGTCCGGCGGCTTCGGCGCGGTGCGGCTGGGCCGCATCCTCTCGCCGGTCTACCTCGCCTCGGCCGACTACGTGAGCATGCACAACCACGACACGGGCACCTCGTCCGACGCCCTGTTCGCCTTCCAGGCCACCGGCCTGAACAACAACAACACGCTGGCCTACGAGACGCCCGAGTTCTATGGCACCACGGTCGAGGTCGCGCACTCCATGAACACCGAGTCCGCGAACAACAACCGCGACACCACGCAGGTGGCACTGAACTTCAACCAGGGCTCGCTGCACCTGGGGGCGGGCTACGCAGTCTCGAACGACAACAGGCTGAGCCCGTCGACAAAGGACGAGATGGGTGTGCTGCGCGGCCTCTACGACTTCGGCCCCTTCGTGCTGGGCGCGTACTACGAGTACGCGAAGCTTGACGTCGCCGATGTGCGCAGGGCTCGCAACAACGTGCGCGTGAGCGGCATGTACCGCCTCGACGCCTCCGAGTTCCATGCCAACGTGGGCTATGCGGGCGACCTCAAGGGCCTCTCCGACAGCGGCGCCCTGCAGTGGACGCTGGCCTACAACTACAACCTGTCCAAGCGCACCAAGGTCTACGCCTTCTACTCCGAGGTCAGGGACGACGGCGCCGGCTACTACGTTCAGGACGGCCGCACGAACAGCTATGCGGCGCTGGGCATCCGCCACAACTTCTGAGGCACTTCGAGCGATGCGAGGCGGCCGTGGCCGCCTCGCGCGCGGGCGGCCCGCGCGACGCGCTCCGACACGCAGACAATGCGCGCCACATCCCCGCCAGGAGTCGCATCCCATGCCGGTACGCATCGTTCGTCTGGGCTCGCCGCGTCACGCGGACGAGGGCACGCGCCTGGGCACGGTCAGGCGACCGCCGCGCGGCGTGCCGAAGGCCGAGTTCGCCAAGCGCGACTACTACGACGTCTGGCTTCCCGCGCTCTCGCCTTCGCCCGACCTCGTGAAGGAAGCGCTGGCCGCGCAGACCGAGGTGCAGTGGAACGGTTTCGTGCGGCGCTTTCGCGCCGAGATGAAGGCCCCGGAGCCCGCGCAGATGCTGGACACCCTGGCGGCGCTGTCGCACACCGGGCGCTTCTCGCTCGGCTGCTATTGCGAAGACGAATCGCACTGCCACCGCAGCGTGCTGCGCGCGCTGCTCGCCGAGCGCGGCGCGCAGATCGTCGACTGAATCCCGCGGCCGGCCTCGATCAGATCGCCAGCGGATCCACGTCAACCGCCCAGCGCAGGACGCGGGGCGTTCGCAGGGCGTGCAGGCCGGGCATCCATTGCGCGAGAAAGCGCTGCAGCGCGGGGCGCGATGCGCTCTCGACCAGCATCTGCGCCCGCTCCACATTGGCCACGCGCTGAATCGGCGTGGGCACTGCGGGATAGATCACCACACCGAGCGACGCGGCCAAGTCCGAGCCCCAGGCGCTGGCCTGCGCGAGCCACTGCTGCGCCGCGTCCTGCGTGCGCGCGTCGGCACGCACCAGCGCCAGGTGAGCGAACGGTGGCAGGCCCGCGATGCGTCGCTCGTCGAGCTGGCCGCGCGCGAAGCCGGGGAAGTCGTGTCGCTGCAGCGAGGCGTAGAGCGAATGCTGAGGGCTCCAGGTCTGCACCCACATCTCGCTTTGCCCGGCGTGTCGCGCGTCGCGGCCCGCGCGGCCCGCAGCCTGCATGAGCAGCGCGTAGAGCCGTTCGGCGGCGCGAAAGTCGCTGCTGAAAAGTGCGCTGTCCGAGTTCACCGCGGCCACGAGCGTGATGCGCCGGAAGTCGTGCCCCTTGGCCACCATCTGCGTGCCCACGAGCACATCGACATCCCCCGCATGCACGCTCGCGAGCGTGGCTTCGAGCTTGCCGCGCTCGCGGGTCGTGTCCGCATCGATTCGCCCGACGCGCGCCGGCGAGCCGTCCGCGCGCAACAGCGATTGCGCGAGCTGTTCTTCGAGCCGCTCGGTGCCGCGGCCCACCGGCTGGATGTCGGCGTTCCCGCATTCCGGACAGGCGCGTGGCACCGTCTGCGTGTAGCCGCAGTGGTGGCAGCGCAGGCTTCGGTCCTGCTTGTGAAAGACGCGCCAGGCACTGCAGTTCGGGCAGCCGCTCTTCCAGCCGCATTCGAGGCACTGCAGGACGGGTGCGTAGCCGCGCCGGTTCAGGAACACGAGGCTTTGCTCGCCGCGGGCCAGCCGCTCGCGCAGCGCGTCCATCAGGGGCGGTGCGACCGGCTGCTCGCGCAGCAGCTTGGCCGGGAAGCGGTTCATGTCGACCACGCGCACCGCGGGCAATGCGCCGCCGCCGATCCGGTGGGCCAGCGTGAGCCTGGAGTAGCGGCCCGCGCCGCCCTCGGCGGCGGGAAGCGCGTTGTGCCAGGTCTCGAGCGAGGGTGTGGCCGACCCGAGGAGAACCGGAATCTGCTCGATGCGCGAGCGCATCACCGCCAGGTCGCGCGCGGAATAGCGCGCGCCTTCCTGTTGCTTGTAGGAGGGGTCGTGCTCCTCGTCGACCACGATGAGCCCGAGGCGCGGCATGGGCGCAAAGACCGCCATCCGAGTGCCGAGCACGAGATCCGCCTCGCCCAGCAGCGCCATCAGCCAGTGCCGCAGTCGCAGCGCCGGCGTGAGGCCGCTGTGCAACGAGACCACGCGCCGGCCCGGAAAGCGCTCCAGGAAGCGCGCCTCGAGCTGCGGCGTGAGATTGATCTCCGGCACGAGCACCAGCGCCTGCCGCCCGGCGTCGAGCATCCGCTGCGACTCGCGCAGATAGACCTCCGTCTTGCCGCTGCCGGTGAGCCCGTGGAGCAGATGAACGCGCGGCGTGCTTTGCGAGAGCGCCTGCAGGACCTCTCGCTGGTCCTCGCTCGGCACGGGCCGTTCCGCGGTCGCCGGGGCTTCGGCGCCGGGCGACAGCCGCGATCGCAAGCGCTTGAGCCGACGTGCGAGCTGCGTGCCGTTGATCTGGCGAAGCTCCGGAGCGAGCGCCGCCAGCGCGACTTCGCCGAGCCCGCGCTGGTAGTAGCTCGCCGCGAAGTCGACGAGCTCGCGCCAGCCCCGCGGCACCGGCGGCAGCGCGTCGAGCACTTCGATCACCGCGCGCAGGGACTCGGGCGTCGGGGCCTCGCCCCCCGCGCCCGGTTCGCCACCGCCGTCCCAGACGATGCCGAGGACCTCGCGCCGGCCGAGGGGCACCCGCACGAGCGTGCCCGCCTCCAGCGGGTGCGGGCTCAGGTAGTCCAGCGGTCCCGACAGCCCGCTGTGCTGGGGCGTGTCGACGATGACCCGCACGCGGCAGGCCTCGGCCACCGGCGGCCGGGGCACCGCGGGCGGCTGCTCGCTCACCAACCGGCCCCCGCGGCGCGCATGAGATGCGTGAAAGACACAGACCGCCCGCCGCCGGAGACCACCAACTTAGGGGGGTGGATGGTCATCGTCGCGACATGGTTTTTCAGGCGTTCCATCAACGATCCATCCCAAGTGACTGATTTGCCTAGCTTTCGGACCTGGGGCGTCAAAACTGTGAATAACATTGTGGGAAACGTGCGCAAGTTCGCGCTGCCGGCCGATTCGTCGAGCCCCGAGTCGCTCAGAAGCAGTTTTTGGACGCCCAGAAAACACGTTCAAAATCAAAGACTTGGCACACAGACGCTGATCCATCCCGGAGGCGGCCGGACCTTTTCCACCGCCCCGCGGCAGGGCTTCCATTTGGGGATAAGTCAAGGACGCCAGGGTCAAAACTCAGGGAATCTACGGCTTGAAGCCTGCCTGACGCCCGCGAGGTGCTAGGCACTCAGACGGCGCGGCGCAGTTCTGCGCGCATGCGGCGGGACGCAACGTGAACCTCATCCACGAGCGCGCTCACAGCGTCCGGCGGCGTGTGCTGGCTGATGCCGTGTCCAAGGTTGAAAACGTGGCCGTCGCACCCGCCGTGCGTTGCAAAGCTCTCCAGCACGCCACGGGCGGCGGCGCGCACCGCGGCCTCGCCGGCGAAGAGAACCATGGGGTCGAGATTGCCCTGAAGGGCCATGGCGTCGGCCACGCGCGCCCGGGCGCGGCCGAGGTGCACGGTCCAGTCCACGCCGAGCACGTCGCAGGGCAGCGACGACATCAGCTCCAGCCAGCCTCCACCGCCCTTGGTGAACACGATGCGCGGGACTCGAAAGCCGTCGTGCTCGGTCTTGACCTGCTCCAGCACGCGTTGCGTGTAGGCCAGGCTGAACTCCTGGAACGCACCGTCGGCCAGCACGCCGCCCCAGCTGTCGAACACCATCACCGCCTGCGCGCCGGCGTCGATCTGCGCATTCAGGTAGGCGGCCACCGCGTCGGCATTGACCGCAAGGATGCGGTGCATGAGGTCGGGGCGGCTGTAGAGCATCGTCTTCACGGTGCGGTAGTCGTCCGAGCCGCCGCCTTCGACCATGTAGCAGGCCAGCGTCCACGGGCTGCCGGAGAAGCCGATGAGCGGGACGCGCCCGCGCCTGCTGCCGTCCGCGGCGGTGGTGGACAGCGCACGGCGGATGGAGGCGACCGCGTCGAACACGTAGCGCAGCTTGTCCAGATCGGGAGCGGCGAGGCGGCGCACGTCGTCCTCGGTGCGCAGCGGGTGCGCGAAGCGCGGCCCCTCGCCCTGCGCGAAGCTCAGCCCCAGGCCCATGGCGTCGGGCACGGTGAGGATGTCGCTGAAGAGGATGGCCGCGTCCAGCGGGTAGCGCGCCAGCGGCTGCAAGGTGACTTCGGTGGCGAGATCCGGGTGGGTCGCAAGGCCCATGAAGCTGCCGGCGCGACTGCGCGTGGCGTTGTATTCCGGCAGGTAGCGACCGGCCTGGCGCATCAGCCACACGGGCGTGTGCTCGGTCGGCTGGCGCAGGCAGGCGCGCAGGAAGCTGTCGTTGGAAAGGGGGGGCAGGAGCGGCGCGGACATAGGGGCGGGATTGTCGCAGGGCGCTGTGGCGGCACCGGGCGCGCGTCACAGCGCCAGCCAGCGCTCCACCACCTGTGCGCAGGCCTGCGGCTGCGCCGACTGCGACAGCTCCAGCGGCCCGGCCACGCGGGTGCCGGGGCGATCGCGCGGCCAGCGCTCGAGGACCTCGAAGACGAACGCCGCCACCGTCGCGGCACGTACCGGCCGATCGCTGGCCGGCAGCATCAGCGCGAGCTGGGACCACCACCACGACACGAAACGCCGCAGCGCGCCTGCCCCGGGGGCGAGCGCGCCCTGGGCCGGTCGCACGAAGAGCATGCGATCGAAGCCGAGCCCGGCCACCTCATGCTCCTGCATGGAAGCGAGCCCGCGCCGCAGCGCCTGCGGCAGCAATGCGCTGGACTGCGGGTGCAGCACCACCAGCGTGTGTACGCCGCGCTCGCGCAGGCAGCGTGCCAGGGGGAGCAGGTCCTCGGGCTGCGGATCGTGGAAGACCTCGTCGCGCTGGCGCCGGATGCGGCCGCGATCCAGGCAGATCAGCGCGGTGCCGGCATGCACCGGCGGCAACACCGAACCGCCGGCGCCCGGCATGCGCAACTCGGCCATGCCTTGCAGGCTGAAGCGAAGGGGCGCGCGCGTGGCCACTTCGACCTGCGCAGTGCCGCGGCGCGCGAGCGCCTCGCTCAGCAGCTCCGAGCCGAGGGCCCCGGCCGCGCCGATGAGGGCGAAGCCGTCGCCGTGCCGCGCCCCGGCGTGTGACGCCGGGGGCCGCAGGCCGGCCTGCAGCGCGCCCTGGAGAAGATTGCCTTGAGGAGTGCCAGCCATCCCCCGGAATGGTAGGCCGCGCTTGCTTGACCCCCGCCGCGCGGGTCCGGATCATGCGTGCCACCCATGGGCACCGAGTTCTACGCGACCCTGTCGAGCGACTGCGCGCTGGCAACCATCCTGCTGGTGCTCTTCATCTATGCCGCGCGCGTCGGCGGCGGCCAGCCCGCGGTGGCGGCCTGGGCGGTGGGGCAGCTGCTGTTCACCTTCGGCGCGTCCGCGGCCGACGCCACGGCCATCGCGACCTCCGAGGGCGGGCTCGCCGGCACGGGCGGCGTGCATGCGGGCGCCGCGGCGTCGGCGATCGCCGCCGGTGGCATCGTGACCTGCGCCATGGCGGTGACGCGCCTGGCGCGCGCCCAGCCGATGCGAAGCGCGGATCTCGTCGTACCCCTGGTGATCGTCTTCCTGGGCGCGGGCGTGGGTCTCGTCGGCGGATCGCTGCCCTTCACGAGCTCGATGCAGGCGGCGGTGGAGCTCGCCGCGCTGTCCTGGATCGCCTATGAACTGCGGCACTTCGAGGAATCGCCCTACCTCGTGCCCGCGCGGGCCATGATGTTCGGCTGCGGCGTGCTCGCGCTGCTGTACGCATGGAGCCTGTGGAGCACCTGGGCGCCGGCCGTGCCCACCTATCACCCCTCCACGCAGTGGCCGCACGCGGACGTCGCGGTGTGGTTCATGCTGAATTTCTGCCTGCTGATGATCGCGAGCTTCCGCGCCATCGACGCTCAGCGGGAACACGCCTTCCAGGACCCGCTCACCGGCGCGCTCAACCGGCGCGGACTGAACTCGGCGCTTCGGCGCCTGCGCGACCGGCTCGACCCGGACACCGACGCGGCGCTGCTCATCCTCGATCTGGACCACTTCAAGGCGATCAACGACCGGCATGGCCGTGCCGCCGGCGACAGCGTGCTGCAGCAGTTCGCGCAGTCGGTCTCGCTCACGATGCGCGCCGACGACCTCTTCGCGCGCCTGGGCGGCGAGGAATTCGTCGTCCTCGTGCCGGGCATCTCGGCACAGATGGCCGATTCGCTCGCCCAGCGGCTGCGCCGCGCGGTCGGGGCGGTGGAGCTCGAATCGGACGGACGGCGACTGCGCATCACGGCCAGCGTGGGCATGGCGACCGGCAAGCTGCACGAGCCCTTCACCAACCTGCTGCAGTCGGCCGATGCGGCCCTGTATCGAGCCAAGCGCGCGGGGCGTGACCGCGTGGAGACGTCAGCGGCCACCGGCCACGACACCGGCGCGGGCGGGCTGACCGAAGCCTCCTGAGCGGTTCAGAATCCCACCCGCCCTGCTGACCGCAGGGCCCGTCACCGGAACCTGAAAGGCAACAAGATGATCGCTTCCCTCGGCTTCGCACGACGCTCCCTGGCCATCGGCCTGCTCGCCACGCTGAGCGCCCTGCTCGGCGGCTGCGGCTACAACGACTTCCAGCGGCTGGACGAGCAGACCCGCGCCGCGTGGTCCGAAGTGCTGAATCAATACCAGCGCCGCGCCGATCTCATCCCGAACCTCGTGAACACCGTGAAAGGCGAGACCACCTTCGAGCAGGACACGCTCACCAAGGTGATCGAGGCGCGCGCGAAGGCCACGAGCATCCAGGCCACGCCCGAGCTCGTGAACAACCCCGAGGCGTTCCAGAAGTTCCAGGCCGCGCAGGGTGAGCTGTCGAGCGCGCTGTCCCGGCTGCTCGTGGTCAGCGAGAACTACCCGCAGCTGCGCGCGAACCAGGCCTTCCAGGACCTTCGCGTGCAGCTCGAAGGCACCGAGAACCGCATCACCGTCGCGCGCAACCGCTACATCAAGGCCGTGCAGGACTACAACGTCCTCGCCCGCAGCTTCCCGACGAACCTGACCGCCATGGTGTTCGGCTACAAGTCCAAGCCCAACTTCACCGTGCAGAACGAGGGCAGCATCTCGGCGCCGCCGAGCGTGGACTTCAACAAGAAGTGAAACGCGGGAGAAACGGTCCGCCAATGAGCGCCCCGGCACGCTCCCACAACGCGCTCCTGCGCCTGGCCTGCGCCGCGCTGCTGGCCTTCGGCCTCGCGTGGTGCGCCGCCGCCCGGGCGCAGGACGTGCTGCCGGTGCCGCCGCTGTCCGATCGCGTCATCGACCAGACCGGCACGCTCAGCCCCGCTCAGCGCAGCGCGCTCGTCGACAAGCTCGCCACCCTGGAGCGCGAGCTCGGCACGCAGCTCGTGATCCTCATCGTGCCCACCACGCAGCCCGAGGACATCGCGGCGTATGCGCAGCGGGTCGCGGACCAGTGGAAGATCGGCCGGCGCGAGGTCGGCGACGGGCTGCTGCTGGTGGTGGCGAAGAACGACCGCGGCGTGCGCATCGAGGTGGCCAAGACGCTGGAGGGCGCGGTGCCCGATCTCGCTGCGCGCCAGATCATCGATCGCGCCATCGTTCCGGCGTTTCGCGCCGGCGATTTCGCGGGCGGGCTGAACCAGGCCATCGACCAGCTCGCCGCTCGCGTGCGCGGCGAGGCGCTGCCCCTGCCTGGCGCGGGCGCTGCGCGCAAGCCGGCGCACCAGGGCGGCATCGACCTGCAGGACCTCGCGCTCTTTTTCTTCATCGGCGTGCCCATCGCCGGTGCCGTGCTCACCGGGATGCTCGGGCGCAAGCTCGGCAGCGTCGCCACCGGCGTGGTCGCCGGCGGCCTCGGCTGGCTCTTCAGCGCAAGCGTGCTGATCGCGGCGGCGGCCGGCGTGCTGGCGCTGTTCCTCGTCGGCGTCCTCGGCTTCGGCGCGGCGCGGCGCGCGGGTCG
>Ga0134124_10005086_pt1 | contig 10571 bp, 5 predicted proteins | sample KB304_FD_96880 | JGI IMG/M metagenome (GOLD analysis project Ga0134124, IMG submission 96880) | Terrestrial soil microbial communities without Nitrogen fertilizer from Kellogg Biological Station, Michigan, USA - KB3-0-4 | ecosystem: Environmental > Terrestrial > Soil > Unclassified ... | reverse complement strand
CGTCGTCCTCGCCATTCCCGCGCCCGATCTCGGCGTTCTTCACCGCCGATCCGAAAAAGTGACTCTAAAACAGGCAGCGATCTGGAGCACGATCTGGGTCGTCCTTTCGCTTTCTTTTGCCGCGTCGATTTATCTGACGATGGGCAAGCAGCGCGGGCTCGAGTTCCTCACCGGATACCTGATCGAGTACGCGCTGTCCGTCGACAACATTTTTGTTTTCGTTCTCATCTTTACCTACTTCAACGTCCCCGAGAAATACCAGCACCGCGTCCTGTTTTGGGGAATCATTGGCGCACTCGTGCTGCGCGGCGTGATGATCGTTGCCGGCTCCGCGTTGGTGACGCGCTTCGCCTGGACGCTCTACATCTTCGGCGCCTTCCTCGTCATCACCGGAATACGAATGGCGCTGCAGAAAGACGAGGCGGCCTATAACCCGGAGCGTGATCCCGTTTTGCGCCTCGCGCGCAAGATCATACCGGTGACCACGGACTACCACGGCAAGAAATTCTTCGTGCGTGAGCCGCAAACTGGCGGCGGTACCAGGCTCGCGGCCACGCCGTTATTCATCGTTCTGCTGATCGTCGACACCACCGACGTCGTGTTCGCCACCGACTCTATTCCGGCGATCTTCGCCGTTACGCGCGACCCGTTCATCGTCTACACGTCCAACATCTGCGCCGTCCTTGGACTGCGCGCGCTCTATTTCCTGCTTGCCGGAATCGTCGACAAGTTCGTTTATCTCAAGCTCGGCCTTTCTTTGGTTCTGGTCTTCATCGGCGCGAAGATGCTTCTCGAAGCAGTCTTTCACATTCCGATCGGCGTTTCGCTGGGAGTTGTGGCCCTCGTTCTCGCCTCATCGATCGGGGCGTCGATCAAATGGCCCCGGACAGGGCACTAATCCGGCGCGGTGGGTTACCGTTAATGCTGGCGAAACGTCTCTCCGTAGCGTTTCCCGCCTTGTTACAACCCACATTCAGGATTTACGCATGACTTATACATCGCGCGCACTGAGCGTCGCCTTCATCACGCTCGCGCCCGTTGCGACCGTTGTAGCCCAAGGTCCCGCCAAGAATCTGGCGATGGATTTTCGCACCACCGTCATCGTTCAGGGTCAGCCCGACACGGGAGTGATTCTCGGCCACGCTGTCGGTTCTGCCGACAAGGTGCGCATGGATCTCACCATGAAGGGAACCGGCGCCAATGTCACTCCCCTTTCCTCCGACGGCGCGATGACGATGATTCTCTCCGACAGCGGAAAAACCGTCACCTATCTGGATTCGAAGAACAGCCAGTATATCCGCATGCGTCCAGCGGAAATGTTTGCGCAGACGCAGCAGATGGGCGTGAAGATGAATTTGACCGACACCAAAGCGACCGTAGACAGTCTTGGCGCGGGCCCCACGATTCTCGGACACCCGACCACGCATTATCGCGTCGGGACCGGCATGACGATGAACATCAACGCGATGGGTCAGCAGCAAACGGTGAACATCGCCAGCACCGCCGACTACTACTACGCGACCGACATCAAGGGTGCGCTGAATCCGTTCGCCAGTCTGAGCGGCGCGGACATGACCCAGGCTTTCACCGGCACGAGCAAAGACTTCGCTGAAAAGCTGAAGGCGGCGCAGGCGAAACTGCCGAAGGGCACGCCACTCAAGGCAACCAGCACGGCGACGATGTCGATTGCGGGAATGCCTTCACGCGTGACCAACACCGATGCCGTCGTCACCGGCATAAAGTGGGTCGACGCCGATCCGAAGGCGTTCAATGTCCCCGCCAACTACACGCCTGTCCAGCTGCCCGGCTTGAACGGCCCGCCGCCCGCCGGTGGCGCGATACCTCCCGCCTAGAACTTCACGATCTCTTCGTACGCCTTCTTGAAATCGTCAACCTGCGGGAGAATCGCGTCTTCAAGCCGTGGTGCGTAGCCGACGAAAGTGTCGGCGGAGGCGATGCGTCTGACCGGAGCATCGAGCCACGCGAAGCACTCATCCGCAATTGTCGCGGAGATCTCCGCGCCGAAGCCCCACGATTTCGAGTCTTCGTACGCAACGATAACGCGTGAATTCTTCTTCACCGACGCGAAAACCGTCTCGCGATCCCACGGGCTCAGGGTGCGCAGATCGATTACTTCGACCGAGATTCCGTTGTCAGCGACGGCGTTGGCGGCAACCACAGCACGTTGTACCGTCGCGCCGTATGTGACGACCGTGACGTCAGTGCCTTCGCGCACCACCTTCGCCTTGCCGAACGGAATCATGAAGTTCGGACCGGGATACGGCGCCTTGTTGTAGGTCTGACGATAGAGGTGCTTGTGCTCGAGGAACAGCACCGGATCGTCACAACGAATGGCGGTGCGCAGCAGACCGTTCGCGTCGAGTGCTGTCGCGGGGCAAACGACTCGCAACCCGGGGCAGTGTGTGAACAGCGTCGCGCCGGTCTGCGAGTGGTAGATCGCGCCGCGGATGTAGCCGCCGTAAGTCGTTCGCACCACCACCGGCGCCGAGAAGTTGTTGTTGGAACGCCAACGCATCGTCGCGAGCTCGTCACGCAGCTGCATGTACGCGGTCCAGATGTAATCGAAGAACTGGACCTCGACGACCGGCTTGAATCCACGAACCGCCAGTCCGATCGCTCGGCCAACGATGTTGGCTTCAGCCAATGGGGAGTTGTAGACGCGGGCGCTGCCAAATTCCTTCTGCAATCGCCAGGTGACTTTGAAGACGCCGCCTTTGCCTTTGACTTTGTCCATGTGCTCTTCGCGCGAGGCGTCGGCGACGTCCTGTCCGAAGACGAGAATCTTCTTGTCGCGCCGCATCTCGTCGCGCATGCACGCGTTGAGCAGATCGACCATCGTCGTCGGATCGCCGGAGAATTGCGGATCATCCTCGGTGTCGAACTGCTCGCTGGTCGGATCTACATCTGGCGAGTAAACGCCGAAATAAACGGTGTCAGGCCCCGGCTGCGGCTGGGCGAGCGCGTCGTCGGTCGCGGCGAGAACGATCGCGTCGACTTCTTTCTGGATTTGCTGGATTTCGTCTTCGGTAGCGTGGCCTTCGCTAACCAGCCACTTCGGGAACTGCGTCACCGGATCACGCGCGGCGTCCGCTTCGCGCTCCTCGGTCGGCCGATAAAGCTTCTCGTCGTCAGAGAGCGAATGTGAGTAGGGCCGGATCACTTTTGCATGTACAAGTGCCGGCCCCTTTCTCTGTCTCGCATAATCGACTGCGCGCTGCATCGTATCGTAGCTCGCAAGGAGGTCGCAGCCGTCAACCTCCTCTACAAGGAGGTTCGGAAACGAGCGCACGAGCTTGGAGATGCTGCCGCCGGCCGTGTTGACCTCGACCGGAACCGAAATCGCGTAGCCGTTGTCTTCGACGAGATAGACTGCAGGAAGCTTCAGATTGCACGCCGTGTTAAGCGACTCCCAAAACTCACCCTCGCTCGTCTGTCCTTCACCGGTTGAGATGAAGACGATTTCATCTTTCTCGAAACCTTCGGTGATGCCGAGTAGCTTCGCGCGCAGAGTCGCCTCCGCGGATCCGACACCCTGCAGGAACTGTGTGCCCGTCGGCGAGGACGCAGACACGATGTTGTACTTCTTGTGTCCCCAGTGGCTGGGCATCTGACGGCCGCCGGACGCGGGGTCGATCGCTGCTCCAACCGCTTCGTACAACATCTCGGCGGGCGTGACACCGAGCTCGAGACAAAGTGCGCGGTCGCGATAGTAGGTGTAGAACCAGTCGTAGGCTGGTTTGAAAATCATTCCGGCAGCGGTGAGGATTGCTTCGTGCCCTGCGCCGGAGATCTGGAAGAAGATCTTGTTCTGACCCTTGAGCTGGACTTCCTTGTCGTCGAGTCGCCGCGACAACAGCATGTTCTTGTAAGCAGCGACGAGCTGCTGTGGTGAAAGTCGAGCGCTGGGCGTACCGGCGGTTTTTCGGTCGGGAAGGGTGCGGGTGGCCATATCTGATTGAAGATAGCAGCTAGCGCGGATTAACTACAAAGACGCAGTCAGTAGTCGACTGGTCGCAAATACGATTCGCCAATGCCCGTCGGACTCAGTAGCGCGACGGTGGGCAGCTTTCTTTTCCAGTGCGTGCCCGCGAGTCGCTTGCGTACGATCTCGACTTTGTTCGGATCGAAACCGCGAGCCGCCAATGCGGCCGGACTGTAGCCGCTGATCAACCAATTCAGAATCTTGTCCGCTTCGGGGTAGCTGATGCCGAAATCCCCCTCGTCAGTTTGACCGGCGATAAGGTCGGCCGACGCCGGTTTGTTGACGATCACCTCGGGTACACCGAGGAACTTTGCAAGCTGCCAAACCTGGGTTTTGAACAAATCGCCCAGCGGGTTAATGGGTGGTGAATCGTCCGCGTGCCAGGTGAAATATCCGAGCAGTCTCTCCGTTTTGTTTCCGGTCCCGACAGGTAGTGCGTGGCACTTCGCCGATTGATCAAAGAGCACGATCATTCGCTCTCGTGCCATGACATTGCCGCGACGCGCCGGATCTGCATCAGGCTCATTCGACAGATATCCATCGACAGCGGCACTGATGTCGACGGTGCGCGATTTTACACCTGCGGCATCGATTACGAGCTGTGCGTGCGCCAGTGAATCGGGGCTGGACGTTCTATACGGCATTCTTACCGCGAGCACATTTTCAGCGCCGAGCGCTTCCGCGGCGAGAAAAGTAGTTACCGCAGAGTCGACTCCGCCCGACAACCCAACCACCGCGCGCTCGAAGTTTCGCCGCTCGAATTCCTCTCGCAGAAACGCCACCAGCCATTTCGACGTCAGCTCCGGGTCGATATCGAGTGGCGGCGGGCCTGCCGGTGTCGACGACGCGCGCATCACCGTGATCGGTTCGGCGCCGTTGAGTTTGGCATCTGCACCGGTCCTGGTTCGCTTTGGGCTCTGTTTTTTATTCGTCCGCGCCGATTTTTTTGCTCGACCGGCAACTTCCTCCGGCTGGCGCCCCGACTCCTCGGTCGACGGCGCATCAGCACGCTCACCATCGCCGGTATGACCGAGCGGGGTTAGCGGCCCGCCGCCGGTTGGCGCACCGTCGAACGTAAGCTCCCTTTTCTCACCAGCCTGGATGCGATCGACGTTGCGCATCAGATGCGGCATCATCGTCTGAAGATCGGTCAGCAGCGGCACATCTGACCGCGCGCGAGTTAGATCCTCTGGATCGAGTGAGATGGTGAGAATTGCTTCGTCCCATAGCGGCGCCTGAGCGCGAACATCGCCGTGCGGCCCGCAGATGATGGAGCCGCCCGAAAAAGTCTTGCCGCCTTCAGTACCCACGAGATTCACTAGCGCGACAAAAACTCCGTGTTCCTCCGCTATGTCGCGCGCCAGTCTCTCCCAGCGTTTGAGGTTCGCCGGCACCGGACCTTCCCCTTCACGCGGCCAAACGCCACGGCCAGGCGAGGCCGACACCACGAAAATCATCGTGGCGCCATCGAGCGCGGCAACCGTTCCGGTCAGACTGTGCCACGCATCCTCACAGATAAGCATGGCGACACGGCCGAAGTCGGTGTCGAACGCCCGAACCTCGAAGCCGCGATCGACGAATCTTTCCTCGTCGAACAGCCCGTATGTCGGCAGGAACAGCTTGCGGTGGACGTGACGGATGAGGGGCCCGTCGCCTCCCAGCGTCACGTAGAGCGCACTATTATAGGAAGCGTTGTTCCATACCTCGTAGAACCCAATGCAAACATCGAGGGGCCGCGGGGTATTAACTGCGGCGAGGTATTGCGCGTTAAGATCCCTTGCCAACGCGCCAGCGGTCAGCGCGACGTCTCTAACGCCTCCTTCCACGAAGTATCCGGTCAGCGCTGTCTCGGCGAAAACGGCTACGTCGGGTCGGGGATCGAGATTGTCGATTTGTGAGAAGATGCCGGCGAGACGGGCAAGGTTGGCGGCATAGTCGCCTTTGCGCGGCTTGAACTGAACGACGACAAGATGAATGAGACGATCCATCTATCTGAAGTTGCCATAGCGCTGAGGTACAATCAACCATTGCGCCGACTGCTGCTTGCACTCGCGATCCTCACGCCATCACTGACTTCCGCGCAAGGCACCAGCGCAGCCGACACCGCCGCCTGGATGATCGTTCCGCAGGCTCAGGCCTCGCTCGTTTATGCGCGCGACGGCTCGGTGATCGGTGAGATCGGCAAGGAAATTCGCACCAGCGTTTCGATTCGTACCCTGCCCAGGTATCTGCCGCAGGCCTTCATCGCTGTCGAAGACCATCGCTTCTATCAGCACGATGGCGTCGACGTTGTCGGCATCGCCGGCGCGCTGAAGGACAACATCTTCGGCGAGAGACGCGGCGCCAGCACCATCACACAGCAGCTCGTCGGCAACATGCATCCGACCCTTATCGATCGCACCGATCGAAGCATCGGCCGCAAGCTCGACGAGCAAGCCGCGGCACGCGAGATGGAGAAGCACTACTCGAAGCAGCAAATCCTCGAGGCGTACCTGAATCAGATTGGTTTCGGTCACGGCTGGTACGGAATCGAAAGCGCCGCGCAACACTACTTTGGGAAGAGCGCATCCAAGCTCTCGATCGCTGAGGCGGCGGCGCTGGCCGCGATGCCGAAAGGCCCGGCGCTTTATGATCCCCTTAAGTATCCGGATCGCGTACGCCAGCGCCGCAACGTCGTGCTCGCCTTGATGGCAGATCAGGGTTTCATCAGCGAGGCGCAGGCGAAAGCAGCGCAGGAATCCCGATTGGTGACGCAGCCCAATGGAGGATATTCCGCGTACTCGCCGTGGTACGTCGATGTCGTGCGGGTGCAGGCAACGCGCGCGGGAATTCCGGTGATGCAAGGCGGGTATCGCATTTACACCGGCCTCGATCCGGTGCTGCAAAACGCCGCCGTCAGCGCGTTGAGAGAGGAGACAGCCGCGCTCGAATCTCAGCCCGACTACGCGCACCCGAAATACACTCCGGCCGCCCCGTCAGCGCGATCGAATCGCACAACGGACTATCTGCAGGGACTGGTAGTCGCACTCGATCCAGCTTCTGGCGATGTGCGTGCGCTGGTTGGAGGCCGCGACTACAACGACTCGCAATTCGATCGCGCTATCGACGGCATGCGCCAGCCCGGATCATCGTTCAAGCCGATCGTTTATGCAGCGGCGATTGCCGACAGCATTCCGCCGAACGCGATGTTCGCCGATACAGCGCTGGCAATCAATCTTCCCAACAACACCGTCTACAGGCCGGAAAACTCCGACAGCAAGTTCCTCGGCGAAATCACTCTCCGCGATGCCTTGGCGATGTCCCGCAACGTCGTCGCCGTTCAGGTCGCGATGAAACTCGGCATGGATTCCGTCGCGCAACTGGCCTATCGAATGGGAATCAACTCCCCGATCGCGCCTTATCCCTCGAGCGCAATCGGTGCATCGGTGGTCCAGCCTCTCGACCTCATCGCGGCGTACACAACGTTTGCGAATCTTGGCACACCCGTCGAGCCGCGGTTCATATACCGTATAGAAGACCCCAATCACAAAATCGTTTTCTCACGGGAGGTGCGAGCCCTTGCACCGGCGCTGGACCCGCGCGTGACTTATGTGGTGCGTGACATGATGCGCGACGTCGTGGAGCGGGGCACCGCGGCTGCCATTCGCAGATACCTCCCCAACTACATTCCCGCAGCCGGGAAAACGGGAACCACCAACGACAATTCCGACGTTTGGTTCGTCGGACTGACACCCGATGTTGTGGCGGGCGTTTGGCTCGGCTTCGATAAGCCGGTATCGATTGCGCCGGGCGCCGCCGGTGGTTCTCTTGCTGCACCGGTGTGGGGAAAAATGGTCGCGCGCTATTACGCGTCCAAACCGGATCTGGTCGCGCGCGCCGCCGAGCAATGGCTACCGCCCGTTGGCGTGATTTACGGCGATTTCGATCGCGTCACCGGACAACTCGCCACCGATCAAACTCCGGCTAATGAGCGGTACACGGAATACTTCGTGGAGGGTACCGAGCCGCCACCACTGCGCGCGGATCCGTGGAAGCTGTTTGGCTGGGGACCGATCATTTTCTAGACTGGGGTAAACCACTGCTTGCGCTCATGACACGCTGCTGACATTTCTGATTAATTGAACTCCACGCATTCGAAGGAGGGTGCCTATGGCAACAAGCTTTAGTCAGCGCGCCGCGGTTCGCAGCAAGAGGCTCAGGGTTTGGGTGAGTGGAATGGCTTTAGTCATGGCGCTGGGAGCATGTCGAGACTCGACGGCACCTGGTTTGGGAGGAGTGACTGTCGCCGCTCCGTCGACCATCCACTTCACCGCAGAAGTGCCAGGTGGCTATCGTCAAATCGTTGTGCCGGTGACGATCACAAACTCCACCACGAAGCGGCTCACTGTCGGGTTTTGTAGCGAGTCGCTCGAGCGATTCGGCCCCACGCGATGGGAGAGTGTTTGGTCGCCACGTTGTCTCGCGATCTTCACGGTCGATCCACCGATCGAGCCGGGGACTACGAGGACGATTTCGCTCACGGTGACCGACACTCCGATCCAGTACTCAGGCTTCCGGTTTACCGACCCCCAGAACATTTATCGAATGCGTGTCGAATTGCTTCTCGGCGGAGACGATGGCACCGCCGCGCTTCGCACGGTCGGTGCTTCCAACACGTTTGAAGTAGTTCCTTAGCTCCAGGCACAACAAAAAAGGGAAGCCTTCAATGGCTTCCCTTTTTTAATTCTACGCTTACCGCTTACCGCTAAGCTACTTCCTTCATCTCGAGCGGGCCGGCCCGCTCACCCGGCTCCGCGGGCACCAGTGCGATTTCGAGCACCTGCTGCAACGTCTCCACCGGATGGAAATCAAGGATGCTGCGCACCTCTTCAGGCACGTCTTCGATGTCTGCCTCGTTCCCCTTTGGCAGAATGATTGTCTTGATGCCCGCGCGATGCGCGCCGAGCACCTTCTCTTTCAAACCACCGATCGGAAGAACCCGTCCGCGCAGCGTGATCTCACCAGTCATCGCCACGTCCTGTTTGACCGGACGCTCCGACATTTCCGACACCAGCGCGGTCGCAATCGCGATTCCTGCCGACGGCCCGTCCTTCGGGATCGCCCCCGCCGGAACGTGGATATGCGCCTCGATTGCTCCCAGTCTGTCGCGCGGGATTCCCAGAGCTGCGGCGTTGTTAGTTGCATAAGTGAACGCAGCGCGAGCCGACTCCTTCATCACGTCGCCAAGCTGACCGGTGAGAATCAGGGAGACAGCGCCGCCGGGTCCCACCGAATCAGGTCCGTCGTTTTGTCGATTTCCGTAATACCGGCGAATCGACGCCTCGACGAACATGATGTCACCGCCCATGGGCGTATAGTACATGCCGGTCGCGATTCCCACTTCGCTCTCCGCAAGCGCGTGCTCGGGATGCACGCGGGGCCTGCCGAGCAGTTCACGAACGATCTCGGCATCGACGGTGTGCTTCACTTCTTCGCTTGCGGCGATCTTACGCGCGAGCTTACGCGCCACCGCCCCGATCTGCCGCTCGAGCTGACGCACTCCGCTCTCTCGAGTGTAGTTCGATACCACCGACATGATCGCGTCTTCAGTGAAGGTGATGTCCTTGTCGCCGAGACCCGATTCGTCGAGTTGGCGGGGCAGCAGATACTTCTTCGCGATCTCCGCTTTCTCCTTCTCGGTGTAACCCGCGAAGTCGACGGTCTCCATACGATCCAGCAATGGACCAGGAATGTTCTGAACGAAGTTCGCCGTTGCGATGAACAGCACTTCGCTCAAATCGAATGGAATTCCGAGATAGTGATCGGTGAACGTGTCGTTCTGCGCGGGATCGAGGACCTCGAGCAGCGCGCTCGCCGGATCGCCCTGGAACGACGTGCCGAGCTTGTCGACTTCGTCGAGCAGGAACACCGGGTTCTTGGTGCCTGCCTGCTTCATTCCCTGGATGATTCGGCCGGGCAGTGCACCGACATATGTACGCCGATGTCCGCGGATGTCGGCTTCGTCGCGAGCACCGCCGAGCGCTACGCGCACGTATTCGCGACCAAGCGATCGCGCAATCGATTTTGCAATCGATGTCTTACCGACGCCCGGTGGCCCGATGAAGAGCAGAATGGGACCCTTCGCCATCGCACGAGACTTTGCTTCGAGCTTGTCTGTGATCGGCCTGTCGGCCTTTTCACCGACCATAAGCGATGGATTCGCTTCGTGTCTGTCCTCGAACAGCTTGCCAGCCGGAACCTCGCCCGTCTTCTCGACTTCGTCAGCCAATTGCGATGCGCGCAGCTGTCGCACTGCGAGAAACTCCAGCACGCGATCCTTCACGTCCTTGAGCCCGTAGTGATCTTCGTCGAGCACTTCTTGCGCGTGCTTGAGATCAAGCTGGTCGTCGGAGCGCTTGTTCCACGGCAGCTCGGCGATCCATTCCAGATAGGTGCGGATCACCTGTGCTTCCATTGACTCGCGACCGGAACGCTCCAGCCTGCCCAGCTCGCGCTCCACTTCGGCGCGCGCTTCCTTCGGCAGATCGAGTTTTGTCAGCTTATCGCGCAGCTCAGTGATTTCCTTGCT
>Ga0134124_10005085_pt1 | contig 10571 bp, 7 predicted proteins | sample KB304_FD_96880 | JGI IMG/M metagenome (GOLD analysis project Ga0134124, IMG submission 96880) | Terrestrial soil microbial communities without Nitrogen fertilizer from Kellogg Biological Station, Michigan, USA - KB3-0-4 | ecosystem: Environmental > Terrestrial > Soil > Unclassified ... | reverse complement strand
TTCTTGTCGTCGCCGATGAACGTGCTGGTCGGCCATCCCGCCTGCGGCGTGGCGAACTGTCCGTTCACGCGCGCGCTCATGCGCTTGTAGGCGTTGATGTGCGACAGGATCTGTGCGCCCTGTCCCGCGTCGCCGATGTCGAACGACACGTTGCCGCCGGCGATCGTCGAGCCCGCCTTCTTGAGGTTCTCGTTGCCGCCGACATGATCGCCGTGGCTGTGCGTGTTGATGATGTAGCGCAGAGGACCCTGCGAGAGGGTGCGGACCGCGGCCAGGAGCTTGTTCGACATCGGCGCGAACTGCGTGTCGACCATGAGCACGCCTTCGCTGCCGATCTGAATCGTCACGTTGCCGCCGGCGCCCACGAGCATGTAGACGTTGCCCTGAGCCTTCTGGATGTTGACCTGGACGTTGTCGAAGTTCTGTTGCTGGGCGAACACGGCGAGGCTTCCGAGCGAGGCGAGCGCGAGCCCTGCAAACGCGACGTTGAACGTGAATCTCGTCACTTGGCGGCTCCGTCCGGTTTCGGCATCGCCGCCATCTTCTTCCGGTACTCCGGATACATCGTCTCCGCCCCGCCCCGCGCCGCCTCCTGCGGGATGTTGTGCGACTTCGCGTACTCGGTCAGGAACGGATTGGCGCCCGGCAGGTGATGCGGGATCGCGCCCTTGGGACGGAGGATTTCCTCCACTTGCTCGCAGGGATACGGCCCGATGTCGCCGTTGACCTCGTATTCGTAGTCGCGCGAGCGGACGACCGGCTCGGTGTAGTACTTCGGATCGACGACGGAGATGACGAGCGTCAGCGTGTCGCCGTGCCGGATGAAGTGTTCGGTGACCGTCGCCGAGTCGCTGCGCGTCAGTCCGTTGCGGCGCGTCCACCCTTCCTTCAGGTGCGTCGTCGTCACGACGAGGATGTCGCCGTCCCACTTGCCGGTCGAGAATCCCATCGCGGTGTGCATCGCGTACTCGGGCGGATGGGGCCGGCCGTCCATCCAGATCGTACGCTCGGTGCCCCAGGCGAAATGGTGAGTGTGGATGGCGAGGAGCTGCTGGCTCGCCGAATCGCGCTCTTCCCAGATCCGGAGGCCGGCGAAGCTCGAGACGTAGTCCGACGGGTGGACGCGGCACTGGTATTCCGGCAGCGTGATGAGCGACGCGTCCCAGGCGTCCGCTCGCGCGCGAACGGCGTCGTTGACCGGCAGGCCGGCATAGTCGCCGAGCTCAGGTCCAGGGAGCCGATCGGGCCAGTCTTCATTCAGAATGCCCAGGTTGTTCCAGACGCCGGAAAGATTCGTCTGCGCCGCCGCAGGCGCCGCGAGCAGCAGCGCCATCAGCGCGATATACCATTTCAGCATGGCGGGGATTATACGTAGAATTCCCTTCGCGTGAAAAAGGTCCTCATCGTCGACGAAGCGCTGGAGGGCCTCCTGGTTCTGCGCGAGATGCTGGCGCGACCGTTCCTCACGCTGCTCGAAACAAGCTCGGGACGCCAGGCGATCGAGATCCACCGCCGCGAGAACGTCGACCTCATCGTCATGCCTCTGACCATGACGGGGATGGACGGCGAGGCGGTGATACGCGCGATCCGGGCGAACGCCGCCATGCGTCATGTCTCGATCCTGATGTTCTCCGACGACGCGCGTGACGCCACACGCGAGCGGTGCCTGGCGGCCGGAGCCAACGACTTCGTGCCGAGGCCCTTTCACACCGTGGACGTGATGACGCGCGTCGCCCGCCTGCTCGACATCGCCGACCGCAAGAAGACGCAGCTGCTCGCGCACGTCGACGTGCGTGGCGGCACGCCCGCGATCAACCCGTTCGTCGGACGGATCGTCAATCTGTCGGCGACCGGTCTGCTGCTCGAAGCGGACGCGCCCCTCGAAATCGGGCGAGAGCTGTCGCTCACGTTTTTCGTGCCCGGTACCCGCATTCGGGCGAAGGTCATCGCCACGGTCGTGAGGCGCGTCGACGGACCGAATGCGTTGCGATGGGGCGTCCGCTTCACGACGCTGGATGAAACGGCGCGGAAGGCGCTCAAGCACTATGTGAGCGGAGGCCGGAGTACGTAGGACTACTGCCGGGCCAGTGCGAACGCCACCAACGTCGTCCCCGACGGAATCAACACGAACTGCCGGCCGTCGAGCATGAAGGTCGTCGCGGCGGCACCCCAGATCGAGGCGCCGGTTGGATAGTGCCACAGCGGCTTGCCGCTGCGGGCATCGACGGCCATGAAGTTCCCCTCGTTGTCGCCCGCGAACACCAGCCCGGAGGCCGTGGACATCACGCCGGCCAGCGACGGCGTCGCGTATCGCACTTCCCACTTGCGCTCGCCCGTCGACGCGTCGAGCGCGCGCAGGGCGCCGTAATCAAAGACACGGTCGGCGACGCGCCGGACCCCGCCGCCGACGGAGTTCTGTCCCGTCTTGATCTCCGGCTTGAGCGGGACGTACGTCACACATGTTTCCCGCGCCGTCACGAAAAACACATTGAGCGCCGGATCGTACGACGGAGGCATGAAGTTGGTGCCGCCCCAGAAGTCGGGCAGGCACTTCTTCGTCCCCATGTCTTCGAGCACGATCGGCCGGCCGTCTTTTCCGATCTCGCGCGCCCAGTTCGTATCGGTGAACGGCTTCGCGAAGAGCAGCGTTCCGTTCGCGCGGTCGAGCGCGTAGAAGAACCCGTTGCGGTTGGCGACCATCACGACTTTGCGCGCCTGCCCGCCCATCGTGACATCGGCCAGCACCGGAATGTGATTCGAGTCCCAGTCGTGCGTGTCGTGCGGCGTGAACTGGTAGTGCCACTTCAACTGCCCGGTGTCGGCGTCGAGCGCGACGATCGAACAGGTATAGAGGTTGTCGCCCTTGCGTTCGTCGCCGTAGTAATCCGGGTTCGGATTGCCGGTCCCGTAATACACGAGGTTCAGCTCGGGATCGTACGAGCCGGTCACCCATGCCGCCGCGCCGCCGCGCATGGCCGCATCGTTTGACGGCCAGGTGTCGCTGCCTTTCTCACCGGGCGCCGGAATCGTGTAGAAGCGCCACAGCTTCTTCCCGGTCTTCGCGTCGAACGCCTGGATGAAGCCACGCGTCGGATTCTCGCCGCCCGACGATCCGACGATCACCTTGTCTTTCACGACGAGAGGCGCGGGCGTGGCGGCGTAGCCGTTCTTGTAGTCCTCGAGCACCGCGTTCCAGATGACGGCGCCGGTTTTCATGTCGAGCGACAGGACGTGCGCGTCGAGCGTCACCATGAACAGCTGGTTGCCGAGCGCCGCGAATCCTCGATTGACCGGGTACGTGGCGCCCGCGGTGAGGTCGGGCGCGTTCGGGTACCGGAAGCGCCAGAACGGCCGCCCGGTCCTCGCGTCGATCGCCCACGCGTTGCCGTTGGCGCCGGTCAGGTAGATCACGCCGTCGATGACGAGGGGCGTCGACTCGAACCCGCGGCCGGTGGCGATCGTGTCCGCCTGAAACGCCCACTGCGCCGTCAGGCGGCCGACGTTCTGCGGTGTGATCTGCGTCAGCGGACTGTGACGCCTGCCCGTGTAGTCGCCGGAGTACATGGTCCAGCGGGACGTGTTCTTGAAGCCGTCGAGCAGATCCTGCGACGTGACCAGCGGTGCGTCCGCGGAGGCCACGGCCGTGGCGGCCGCGTCGCCGCGCAATGTCCCGAGGTACGCCAGCACGTCGTTCAGGTCTCCGTCGCCGAGGCGATCGGCTTTGAAGTCCGGCATGAGCGACGCCTTTTCGCTCACCACCTCGCGCAGGTCGGCCTTGACGTAGCCTTGCAGCCGCTGACGCATGTCCATGATCTGGATCGAATAGGCGTCTTCGTTCTTCCGCGCGCCGCGGATGCGCTGGCCGTCGTTGGTGACGATCGTGACCGGTTGAAAACCGGGTGAGATGGCCGCGCTCGCATCGCGAATCTCCCGCGTGAGCAGCTCTCGCGATCGGCTGGCGCCCACGCGTGACAGATCCGGTCCCAGAACGCCGCCGCGTCCGTTCACCCTGTGACACGCGGAGCACGACGCGGAGAACACCCGCTCGCCTTTCGCGACGTCGCCGCCCCCCGCCGTCGACGGCGTCGCGACAAAGGTTCGCAGGTACGCGACGAGCGCGCGGATCTCGTCGTCTGGAGCGGTACTCGAGGGCATCTCGGTGCCCGGCACGCCGTTGCGAATCGTCTGGAACACGCGATCGTCGGTGGCGCCGTTCGCGAACAGGACGGTCAGATCTGGTCCGTGCACGCCCTTCGCGTCCACGCCGTGACAGTCGGCGCATCGCAGTTGAAACAACGCCGACCCGCGCGCGACGCTCTGGCCGTGCGCCCGGCCCGCCGTGAGCACCACCATCATGAGCGCCGGCAGCGCAATCCGCCTGATCACGGCGCGTATTATATCGCCTGAGTTACGCCGTGCCGGCCTACGCTGAGTGACTTCAACTGCATGAGCATCGTGGCGACGAACCCGACCGCGGTGAATCCGAAGGCCCAGGGAAACGCCTGGTTGGCCACCTCCACCACGCTTCGCATCGCCGACGATGCGTTGGCCACGTCGACGATCACGATCCACTCGCCTGCCCGCATCAGCACATAGAGAATCGCCAGCGCAAGGCCGCTGATCGCGGCGCGCGCGAGCGAGCGGGCACGCGTCCACTGCGGGCGTAGCAGATCGACGACGCGCAGGCCCATGTCGGCCAGCGTCAACAGGAGAATCGGCAGATACAGCGACTGCCAGATCGGCGCAAGCCGGACGACCGACGCGTGGGGGCCGAAGACCATGGCCGGCTGGCGCAACGCAATCAGCCACCAGGCGGCCACCAGCATCGACAGCACCAGGTGGACGACCGGCTGCGTCCGTCGAGGCACCGCCGGCAGGGCCCGCGGATTCCATCCGACACTGAAGCGCGACAGCACACCGTAGAAATCGAGCGCCGCAAACACAATCGTGATCACGCCAAACTGCACGAACGCGACGAGCGACAGGGCGAGGGTGGCCTGACGGAGCGCCTGACCCGGATGGCCGGCCGAGAACCTCGCGATCGCGACGGCCAGCTGCACCGCCACGCCGACACCGAGCGCGAGCTTCAGCACGAGCCAGTAGAACGGGAACAGTTCCGGGCCAATCAGGCGCCGGCGCGGCCCATAGCGTCCTGCGAGCAGCGCCGGGTGACCCAGTTCCTTGACGACACTCTCCTGTTCCGCGACCGTCAGCGGGCGGCCGAGCGCGTCCTCCCGCTCTTCGGTGCGCGAACGAATGTCTTCGGAGAGCTCCTTGATGATGTCCTCCTGCGTCGCCCGGGGCAGGAACACTCTGACGGCGACCAGATACCGATCAACGATGTTCATGATTCCAGCTCCTTGGCTATGCAATCGACTTCGCGCGGCCGACAATCGTGTGCAGCGCGTCGTTGAGGCCTTCCCACTCGCCCAGCAGTTCCTTGAGCACGCGCCTGCCCTCGACCGACAGCTTGTAGAACCGCTTGTTGCGTTTGTCTTCCTCGCGCCACTCGCTCACGAGCAGGCCCTGACCTTCCAGGCGCCGCAGCAGCGGATAGAGCGTGCCTTCGTCGATGTCGAGGCCGCGTGCGGCCAGGGCCTTGCGCAACGTGTAGCCGTAGTGTTCGGCGCGCAGCTGGGCCAGCACGGCCACGACGAGACAGCCGCGGCGCAGCTCGAGGCGAAGCGTGTCAAACAGGTCGTTGTCCATAGGCGTCCATCGACATCCACCGGCGCGATCCCAGGCGCCACATACTATGTGCCGCTCACTGTATACCGCACAGTATTACGGGTCAAGCGCCCGGCCGGTTCCACGGACGAGGAACGGGGTAGGATTTGGCCGACATGATCCGATCCGCCATTGCTTCCGCTGTCGCCCTGGTCACGCTCGCCGCGATGCCTGCGTCCGCGCAGTGGTTGAGGACGCCGACTCCCGGAATACCACGCACCGCTGACGGCAAGCCCAACCTCGCCGCCCCGGCGCCGCGCGCGGCCGACGGCCACCCGGATCTCACCGGCCTGTGGCAGCTCGGCATCGAGATCGGCTACGCGGCAAACATCACCGCGGATCTGGCGGCGTCGGACATCCAGCCGTGGGCGGCGGCGCTGTCGCGGAGGCGGCTCGAGGACTTCGGCAAGGACGATCCCGAGATCACCGGCTGCATGCCCGGCGGCCCGCGCCACATCACGCGCGGCGGGCTGACGAAGATCATTCAAACGCCCGCGGTGATCGTGTTCCTGTTCGAGGATCTCGCTTACCGCCAGATCTTCCTCGACGCCCGGCAGATGCCACACGATCCGAATCCGACCTGGATGGGCTATTCCATCGGCCGCTGGGACGGCGACACGCTCGTCGTCGAGACGTCGGGCTTCAACGATCGCACGTGGCTCGACTTCGCCGGGCATCCGCACAGCGAGATGCTGCGCATGACCGAGCGTTTCCGCAGGACCAGTGTCGGACGACTCGACTTGCAGGTGACGCTCGAGGACCCGGCGGTCTACGCGAAGCCGCTGACGGTAGCGGCCGGCGGCAACTTCGTGCCCGACACAGACCTCATCGAGTATGTGTGCGAGAACGAGAAGGACCGCGCGCACTTGGTCGGCCGGACAACTGCTGAGCGGGAGGTCGTCGTCCCGCGCGCGACGCTGGCGACGTACGTCGGCGTCTACGACGTCACCGACGCGCGTGCGCCCATCGTCGGCGCCGCGCGCCAGGTGTTCACCGTCACGCTCGACGGCGATCAGTTGCTTCTCGACATGCGCGGCAAGGGCAGGATTCCGATGATCCCGCTGTCGCAGACGACCTTCTCGCCGCGGCTGCTGGGGACCTATGAATTCGTCAAGGACGGAAGCGGCCGCGTGACCCACATGCTCGTCCATTCAGCCGAAGAGGTGCTCACCGCCGTTCGGCGGCCCTGAGGAGGCGTCCCGTGGATAGCGTCATCAGCATTGGTGGCCAGTCGTTCGTCGACGGATTCGTTCGCATTCTCGGTCCCGCATTGCAGCCGTTGCGGTCTCCGATGCCCGTGGCATTGCCAGGGCTTTCGAACAGCTTTCTGAGTGTTCGCAACATGCAGCCGATGTTCCCCAGCTCACAGGCGGGAACGATCGAGCTGGATTTGGAGATCGACCTCACCGCGGAAGTGTTGCTGGTGGCGAGCGTGGCAGCCGGCACGGTCACCCTGGCACTGGGCAATGGGACGGTGACGTGGCCGGGAGGCACCGGCACGGTGACGGAGCAGGCTCGATCCGGCACGCTCGCGATCACTCAGAATCCCAACGCCGGGACGGCCACAGGAACCATTGCGGGCGTCAACACGACGCTGGGCCTTGCGCTGAACAACCTGGCGGGCACGGTCAACTTGCCCGCGCCGGCCAACCCGGCTCCCTTGAGCATCAACCAGATTGTCGGCTCTATCCAGTTCCCTCCGGGGACCGGGAATCTTAGTCTGCCGCTGCCGGCGGTGGTTCCCGTGGCGGTGAACTTCACGCAGGATGCGCCGCTGAGGGCGCGCGTGTTCCTGACACCGATGGTGAACAGCCAGGGAACCGCCGCGGACGTGCCGATCAACGCCAGCACCGGGTTCGGCCTGGTGTTCGACATCGCACAAGTGACCGCACAAGTCACCGGGCTGGCCGGCGCCGCGGTCACCGCGCTCCAAACCGCGCTCTCGGCCGCGTTCACCGCGCTGACCGGGCAATTGCTGCAGGGCCTGCCCGCGCTGGCGCAGCCGACGACGAATCTGGCAGCGGTCATCACGAATCTGACGACTGCGATTCCAGGCGCCGCTCAAACCATGCTGGAGGACGCCTTCAGGAGCCTGAGAGCACGAACTGGCCGACTCATCTTCCCGGTGCCTGCCGCCGGTTCGTCGTGCGATGTGCTCGCGTTGCCAACGGTGGGTAAGGTACGGATCACAGTCGCCGGCGGCTCGCCGGTCCTGCAGATCGGCCTGGACCGCGTCGCCATTCCGCCACCATCGCCGTTCCCCGCTTTCACCCCCACGGCGACGGTCGACACAGGCGTCATGTTGACCAACATCTTCGTGCGCGACCTGCTGGCGTGCCTGATAGAGAAATTTCCAAACCTGTCGCTGCCGGTCCTTCCGCCGATCCTGTCTCCCGCCGGCACGGTCACTCCGGTCACGGCCACCTGGGGCGGTGTGACATTGACCGTCGGTCCGCTCGCGTTTACCGGAACGATGACGTTGACGATTGCAGGAACGCCGGCTGGTCCTGGCCTGCCGCCCGCACCGAAGGCCATTACCCTCGCCTTCGCGCTGGGGGCGGCAACCGGCGCTCCGCTCGTGGTTGGCCCCGCCCTGACGGCGGCTCTCACACTCGTCCTTCCGATTGCATTCGATCTGAATGAGCTCGCGTCGATCACGTCACTGCGACAGACGGCTGCGGCTGCGTCGACATTCAGCTTGTCGATGGGCGCGGGCCTGATAATCGTGTTCATCGTCCTCGCCGCCGGGTTCCTCCTGCCCGCCTTCGCGGTGCCATTTCCGATTGTCTGGCCAGGCTTTGCTTTTATCGCCGCGTTCATCATCGGCTTTCCGTTCATCCTGACGGGCATCGTGGGAGGCTTGCTGGCCACCAACGTCGCGCAGGTTCTCGGGGGCCTTCACCGTCTGCTGAAATCGCCCGCCGCCGTTCCTCCGGAAGTGTTCGAGGCCTTTGGAAACCTCGTTCCGACGACGATGGTGGTCGACGATCTCGACGCGGCTGGTGTGCTGCGAACGCCGACCTCGCCATGGGCCGTGCTGCCTCTGGCAACTCGGCGCGAGCGCCCACCGACCGGGGGCGGCGATGGTCCGAAACCTCCGCAGACTCCGCCTCCGCCCGACGTTCCCATCACGCCGGTTCCAGGTTTCGGCACGACCCATACGCGTCAGACCTGAACGACGTCCAGCGCACGCCTCGATCCGAAGAATTGACGGCGGCGTTGCAGCCGCGTCATGCGCATCCTCGACTATTGCTCGCCAATACAAGGAGGACCGCTTGATGCGCCCATCGTTACTGCTCTCTGGTGTTCTCGTCACCGCAGTCGCCGTCGTCGGCCTGACGTCGCGAACGATCGCGACCCATCCGCACGGCGACTTCGGCTCGTTCGTCGCCGACGTGCTGGCCGATCACTCCGAACAGCTGTTCGGTATCGGCCATCCGCTCGACCAGAGCGCGCTCGGCCCGTATGACGGCCCGGACAATCTGCAGGCGATCCAGGTCGCGCAGGGCCTGCACGTTTCGCTCGTGTCGAGCAGCGTCGCGTCGGCCACCGACCAGATCGCCATGTGGCCCGACGACGATCACCCGAAGTATCTGTTCGTGTGCGACGAGGAGACGACGGATCCCGCCGTCCAGCGAGTGGATCTCTCGAAGCCGGCCGGCAGCAATGCCACCACCGTCGTGAAAGGTCTCACCTCGTGCGACCCGGTTCGCCGCACACCCTGGGGCACCATCATCGTCGCCGAAGAAGCGGGAGCGACCGGCGGACTCTATGAATTGTTCGATCCGGTGAACATCAACACGGCGATCACGGTTTCGGACCGGGCCGCCGGCACGACGAGCGATCCGCGCCTCGTCAAGCGCAAGGCGGTCGGCAGCCTGTCGTTCGAGAGCTTCGCGATCAAAGAAGACGGAACGATGATCTACGGCGACGAGCTGGCGCCGAGCGGCGGAAACGCCGGCGGCGGCATCTACAAGTTCGTGCCGGCGAATCCGTATCAGGGGAACGGCCCTGTCACCGTGCCCGGACTGTCACCGCTCGCGGCCGGCGCCGTCTACGGCTTGCGCGTGGCGGCGCAGGGCTCGTCGAACTGGGGCCAGGGCGCTGAAACCGGCAATGGCGCGTGGGTGGCCGTCAACCTCGGCGGCGCGGGCGTCGTCGACGGCAACGCCAACATCATCCTGCGAACCGCGCAGGGGCTGCAGAAGTTCACCGGCTACTACAGGCCCGAGGACATGGACGTCGATCCGATCGCGCTCGAAGACGGCATCTTCCGCGCGTGCTGGGCCAACACCGGCCGCATGAGCCACACCGACAGCAGCCTGGTCGAGAACAGCGGCGTGAAGCCCGAGATCATGTGCCTCGTCGAGAACCCGCCGAGCACGTTCGCGCCGAACCCGGTGACCGGCACGATTCCAACGGTCGACCGCTTCGTGACCGGCAGCGAGGAGCGCGGGATGTTCGACAACGTCGCGTTCCAGCCGCACACCGGCAACCTCGTCGTCCTCGAAGACAACTCGGTGACGTCGGTGAAGCAGCTCAGCCCGTTGACGACCGAACTGCGCGGCAACGATCTGTGGATCTGCCTGCCTGACGGCGACGACGACGACGTGCTCACGGATGGCTGCGTGCGGTTCGCGTCGATCCGCGACACCAGCGCCGAACCGACGGGATTCATCTTCACCGGGTCGGGCCAGTCGGCTTTTCTGAGCATCCAGCACCGCGCCGCAAACGATGCGCTCGGCGCCGGTAGTCACGGCGCGCTCGTGAAAATCTCCGGATTCAGGGTGAAGCAGAATCGACGCCATCATCATGAGCACGGTCATGTCTCATGGGATGACGAC
>Ga0134124_10005080_pt1 | contig 10573 bp, 11 predicted proteins | sample KB304_FD_96880 | JGI IMG/M metagenome (GOLD analysis project Ga0134124, IMG submission 96880) | Terrestrial soil microbial communities without Nitrogen fertilizer from Kellogg Biological Station, Michigan, USA - KB3-0-4 | ecosystem: Environmental > Terrestrial > Soil > Unclassified ... | reverse complement strand
TGCAATGATTCATCCAGCCCCGCAATGCCGCTGGACCATGCTTTTTCGATCGGCGGCTCCTCCAAATGCATTCGCAGTCCCGGAAATTTTTCCGAGAGCATCTGGCGCAATTGGATGACATCGGCTGAGGGCATGACGCTAGTTTATAGTTTACGCCGGGTCACCGATGTCGGCAAAAGAAAATCATCAACACCCGAGTTTATCGGGCGACTGGGACAAAGGCTGTCCAAGACCTTAACAGGTAGGGACGGTAGGGACGTTCTGTGGACGTTCCCTGATTCCTCCGCAGCGTGTCCCTACCATTTAGGGGTTCCGGTCTTCGTGCGCGTCGCCGCCCGAATGGCGAGGTCCCCCGGCGTGCTGTCGGGGATCGCCCTGGCCCGCGCGACGGGTTGTTGAATTCGAATTGCGATCGGTTTTTTTATCGCGTTCACCTTTTCTTGGATATCGATTTTGCATGATTTTATCCCAGCTAAAGCCGTGCCGACTTCTGGCCCTGTTTTAGCTGAAGGAAAGCATGACATCGACCGTTGAACTGGATCGGCTGGCAATGCGAGGACGTCCACAGACGCCGCCGAGCGCCGGACATCGTCCGGCGCTTTATATTTATTTGTATCGTAGCAGCCGAGGTAAGGAGGCTCTGTCTCATTTGTGATTTCCGATTTTCGATTGCCGAATTAGTCAGAGCCTCGTCACCTCGGCTGCTACCAAAATATCTCAGTGAATCGGCCGCGGCACTTTGGTAAAACCGGCCGGATCCCGTTTCGGCAGGTTCCAGGTGTAATGGCAATGGTCGCAGTACGCCTCGTGGTCGATGATCCGGAAGATAATCCCCACATGCAACAACAGCGTCGGCAAAAAGAATTTACGTGTCATCTGCGGGTAATTAACCCGAAGCGAGCCGCAGGCGGGACAATGGATGGCCCGTTGAACCAGCGGCGACTGCGCGGATTCCTTGTCCACGTATTCTTTGGCCAGGACATAATCACGCTGGCGGACCTGGACCCGATGGGTGGCGCGGGGCGGACAGAGGAACAAAAAGAGTTGAAGCAGCCGGTCATGATACGTTCGGACTTCAAATCCCTTGCTGGTTAAAGCCGTCTCGAGCGCCTTGCCCGCGGCCTCATCCTCGAACACTGCCACGGTGACCCACGGATCGTACTTAAAGACATTTTTCATAACCACCTTTCGTTGACCTGCATTAAAGATGCCATCGAAACGGGCCGATTTCAAACCGGCCCCGCCCGTGGGAACGTCCTGTGTGGCCGACAGTGATGTCACAAAGGGGTTGCAGATTTAGTTAGAGTCTCCTCACGTCGTCTCCTACCCAAACGAAACATTATCCGCCCATGCACCCTGCAATCCCGCATCATGCTTGCGTCGGAAACGGCAAAAGCCCATCCTTTCCAGCCAAAACGTATCTACCATGAAAAAGATTTTTCTGGTTCTTTCCCTGACTTTGACCATCCACGCAACCCTTTCCGCTGCGCCGCCCCGCCCCGCCCTCGAAGCCACCAATGGCCCGGCCGAAGCCAAAATGGAAGTGGCAATCATTCCCGATGCTTCCCGCAAACCGGTTGTTGTCACCAACACCGTCACCATCGCCGGGCAACGGGTCCCCTACATCGCCGAAACCGGCATGCTGCCCATCCTGACGGCCACGGGGACCGTCCGCGCTTCCGTCTTTTACATCGCCTACACGCGAACCGGCGGGACCAATAAAAACCCGCGACCGGTTACGTTCTGTTTCAACGGCGGGCCCGGTTCCTCGTCCGTCTGGCTGCATCTGGGCGCCCTCGGACCGCGCCGCGTCAAAATGAACGAAAACGGCACCCTCCCCCCGCCGCCGTTCGGCCTCGTCGATAACGAATATTCCATCCTCGATAAAAGCGACCTGGTCTTCATCGATCCCGTCGCCACCGGCTTCAGCCGCGCGGCCAAAGAAGAAAAAGCCGAACAATTTTTCAGCAATGACAGCGACCTGGAATCGATCGGCGACTTTATCCGCCTGTGGACAACACGGCATGACCGGTGGCTGTCGCCCAAATATTTGTGCGGCGAAAGCTATGGTGTTTTCCGCGCCGCCGGCCTGGCAGAACACCTCGCCGGGCGCTATGGCATGTACCTGGACGGTTTGATCCTCGTCTCCGGTGTCCTCGACTTTTCCACCATTATCAACAACTCCGGCAACGACGTCGTGCATCCCCTCCAATGACCAGCTTCCACCGCGGCGGCGTTTTTCCATAAAAAACTCCCCGCCGACCTGCAGGGCGACCTGTCAAAAGCGCTCGCGGAATGCCGTCAATTCGCCGGTAACGAATATGTCAAAGCCTTGCAGCAGGGCGATTCCGTGTCGGCGGACGAACGAACAAATATCGTCGCCGCCCTTGCACGATACACCGGCTTGAAACCCTCCGTCATCGAAGACAACAACCTGCGCCTGGACTCTGGCGTTTTCCGCCGGCAATTGTTGCATGACGAGGGAATGATCCTTGGCGCATATGACGCGCGGATCACCGGTCGCGACGCGGACGCGGCGTCGCCCTATCCCGATTTCGATCCCTCCATGGCGGCAACCCGCGGGCCGTTCTCGGCAGCGGTGAACAGTTACATCCGGAGCGAATTGAAATTCGACAATGACTTGCCGTACGAAGTCCTGGCGGGCGTGCAACCCTGGAACTATGGCGCGCGTAACACCTACGCCAACGCCGGCGAGCGCCTTGGCCGCATCATGAACCAGAACCCATACATGCGCGTCCTGGTGCTGGGCGGCCGTTGCGACCTGGTCTGTCCGATTGATACGATGCACTACGCGATGGACCATATCCAGGTGGACCCCTCTTACCGTCAAAACATCATCTACGCCGAGTTCGACGCCGGCCACATGATGTATGTGAACCTGCCGGATTTGAAGAAGATGCAGCAGACAGTCGAAGACTTCCTTGGAAAATAGTTGTTAGCAGCTGCAGACTTAGGTATATATCTAAAAAATACCTAATGTCTAAGACCTAATGACTAAAGAATTCCCGAATGATGGAAGTTCTGGCGGCCCCATTTTTGATCTGGAAGAACGAACGGCAGTTTTTGGAGAGGCTGTTATTGGTTTTGCTCGTAAAATACCGCGCAATGCGGTAACCGGCCCCCTGATCAGTCAGTTTGTGCGGGCGCGGGAACCAGCGTGGGAGCGAACTACTGTGAAGCTGATGATGCAGTTTCAAAAAAAGACTTCAAAAACAAAATCGGAACATGCCGTAAAGAATCCAGGGAAACAAAGCTGTGGCTGCGAATGATCGTCGCAGCCGAACCCAACTTGAAGATTGAAGCCCGCAAATTATGGCAGGAAGCGAAAGAGCTGCATCTCATTTTTGCGGCCATATGGCGAAGGTCGTAGCCGTTTTGGTATTTGGGCTTCAACATTATTTCGTCATTAGGGCTTAGGAATTAGTCATTCCGCATCATTCGTGAACACGAATGAGCGTTTTAACCGCCTTATTCCCCGTCGCCATCGCCTTAAACAGCCCCGGCAAATCGGTCAGCGCACACTCGCCATCCACAAAATCCACGGCTCGAATCACGCCCGTCTCGATGAATTCCAACGCCTTCCGGATCGATCGCGGCGTATGATGAAAACTCGCCAGCAGGGTCAGGTTGGAATAGTGAATCAATTGGGTATCGAATGACACGGTGGTTCCGCTCGGACAACCGCCGAAGAAATTGACCGTGCCGCCCTTGCGAACCAATTGGACCGCCGCCTCCCAGGCCTGTGGCTGTCCGATCGCTTCGATGACGACGTCAAATCGGATTTCAGATTTTGGATTTTGGGTTTTGGATTTTATTGTTCCAATGATGTCTCCGTTTTTGCCGACATCAAAAATGGTTTCAGCGCCCAATCGTCGCGCTGTTTCCAACCGTTTTTCGCCGCGACCGGCAACGGCAACATGGCAACCGATACTTTTTGCCAGCGCGACGAACATCAGGCCAATCGGCCCGGCCCCGAGGATAAGGACATTTTGTCCCGGACGAATCCTGGCCTCTTCCATCCCCTGGACAACACAGGCAAGCGGTTCAGTGAGCGCCGCATCGCGGAATGGTGTCGCAGGCTTGAGTCGAAGCATGTTTTTTTGGACAAAACGTGCCGGGACAACAATGGATTCGGCGTAGGCGCCGTTTAAGAATTGCAGGTCATCGCAGATATTTTCCTGCCCCGCCCGGCAATAAAAGCATTCCCCGCAAGGCGCCGAATTGGCAACAACGACGCGGTCGCCGATGCGCCATGGTTGGAGTTCAAGCTTTAGCTTGTCCGCGGAACACGCTGAAGCGTGAACTCCAACATCTCCGATCTCCGATATCGTTCCGGCCATTTCATGCCCGAACACAGACGGCGGGACGATCATTTTGGCGTGGTAACCGCGTCGGAAGACTTTCAGGTCAGTGCCGCATGTGAGAGCCGCTTCGACGCGCAAGCGCACTTCACCCGGCTTGAGTGATGGCGGCGTTAGATCTTCGATGCGGATATCTTCCTGGCCGTGCAGGATGGCGGCTTTCATCGGCCCAGTGTAGAAATGGCAATGGCGGGGCTCAAATTGAATTCACCGGGTCAGTACCACACGATTCGGATCGACTATTGAACTTCCTGCCAATTTGAGGGCAAGTAAGCTGTCGCCGGATTTACCGTGTCTAGCGCCTCATCGTAGTGGAAGTTCATATTGCCAGTCATTTTCACGACGTTGCAATAAAATGCCCCGACGGCGTCATAATAGCCGCTGCCGCCGCCAACGAGATCCAGTTCGGCCTCGGGCGCATAAATGTATGCGGTAATGGTCGGCTGGCCGGCCAGTTTGATCAGTGTGCAGCTGGGAAGACCATAAATTTTGAATGCAGGGGCGTATCGGGCGATGTTATTGATGCCGATATTGCCGTTACCCGTCATATCGATATTGGCGCCGGCATAGATCGTCAAATCTGAATTGGTATCGACCAAAATAGTATTCCCGGTACCATTAAAATTCAGCCCGGACGGCAGGTATAACGAAATATTTGTTCCGCGAACTAGAACGGGGTCACTCACACTGCCACTGATGGTAAAATTCGTAACCCCGGCAGTATATTGAGAGAAGCTTGGGTACATATTGTTGATCACGTATCTAAATGTATAAGTTCCGCCGTTATAATTGGTAAAATCAACGTTGTTGTTAGCGCCATTACCATTACCACTCAAATGGGTGACGGCCGTCCAACTGACGCTTGGCAATGGTACGTCCGCAAAGTTAAAATTCATATCGCTCAACCAATGACCGGATTGAATTCCATTGTTCCATGGATTGACCGGGTCGGGCCCAATCCAAGTTTTGACGTCACCTGCGACGCCTTGGGGGCCCATACTGGGGCTGGACTGGCCCGGGCCGGTATCTACATAACCACAAACGTTGGCGTTACCGGCGGAAATGCTGCCGTTGGAAGCAACGTACGCGTTGTCTTTCCGTTTATATGGTTCGGTCGAGTAATCCGGGGCGAGGACGCTGGTTAAGTTGGAGGGACTGGCAGGGTAAAAACCATAAGGGGCGCCCCGGAATGTAAAAATACTTTGGAAATCGCTATGATATTGATCGGAAGAATCAAAGCTGTCTGCCGTAATATTGTTGCCGCTCAACGTAATGGAGGACTTGGCCGAGAGGTTACCATTAATGGATTTACGTCGGGTTTTTAAATAAACCTTGCGAACCGCAGTACGAGTATCGCTTTGAGCATAGCCGATAGAAAGAATTTCAGGCCCGGTGTTGGTAGCGTTGAGCGTATTGTTTACATACACGTCAAAATAGGCCCGGCTGGTGGCATCCAACGAACGGCGCAGATGAAAAATCATACCATTAGTCGCCTGCCATTTATTGGTCACGCCATTGATCGTCCAGGTAAGATTGCGGTAACTCGTGCTGGTATCCCATCCGCCATTGGTTGATCCTAAAACTGAATTGGTCCAGATAGTGATCTTGCTGAAATTGGTAGCTTGCTGATTAATCGCCTGCAGCCCTTCTTCGATGCCGGCTTCGGCCACAGGCATGGCGGCGTTCCAGGTTTGCGAACGTGCAACCATCGCGTATTCATGTGAGATCATCGTCAGGTAGGTCGCTATTAATCCAGCGATAAACACCGCTAGAATCGCGACTGCGATCATCGCGCTGCCCATTGATGCTCTGGATAGTCGAATTTTCATAACAACCTCATATCAATTGCGCATGACAATCTGCGCGGTTTGCACGCTCTCCGTATTCTGCTTGGCGCCCCTGATAGTCCGCGAACATTTCCAATCCACGAAAACGATCTTGGCCGAGGAAGTATTCGTCGCCGCGACAAACGTCAGGCCGGTGGAGGGTGTATTTTGACACAAAGTGAAAGTGAAAGCATCCACGTTGGTCATCAATGTAATCGAAACCGTGCTGCCGCTCTTCGTATAACTGCGGATAAATTCGGAGGTGTTGGTATTCCACGCGTATGTAATCGTCGACGTGTCAATATTGGAAAAGGTGACGGATGTATAAGTACTATTATTTGTGCTTTGGACCCAGGCAGAAACCGCCGTCGCGCCGCGGATATCACGATTCATCACGTCCAGCGCATAACGGCTGCTTTCATTCATGTCACGGTAATTGCCGACCGCCATGAAACCCCGCAAGGCGAACATGATCACCGTCATCAGCGACGCCATCACCAGCGATGAAATGCCGACCGCCATCAGGATTTCGACCAGGGTAAAGCCCCCACGACGTTGGCCGTTTGAATTTCGATGAAAGTTTTTCAACATGGCTTTATTGGCTCGTAAGGTAGTTTTGAAGTCCGTAGAAAGAGACGAAAGTCCTGTTGGTACGGGAAAAGAGATTGGTGATGCCGTAGTGAACTTCGCTCCAGCTCACCGCCACCGTCACGCGCGCAAGCAAATTACTGTAGTTCGGCGGAGACGCCGCCGTAGCAGTGCCGTTGGTGGTAGCGGAAAAAAAAGCAATGTTGGTCTCAACCGTGATCGTCCCCTGATAGGTCATACTGTTGGTCGCAAAACCACCAAGCGTCGCCGGGTAAAAATAGTCGACGAAATTGGTTGGCACGATCGTCTGATTAAACAATTGGGTCGCCACGGAATTGCTGCCGCTCGTATATCCCCAGGCGCACAAACGGATCGCTTCGAGTCTTCCGTTAATGATTTGGGTAGCCCGAAGATTCTCCCGCTCCTGTTGAATCATGGTGGTGCCCTGATTCAATGCATAAAAAAGTCCGGCAAAAACAACCGCCGCGATCATGGCTGACATCATGACTTCTACGAGGGTAAATGCCGCTTGAGCAGGAGTTTTTTTGGGCGCGGTTGGTTGTAGCATCTGCATAGTAAACCGGACTGATTTTCTAACCCACTGGCGCATTTTAGCACATGACATGCCATCTGGGCAAGCCGGAAGGCTATCCGGAGGCTTTCCAACCGCATTTATGATGTTCCCGCCGAATGTCCGCTTTCGCCACTTTGCCAGCCTGATCGCTATGTCCTAAAATGTGGCAATATTCAGGCAATGAACCGTGGCGGCGGCGCTTTCACAAAGGTCGTCTCTCGCAGGTAAATCGGCTCCAGTTTTGCATCCGCCCCTGCCCCGATCTTCCCCGCCAACGTCGCGATCGTCGAGGCCTTCGGTACAACTACTTTTCCCGATGAATACCATTTGGTCACCTGCGGGCCAACAGCACAGCGCCCCGCCAGCGCCTGTCCAGGGCTGTCGATCTTCAACGGCTCAATTTCAGTTAAGGAGGTGTCTGAAATCTCGTAACCGGCGCGGTACACTTCGCCGCGTTGCGCGTCGATGATCACGTCGACCTGGCCGAAATTTTTTTCCGCCTGCGCCTGCACCGCAATCGCCAGGGCGCTGCTGATTCCCACCAGCCACACCGGCCGCGCCAGGGTCCATCCCTCCGCGATGGCGATGGCGGCGCGAATGCCCGTGTAGGAGCCAGGCCCCAGGCCGACGGCAATCACATCCACCTGCTCCCGTTCGGTCTTTGCCTGCGCAAGGACCGTTTCAATCATCCGGAACGCCGCCGTGCTGCGGCCGACGGTTTCGACGGCTTCAAACATCGCGCCGTCGCGGAGCAACGCCACGCTGCGGGTGTCCGAAGAAAACTCAAGCGCCAAAATCGTCATAACAAATCTTCCGCTCCGTCTCATTCACAATTTCAATCTTCACATTTTTAACATTGGATGTTCGATGTTGGGTGTTCGATGCCCGCTCGCGATTTATCGGAGTTGGATGTTTTCCAAGAAATCTTTCCGCCCACTCAATCACCGCCACGCCATCCGGGTCCAGGAACTCTTCAACCCCCGCGGACAAAACCTGTTCCTTCGTTTCCAGGCGATACAAATCCAGGTGAAACAATTTCAACCGGCCGCCGTTGTACTCGTTGACCAGGGTAAAAGTCGGCGAATGCACCCGCGTGGAAATTCCAAGCCCGCGCGCAAGGCCTTTGACAAATTGCGTCTTGCCGGCGCCAAGATCGCCGGAAAGGGCGATCACCAGGCCGCGTTGAGCGACGCGACCAAATCGTTCACCCAAAGATTCGGTGTCTTCCGGGCTATGCGAAATGAATGTGGTCATGCACCTGTATTTTACCTTGCTCACGCCGCGGAACTGGAAAGTTCCGCGAACCCGCAGGCTGGAAAGCCTGCGCTACGTAGCGCAGACATTCCTGTCTGCGGGTTCGGGCGACTTTCCAGTCGCCAGGACAACCATGCCCTATTCTGTCTTACCCTGAAAATGAGCGTAGCCATGAATATTAAGTTTGTGCGAGCCGGTTTTGTCGCGCACGAGGATGCCGTCGCCTGCCGTCATTTTCCCGATGCAAGTGAGTTTCAGTTTCGGAAACCGTTTTTTCCAGGCATCAAGCAACTTGACGGCGTCCTTGGCCGCAACGGTGAACAATAATTCAAAGTCTTCGCCGTCCGCCAGCGCCGCCGCAAATGCAGGCCTGGCGGTTGAGCTCTTCCGCGCCGAGGCCTTCGCCACGGGCGAAACCGGGACGGCCGTTTTCAAAAGCTCGGCGCCGACCCCACTGGCCTTCACGATATGCCGCAAATCGCCGGCCAGGCCGTCACTTAAATCAATCATGGCGTGAATCGGAAAGTGGTCTGCCAACCAGCGGGCTTCGACCAATCGGGGCTCGAAATCCAAATGCTTCCCGGCAATCGAACCGCCGAGTTCTCCCGTCACGAAAATGGCGTCGCCGGCCCTGGCCTCGGATCGCATCACCTGTTTCCCCCGGCCCACGGTGCCGAGCAATGCGATGGAGATAAAGATCCGCTCGGGATTCGTCGTCGTTTCGCCGCCGACGATAGCGACTCCGAACTGTTTGGCCATCCCGCCCATGCCGTCGTAGATGCGGGCGACAAAATCAGCATCGAATTTTTGCGGCAACCCGATCGTTACCAGCGCGGCCGACGGCGTCCCGGCCATCGCCGCAATATCGCTCAGGCATCGGGCCAGGGCTTTGCGTCCGACCTGTTCCGGCGATGCGGTTTTGTCAAAATGAATTCCTTCAACCACGGCATCCGTCTTGAACAGGAACAATTGGTCCGGCGCCCCGAAATCCAGCACGGCGCAATCATCGCCGGTACCGCACAGAACATTTTCATTCGTCGGCAACGACTTCGTCAATTTCGCAATGAGCTCGAATTCGTTCATGTATTAATGAAAGGCGGGGCCCATCTTTTTAAAAAATTGGCTCAGTTTTTCGCCAAACATAATAAACACATAACCAAATGTATTGAATAGCGAATGGGTCAACGTCGGCGCCAACAAATTGCCGGTCCTTTCATAAAGCCAGGTCAAGACCAAGGCCAGCACGAACAAAGGGATAAACCTCGCGACATCCAAATGAATCAGACCGAAAAGGGCGCTGATGCCCAGCCAAGCAAAACGCCGATGCCCCTTTTGTTTGGCAAAACGAAAGAGGACTCCCCGAAAAAGAAACTCCTCGGCCACCGGCGCGACGACAATTGTAAAAACACCAAGGTAAATCTGCATTCCCAGCGTATGCGCGTCCGTTACCAGTTTCACGGCAGCTTCGTCTTCAACCTTCCATCCCATCTTTTGAAGAAGGAAGATAAAAACAGCTTCCAATAACATGGCCGCCGGAAGGACGATGACGACCGCGATGACGGCCAGAGCCACGGATTTAAACACGTCCTGGCGACAGTACAACTCACGAAAGCCGATAGCGTGAAAACGTAAAAAAAATGGGATCCATAGCAGAGTTATCCCGTGAAAAGCCAACGTCATCGCAACAATATTTCCAACGCTTTCCGGGTCCTCAAAACCGGCGACTTTAAAGTGATGACAGGTCATCACCACAATGAAAGTGAGATTCCAGCACAGGAGCAATGTGCCTATGAAGAACATCACGATTTCTGATCGCCATGGCTTTTCTGACAACATGACAAAAGTCTATCCAGCGACGTCATAAAAGTCAGTGTTTCGTTTGCTCCCATCTGGAATGCGGGTATGTTTGGCCGCGTGAAATTCACAAATCGCCTGGCCAAGGAGAAATC
>Ga0134124_10005079_pt1 | contig 10573 bp, 14 predicted proteins | sample KB304_FD_96880 | JGI IMG/M metagenome (GOLD analysis project Ga0134124, IMG submission 96880) | Terrestrial soil microbial communities without Nitrogen fertilizer from Kellogg Biological Station, Michigan, USA - KB3-0-4 | ecosystem: Environmental > Terrestrial > Soil > Unclassified ... | reverse complement strand
CCGGGCCGTCAACATCCCCGCGCGCTTCACGACCGGCATCGACTATGGCGCCGACCCGGCGCTCGGGCCGACCGACTTCCATGCCTATGTCGAGGTCTATCTCGGTGATCGCTGGTATCTGTTCGACCCCTCTGGCACCGCGATCCCGATGGGCTTCGTGCGGTTCGGCACCGGCCGCGACGCTGCGGACGTGGCGTTTGCGACGATCTTCGGAACGGTCACATCCGCGTCGCCGCGCATTGCCATCGAAGCCATTGCCGGCGACGACGGGCGCCTCGTCATGCCCCACCATTGCGTCGAGGCGCTGTCGACCGACGGCTAGTGCCTGCGCCGCGGCGAACGATGGCGCGCCTAGAACGATCGCCTATCCGATGATCGTCGACATGCGTGACACGTCGCGTTCGAACGCAGCGATGGTGATGTCGGAAATGGGCGCGTGCAGCAAGACGGTACGTGCGACCTCGGCATTGAGCGAGAACGAGCTCAGCAGTCCCGTGCGTGACTCTGCCGGCATCTGAACGAGCAACGCCGTGACCAGCGCGTCGAGCGCCACGAGACTGCCCTTCAGATCGCAGATTCTTTCGGTGGCGTCCTGCAGGTTCTTCATCGGGTCTCCAAATAAAAAACCGCGGTCGAAGCCGCGGTTCGATGGCTGACTCCCGAGGGAGCCTCGCGCCGTTCAACCCACAGGTCGGATATTCGAAGCCTGCGGGCCCTTTTGACCCTGGGTGACCTCGAACTCCACCCGCTGGCTTTCAGTCAGCGTCTTGAAGCCGCTGCCCTTGATTTCGCTGAAATGAGCAAACAGATCCTTGCCGCCGTCGTCGGGCGCAATGAATCCAAAACCCTTGCCTTCGTTGAACCATTTCACGGTTCCAGTTGCAGTCGTCATATCGATTCCATTCAAGTGATGCGCAGCACACGCCAACGCAGTGCAGAGACGCCAAGAAAACACCGGATGGATTCGACCGAACTGCTGGCAATGCCAGCGGGGCAGAGGAGACCACGAGAGCTGGTCCGAGCATGTCTACGCAGCGCATGGTACTCCCCTCGCTGTTTCACCGATCGGTTGCGAGAAGGGGCTTTCGCTTTCTGAGCGTCCATCCGCTCATCCCAGAAACGAAAGCGCAGTCAGTGGATCAGTCCTTGCCGCACCGCGTAGAGCACGAGCTCGGCAGTGCTCGCCGCTGCGCAGCAGTTCGAGAACCACCTCCAGCGAACCCCTCGCTGAAGGCATCGAATGTCGTTCTTCGTTCCATTCTCGCTGTGTCCGTGCTGCTGACATTCAGCTACGCCAGCCGGTCGCCGGTGATCTGAGATGGATTGAACTCGCGCCTTCCAGCGTCGAGGGTCCGCTTCGTCTGGCAGTGCAACTCCATTGAGCTGCGCTGATGGAACGCGCGACCTCATCGAAAGTGGGTGGGCGCTCCTCAGCCGATCGGCAACGGTTTCAGCGCGGTGACGCGTCGCCCACACGAGGGCTGGAAGTGCGCAAGGTCGAAGGCCTGACCGCCAGCGTTCCGACGCCATACAGTTCTTCGGGCGAGCGATTGAGCTCACCCGACAAGCGTGCACGCTTCACCTCGGCCACGACATCCTTGCGTTCGCGTCCCTGGGCAACCTGGGGTGGATCCTCGTTCGCACGCAGCTGGGCCGTGACTGCCTGCGCAAGGCTCGGGCTGTAGAGCGCAGCAAGTTCAGCGTTCAATGCGCCACTTCGCCTGGCTTGATCCAGTTCAGCCCTGACCTGTTGCCGCGAGAGCGGTTCGCTCGACTGGGCGCTTGCGGTGGATGCGATCAGGAATGCGGCTGCGCCCAGCGTGAGCAGCGAGAGCATTGCGTAAGTTCTCATGGGCTTCTTCTCAATGCGCTTGAATGCGACGGCGCGGATTCTGGAAGCGCGGCTGCGGACCATGACGAGTTCCGTAAGAACACACCTGTCACGTTTTTTGAACGCTCACTGAGTCGTCGTGCAGTCGCACTGCTCAGAGCCGGCCATGGGTCAACGCGCGTCGAGCACGATGCAGGTGGTGGTGGCGTGCGCGTAGAGAGTGCCGTCCGGGCCCACCAGGCGGCCCTGCGCGGTGCCGACGCTGCGTCCGCTGTGGATGATTTCGCCGATGGCCCGGACCAGGGGCACCTTGTGGGTGAGTGCTCTCACGTAGTTCACCTTGAGCTCGAGAGTGGTGTAGGTCTTGCCAGCGGGCAGCAGTGAATGCACTGCGCATGCCATTGCCGAGTCGAGCAGGGTGGCGATCCAGCCGCCGTGGATGCTGCCCAGCGGGTTGTAATGCTCGAACTGCGGCTTGCCCTGGAACTGCACGCGGCCCGGATCGACCTCGGCAAGGATGAAGTCCAGCGTCTTGTTGATTGGCGGCATCGGTGCCTCGCCACTCATCATCGCCCTGAGGATGTCGAGGCCCGGCATGCCCACGACCTGCTCGGGTCGCACGAGACCGCCAGCGGTCGTGCGCTTGCGCACCTCGGCGTCGCGGGCGCGCCAGGCCCCGAGGGTGGTTTCGGCATCGTTGGGTTGAAGAACGGCGCTCATGGTCAAACCTTTGATCGTCAATTGAGAGGTGTCTGATGTGGTGAGTTTCGGCGCGCCTGCTCGATAAGAAAATGGAAAGACGGCGACTTTAGAATTCCCTCGCGAGGAACCGTCATGAATGACCTCGAGCTGCTGCGCGTGTTCTGTGTTGCCGCCGAAGCGGCCAACTTCAGGGAGGCGGCCGCGACCTTGGGCGTCTCGCCGCAGGTCGTGACGCGCTCCGTGCGGGCGCTCGAGGAACGGCTTGGCGAGGCACTGTTTCATCGCAACACCCGCCAGGTGCGCATCACCACCTTTGGCGAGCAACTGGCCGGGCAAGGGCGCGAGCTGGTTGCCTCGATGGAGGCCATGCTGCGGCCGAAGTCCGCCCGACGCGAAGCTCAGGTGTCGGGCGTCGTGCGGGTCGCTGCACCCGAGGCGCTGGGCCGAAGTCTCGTCATGCAGGCGCTGGCTCCTGTGCTGACTCAGCATCCGACGCTGACACTCGATCTGCGCCTTTCCGAAGCCTTGACGAACGCAGTTGACCAGCGCATTGACGTGGGCGTGCGCATTGGCACGTTGCGCGACAGTCGCTTCGTCGCGCGTTCCGTGGCCAAGATTGCCTTCCATGTGGTCGCAACGCCTGCGCTGCTCAAGCGCACGGGCACACCGACTACACCCGCCGACGTGCAGACGCGGCCGATGATCGCGCTCGTCGATCGGAACTCAGGACGCCCATGGCCGTGGCAGTTCCTGGACTCGAAGTCGTTCACGCCGACACCGGCGTTCATCACCGACGACCTCGAAGCGGAGCGTGAAGCCGCACTCATGGGGCTGGGATTCGCGCAGCTGCCTAACTACCTGGCATGTCGGCACTTGGCTTCAGGCCAGTTGGTCGAGGTGCTGGCATCGCACGCTCCGACGCCCTGGCCGGTATCGGTCTATCGCGTCAGTCAGTCCCCTGTGCCACCCCGCGTCAAGCTGGTATTCGATCAGCTGGTGCAGGCGCTGAGCGAGGCGGAGTCGTTCCGATAGCCTCGCAACGGGCCTTGGGGCAGTCATTGGCCCTTCGGCCCGCCGTCGTGGGTTCTGCTCGTCGAGCGAATCAGGCGGTGGCGGCAGAGGACCGCAGGTCGAGCCAGGCTACAAGAAGGAAGCCGCCCACAAGGCCAAGGTGCTCGAAGAACGAGTTCGCCGCCATGAACCTTTCCGGGGGTGCCATTTCCCAGAATCGATTCGCGATGAATGTGGCCATCAACGTAAAGCCGCCGAGGGCCAGGGCGCCCAACCATCGATACGCGCCCATGAGGATCAGGATCGACGCCCCGAGCTCCAGCCCGATGGTTGCCACGGCGAACGGGCCCGCTGGCGACAGACCGAAGTGCTGCATCTCGGTGACTGCGGCATTGAAGTCCATCGCCTTGTCGATGCCGCCCTGCAGGTAGGCCGCACAAAGCCCCAGCAGAGCGAGCCGTTTCACCCAGGCCGAGGTGAGCACGGGGCGAGCCAGGTCGGCCAGGGAATTCTGCTGGCCCGCGAGATCGAGGACAGCAGACTTACGCATGGCGGCTTTCTCCAAGCTCATTGCGCTTGGGCAACTCGCCGAGCACGTGGGGCTTGACTTGATCGTCCATCCAAGAGGCCGTTCGCAGCTCCTTCAGCGCGTGCTTGATGAGTGGCGGGATCTGCTCGCCCCCCAGGATGCCAAGCAGGCCGAGCAGCGCGATGATGGGTGGGGCAGGCGAGCGGACGTTGAACAGTGCGTAGATGACGCCGACCAGCAGGCCGACGGCGAGTGAGACCAGGTAGGGCTTCATGAGCATGCGCGTTTCGTTGAGTGGCGGAAGGCGAGCCGGAGGTTGTTCACTCGCTCCTTGCGGCTTGTCGCAGCTTGTCCATGGCATCAAGCACATGCGCGCTGTACACGAGGGCAGCACCGGCATTGAGATTGATGGCGACACCGAGGGCTTCGGCCATCTCCTCGTCGGACACGCCGAGCTTCACGGCCTCGGCGCAGTGGAATGCAATACAGCCATCACAGCGTGTCGTGGCCGCGACGGCCAGCGCAATGAGTTCACGCGTCTTTGCACCGAGGCGATTGGTCTTCACTCCTGCGGCGCCCAGAAGGCCGATGCCCCGCAACGTGTCTGGCGTGTGGGCGGCCAGTTCCTTGAAGCGAACATCGTTGTCTCGAAGCGTCTCTTTCCAGTCGATCATTTCTTGCAACTCCAGAATTGGTCAATGCAGTTTTTCAGTGAGAGGCGGCGCGCTGTGAACACCATGAATGGGTGCTACGCGACGCCTCTCCTAGCTCTTTGCAAGCGGCCGTTCCGATTCGCGGGGGCCAATTGCATCGCAGGTCACTTTGATTCGCTCGCCAGCACTTCCTGAGCCTTCACATAGCTCTCGATCACGGCGGCGTAGTTAGGCGCCACCAGGCCGTACAGCTTGGCGAGTTCGGCAGCCTCAGGACGTTTCCATGTGCGGTGGAGTTCCGACAGGACGGCATTCGTGCTCGTGGGAACGATGCCCGACTGAGTGAAGCGCGCCAGCGTGGTTCGCGACGCCAGCTCACTCGGATCGCCGGATGCATCGATGACTGCGTACACCTCGTATCCGGCCGCCTTCGCATCCAGCGCAGGGAACATGACGCAAACGTTCGTCCAAACGCCGGCCATGATCAGCGTCTTTCGGCCGGTCTCCCGCACGGTGCGGACGAAGTCTTCGTTGTCCCAGGCATTGACCTCGCCTTTGCGCGGAACAAAGACCGCGTGAGGTGCTGCTTCGTGGATCTCGGGCATGAGCGGCCCGTTCGGCCCCTTGGGTTCGGATGCGGTCGTGATGACCGGGATCTTCAGAAGCGCCGCGAGCTTCGCCAGCATCGTGGTGTTGCGCCGCAGATCTGCGACGGGGATGTCCTTCACGGTTTGAAAGAGCCCGGCTTGGTGATCGAGCAGAAGAATGACGGAGTCGGACGCATCAATCAGTGCTTGACCGCCCCCGGTGGGCAGCACGCTGGAAGAAGTCTTCGCGGAGCTAGGCATGGATTTCCTTTCGGTGGATCAGCGAGGTGAATGAGCCGGGCCTTTCAGCGGCGAGGGAAGGATCAGGACCCGGCTTGAGATCAGTCTCGGCGAGACCCGTCGATCAGAAAATGGAAAAGAGACGACTTCAGAATTCCCCTTGAAGGAATTCCATGGCCGAGCCTTTCGGCGTGTCGGGCCAGGGTCATCAGTGCCACGCGGGCCCAAGTGCCGGCAGTTGTCTGGGCAACGCCTCCCGCCGGCGACCCTTGGTCGCATCGCGCAGTGCCTCTGCGCGACGTAAAGCCGACGGCCCTATGAAGTCAGCCGCTTCGGTGGCGGCACGGAAAACGCATAGCAGCCCGCGACCGCTCACTCTTGCTTGTTCCACCGCCTGGAATTCTGAAGTCGCTTCGTTTCCATTTTCTGATCGATGACCGCTGACCATACTGAGTTGACTGACTGACCTCTTTCACTCGGTGGCGCGATGAACACGATCAATTCGATGACTGCGGACTCCCTGCACCAGGTGGACATCCCGGTCGGAGCTCACCTCGTCACACCACGCCGCGGCTACATGCACCATGGCATCTACGTCGGTGGCGGCGAAGTGGTGCACTACACGGGGCTGGCCAACGCACTGCGTCGTGGCCCAGTGGCCAAGGAAACGCTCGCCAGCTTCGCATCGGGCAATTCGATCTCGATCAGGTTCGAAACCGGTGCGGCCTACGCACCCTTCGAAGTTGCGGCGCGCGCGCAGTCCCGTCTGGGCGAGGACCGCTACAGCCTGCTGAACAACAACTGCGAGCACTTCTGCGCCTGGTGCGTCCATGGGGTGGCGCGCAGCGCGCAGGTGGATCGCTTCCTGGCTTGGCCAAGACGTTTCGCGACGCTCGTTCGTTCGTGGTTCGAGGGCTCGGATCTGCCGAATGCGCAGGCCGCCTGAGACTTCATCAATCATCCCGGGAGCCCGCCATGGACGCCGCGAATCACTCAACTCACCAACTCTATTTCGCATCGCTGTTTCACCCTGGCCGCGCACTCTCCTTCCCGTGCAATCGCCGTGGAGAGGTTCAAATCGACGCAATGAGCGAACGTGCCCGTAACAGCTATTTCTTCGCACGCACCACAGTGGGCCGCGACTATCGAGTGCCGATAGTCATTGCGTTCGACGGCAGCTCATCCCACTGAATTGAGCAGCAAGCGAACGGCTATGGCAGCTGTGCCGGTGACCAAGGGGACTAGTGCAGCGAGCTCACGTAGGTGGCTACCGCCTTCAGGTCCTCGTCGGACCAGTTCTCCACCACAGCCTTCATGACCAAGGCATACGGGTTCTTGAAGTCACCGGAACGCTTGTATGGCTGCAGCGAGGCAAAGACGAACGAAGCATGCTGGCCGGCCAGGCGCGGAAACACCGGCGCCAGCCCTTCGCCCTTGGCGCCGTGGCAGTAGATGCATGCCGGAGCGCCGGGCTTGCCTGTCCGGTAGATCTGCTCGCCCTTTCGCGTCAATGCAACATCGCCGGGCGCCTCAGGCTTCATGGGCGGCAGCCAGGCGTAGTACGCCGCCACTGCCTCGATCTGCGCATCGCTGAGTGACTTTGCGATGCCAGCCATCACCGGGTTCGGCCTTTCGCCAGATCGATAGTTGCGCAGCTGCAGCGTGGTGAAGCCGCTGATCTGCCCGGCGAGCTTCGGGAATTGGGCGTTTGGGGCGTTGCCGTCCAGGCCGTGGCAGGCGGCGCACACCGTCGCCGCCAACTGCCGCCCCTCGGCGACTCGATCACTGTCATCTGCCTGCGCGTGACTCCATACGCAGGCCAACGTCAGTGCGGTGCACGCCACTGCTGCGTGTGCTGGCAATCGCTGTCCAAGGGGCTGTGTCACTCTCGACTCCCGAAGCACGCGATTGCTTCCTCGGCGGGGTAGACGCATGGAAGAGCGTCCGATACGGCCAAAGTGAGCCGCCTCGATCACGCCGAAGCGGCCAAATTGCATCGCAATGCCGATTTCGCTGCCATCAGAACGCCCAGCACGAGCAACCGAGCGCACCCCAGAACTGACGAGGATCGGAAACTGGCACTCGCCCGTCCCACGCGGCGGCATGGGCGTGACCGTGCACTGCGCAGCGATTCGCGCAGCCGCATGTCACTCTGAGCACGGCGGTTGATTGAGCACCGGGGCGGCGCGCCTGGTACCCACCGTAAGTCCGCACCGGCGACCAGTCCGGCATGGCGGGAGGAATTGCGGGAGACAAGTTGCCGAAATCGCCATCGCCATAGACCACCTTTCCGCCCAGCAAGGTCAGTACTGAGGTGATGTCCTGGATCTCGTCTTCTGCAACGGTGAAGTAGTCGCTCGACAGCACGGCCACGTCCGCAAGCTGACCGACGGCAATGCGTCCCTTCTTGCCTTCTTCGTTTGAGAACCAGGTGTTCGCCTCGGTCCAGAGCCGAAGTGCGGTCTCCCGATCGAGCAGGTTGGCCTGCGGATAAAGCGACAAGCCGCCCAACGTCTTGCCCGTGGTCAGCCATGAGAGCGACACCCAGGGGTTGTACGAAGCCACGCGTGTGGCGTCCGTCCCGGCGCCAACCTTGATGCCGCGCTCGAGCATCTTCTTCACCGGCGGCGTGCGCTGCGCCGGTTTGTCGCCGTAGCGCTCGACAAAGTATTCGCCCTGGTAGGCCATGCGGTGCTGCACGGCGATGCCCCCTCCCAGCGCCGCAATGCGGTCCATGTTCCGGTCTGTGATCGTCTCGGCGTGGTCGAAGAACCAGTGCAAGCCGTTGAAGGACATGTCGCGCGCCACCTTCTCGTACACGTCCAGCGCGCGCGAGATGGTCTCGTCGTACGTGGCATGCAGCCGCCACGGCCAGCGGTTCTCCACCAGCAGGCGGATCACCGGCTCGAGGTCGGTCTCCATCGACGGTGGCATTTCCGGCCGTTCGACACGGAAGTCTTCGAAGTCGGCCGCCGTATAGACCAGCATCTCGCCTGCGCCGTTGTGCTGATAGAGGTCATCGCCCTGTCCGGGCTTGACCTTGCCGACCCAGGTGCGGAAGTCATTGAGTTCGTCCTTTGGCTTCTGCGTGAACAGGTTGTAGGCAAGCCGCACGGTGAGATGGCCCTCCTTGTGGAGGTCCTCGATCACGGCGTAGTCCTCGGGGTAGTTCTGGAAGCCGCCGCCGGCGTCGATCACGCCGGTGACGCCGAGCCGGTTCACCTCGCGCATGAAATGCCGCGTCGAGTTCTTCTGGTATTCGAGCGGCAGCTTCGGCCCCTTGGCGAGGGTCGCGTAGAGGATGGTGGCATTGGGCTGGGCGATCAGCAGGCCCGTCGGGTTGCCTTTCGCGTCGCGAACGATTTCGCCGCCCGGCGGATTCGGCGTGTCCAAGGTGTAGCCCACCGCGCGCAGTGCCGCGCCGTTCAGGATCGCGCGGTCATACAGATGCAGGATGAAGACGGGTGTGTCCGGTGCCACGGCGTTCAGCTCGTCGATCGTCGGCAAGCGCTTTTCAGCGAACTGGTGTTCCGTGAAACCGCCCACCACGCGCACCCATTGCGGCGCAGGCGTGCGTGCCACCTGGTCCTTGAGCATGCGCATTGCGTCGGCGAGCGATCTCACGCCGTCCCAGCGCAGCTCCATGTTGTAGTTCAGACCGCCCCGAATGATGTGCATGTGGCTGTCAATCAGCCCCGGGATCGCGCGGCGGCCTCCGAGATCGATCACGGAAACGGTGTTGTCGGCAAGTGGCATGACGTCCTGTTTGCTGCCAATGGCCATGAACCTCCCGCTGCGAATAGCCACGGCCTGCGCTTGCGGCTGTTGTGGATTCAGCGTCGTGAAGCGGCCGTTCACCAGGATCAGATCGGGCTTGTCTGAAGGGGTCATGGCAATGGCTCCTGCCGGCCGGCGGCTTCAAGCCGCGCACCGGTGTCAGATGTTGACTGAGAGTGGAAGGCTGCCGATTACTTGGACTTGGCTGGCTTCGCAGGCACGATCTCGTGCTTGCCACTGGCACGCTGTGGAGCCTTGTGCACCATGGTGTAGGCGTAATCCACGCCCATCCCGTAAGCGCCCGAATGTTCCTTGACCAGCTTCATCACAGCGTCATACGTGTCGCGACGCGCCCAGTCGCGCTGCCATTCGAGCATGACGGGCTGCCACGTCATGGGGACTACGCCTGCCTGGATCATGCGCAGCATCGCGTAGTCGTGCGCCTCCTTGGACGTGCCACCGGAGGCGTCGGCCACCATATAGATTTCGTAGCCGCCTTCATCCATCGCGCAAAGGGAAAAGGTGATGTTGCAAACCTCGGTCCACAGGCCCGAGACAACCACTTTCTTGCGACCGTTGGCAGCGAGCGCATCTCGAACCTTCTGGTCATCCCAGGAGTTCATCGAAGTGCGTTCCAGCAGCTTCTGGCCTGGAAAGACGTCGAGCAGTTCCGGATATGTGTAGCCCGAAAAGCTCTCGCTCTCCACAGTGGTGATGGTCGTCGGGATATTGAAGATCTTTGCAGCTTTGGCCAGGGCGACCACGTTGTTCTTCAAGGTCTGCCGGTCCATTGACTGAACGCCGAATGCCATTTGTGGCTGCTGGTCAATGAAGATCAGCTGGGAATTCTGCGGAGTCAGTACTTGAAGCTTCGGGTCACTCATGGTGATCTCCAAGATGTGAAGAAGACGGTCTCAATCAACCGTCCCACGTGGGCTAGCGGGCGCTAGATTCAGTCCGAGTGCCAGCTGATCGAGGTGCAATCGTCCAGGACCGGGCGGCTACCGGGTCGGCGGGGACACGGCTGGAACGTTGATCATGTCTCGCGCATAAGCGAGACCGATTCCGTACCCACCGGCGTGATGCTCGACGATCGCTCGCGCTGCGTCGTAGGTCTCGCGTCGCGTCCAGTCGCGCTGAAGCTCCAGCAGGACTTGAAGCCAGCTTGTCATCCGAACTCCGAAGTCGCGCATGCGCTCCAGCGCGAATCGCTGACTGTCCTGGGTGGCTCCGCCACACGCGT
>Ga0134124_10005078_pt1 | contig 10576 bp, 7 predicted proteins | sample KB304_FD_96880 | JGI IMG/M metagenome (GOLD analysis project Ga0134124, IMG submission 96880) | Terrestrial soil microbial communities without Nitrogen fertilizer from Kellogg Biological Station, Michigan, USA - KB3-0-4 | ecosystem: Environmental > Terrestrial > Soil > Unclassified ... | reverse complement strand
GTAATGTCCACAGTGTTGAAGGAGCATCTTTTCATGAGCTTCAAAGAAGACCAAGCCTTCACGATTATCTGTTTTCATATCTTCAATTGCTGCCATCAAATCAGATTCAAGTATTTCAGGAAAGTTTCCGGATAAAAAATGCTCTCTGGCAATCTGGTTATATTCTGATGAATTCAGTCTCACAATTCCTTTCTTGTAGTATGTGGAAATATCCAAAGGGCAACACCCATGAAAAGCCCTAAATGCTTCATAGTAACTCGTCAACAACCATGACAGTTCATATTTTACATCCACGTCAACGCCTTTAACTATCCTTACGATCTTGTCAAGCCAGCTCGTGTTGTCCGATACTATAAATTCAGGAGGATGCACACGAAAATAGGCTACAACCTCTTCATCTACGTAGCCCGATAACAGTTCGCGGATTTCCTTCTCCCAAGAAAGGTAATCGGTCCATGTGAAAGTCGATTTAGTATTTTTCAAGTTTTTCCTCTTCTCGCCAACGGGCCAGCGGGTGACCGGGATTCACCGGTCCTCCCGTTTGGTTGGGATGTCTCATCATATGAATTGTCAAAATATGGAACACGGAGAGTTGACCCTGCAGCCTTTCCTTGACACGCCCACACAGGATAAAGTAATCTGCACGTAATTTTGGCATTCTTGGAAAGCGCATACCAAGGGGTGTGAATTTTCCAGGGTTGCCAGAGTGGCTTATTGGGCTGGATGTATAATCCAGTGATAGGGCAACCTATCCATGAGTTCGAATCCCATACCTTCCGCTAAGGGCCGCAACACAAGTACACAAATCTGGTGTGTACTTGTGTTGCGGCCCTTAACGGTTTAACAATAAGCATCCTCTTCTTTGTCGAAATCATTTGTTGCTACACTTTGTGGCACGTCGTTGATTTTGGTAGTTACCCCTTTTTCTTTCGGTTAGATTAGCGGGATTGTCATCATCATGAAAAGAACCAGAAAGATGGAAAATATGACCGCTTTCTAGGCTTTTCGTTAAAGCAATTCTTATCTGGCGGTTGAGCCAACCATCCTGGTGTTTTCGAAGGCCCTGCGGCCATGTTGCCAATGAAGCCAGAACAGATGAATGAACTATACACGTAGATATTGACGAATCACCGGTTAGCCCATTAAGCTGCACTTGGATATTCGTACCGCCTGGCGGTGGAGGTTGTCTGTCGATACGACAGTAGTGGAGAGAGCGTATCGTACCAGCCTCTCCGAACATTCGGTCTAGCGTGAGTTCGGAAATGAGACTCATTGCCTCGACTTTGACCGCTGAATTTACTGATGCGCTTCCCGGATAGCCTGGTGCGGCACCTTTGTCTACCAACGTAACAGCCATTTTTGCCTTTAATCCCCTTTTCCCAGGATTAGTTATTCCGCAGAAAGTACACGAATGAATACGGGACAGACAACTTTTTTCTCTGTCATTTCCAACGGCTGGGCAGTTGACCCGCCAGCCCGGTCTTTTTCGGGCGGGCGGTGTCCAACTGTCTTGTTGGCAAATCCTCTTTCCGTATTAGTTCTAAAAATGGAAAATGGAAAGTTGACCCTTTTATTTCTAAGTTACCGTTACTTCGACATAATTTCCCAGTCAACAAAGCTTTGAATATTGTTGAGTCTTTTCAGAGCAGCTCGCTGCTCGGGGTCGGACCAAACTAACTCACTGAATCCGCAGACAAAACATCCCAAAAGTGGCTGTTATTCGGGCTTAAACGCCCATTTTCAGGGTCAAAAACGGTGCAATAAGGTTCAAATTCCTCTCTCAACACACATCGGCCAGCTTCTCCTTGCTCTTCTATTCTTCTCCCCATTCCCATAATCCCAAGCCTGGACTTTGTCTCTTCAACAAAACCGATACCGCCAACGGCAATGCTCTCCGTCCAACAACTTTCACGCTGACCTTTGCCATTGCTGATTGCCTCTTGAATCCACTGCCGATGCTGCTCTGCAAATTGCTCATGGTCCGGAAATCCGCAAAAGTTCCGTAAAGCGGACATGTCAATCACACCATACCGTTCGGGCGGATTCTGAATTTCGTTAAAGCCGCTCATTTCCCATTCTGAAGGGTGGCTTACCACGCCGGCACGGACCATGTTGAGATCGATATAAACAAGGCAGCGAATCAGGTGTTCATTTTGTTCAACAGCAGTTGCGTGATAGCGATCTTCCCAGAAGGCTCCTTTTCGTCCCTTGCGCTGATTGAATTCTTGAGCGGTTCTCCCGGCTATCAGTTGAAGGCTCTTTGGGATGACGTCCGGTCCGCTATCAACCACCAATAGGTGGATATGATTGGATGTGACCACATAGTTGAGTATTCTCAAGCCAAAGCGCTTCTTGGCTTCAAAGAGCCAAGAATGCCAGCGTCGCCTGTCCCTGGCGAATTTAAGGAGAAATTCCTTTTTGTGGCAACGGTGGGTAATGTGCCAAACTTGCCCCGGAATATGATGTCGGTTTGCTCTCGCCATTCTTAGAAGCCTCTTTTTACCGGCAAAAACATGATTCTAAAGCCATAAACAGGGCCAATTATGCTCATTTACCTTGATATTTAATGTAGTTAGTTTGGTCCGACCCCCGCACCTTTTCCGAGAGTTGACCCTTCTATTTTCCATTTGACTTCCTATTCAATTGAAATAAGAGTGTTGGCACCTGGATTTGTTACGTAAAGTTTTTTCCCGGCGGTCGTGATACCTATTGGCAAATATATCGAAGCAACGGAGCCCACCAAAGTAGTCACTTCACCGGTCGCTATCACCACCAGGGAAATTCGGGGGACATCCATCCATGATAAGTTTTGTCAAGGGGAAAACGGAGGTTTCCCGTAACCTTCCGAACTCCTCCGGTGGCCTTGATTTACTCCTTCATGCCGTCCAGTCTTTTTAATCTTTCCAAGCGGTCCGCATGATCATGCGACCAGACATCCATTTGCCACACCTGGAGTTTTTATTACCTGTTGAGTGCCAGGGCATCGTTTTCGACGTCCCTGGCACTCAACAATTTCCCCCATTGCGGAAGATTGAGTTAGGGCCAACCCGTCGGCCTTGAAACACTATAATGGCGTGCAACATATTATGCTCACGCAGTCCCCGGAACGGTAAGGCCCGACGGGAAAATAGATACGACATTACGGTTATGTTTGTTTCTGTCAGGCCGCCTGTTTCATAGTCTCGAAGTTGCTTTCGCGCCTATCAACGGCCAGCATAAATTCAACCAGCTTGCGAGCTACTGCCAAGGTAGCGCGGTTTCGGTTGCCTCTGGCTAACTCTTTTTCGTGGAGCCTTGCCAGTTGCTCGTTCCAGTGTGGCGCTAATTTGGCGGCCTCAATCAACATGGTCTGCAGATGTTTATTGCGCTGCTTAGAAATCGGGCCGCGCTGTTCTTTCCCCGCTGATTCATGCTGTGCGCTGCATAACCCACAGTAGCTGATTACGTGCCGCGATGAGCTGAAGCGGCTCGGCTCGCCGATTTCCAGAATCCAGGTCAGTGCCGTAACCTCTCCAACACCGGGAATGCTCATCAATCGCTGCACTCGCTCCTGGATCAGTTTGTTTTTGCGCAGTGCACTCACCAGCTTCTTCTGGATGCCATCATACAGTTCAAAGCCGCTAAGGCTTAATTTCAATAACTCTTTTACGGAGACTGGAACATCTTCGACCCGCTCTAAAAGGGCGCTGAAGTATTTTTTGCCGTACAGCCGCTTCTTGCTGTATTGGGCACCAACTTCCATCAATAAACCGGACATCTTGTTCTGCATCTTGACCGCGGTACGCACGATCATGTTCCGGTAGCGCAGAATCCGCCTAAGCTCCCGCAGTTCTTCCGGCATCATGTGACATTCCGGCAGCAAGTTGACCCTCAACAGATCGGCTATCTTCTCGGCGTCAGCACGGTCGTTCTTTTTCTTGGCTGCCGTGATCGCTTTGAGCATGGCAGGATGAGCTACTTTAAGATCAACGGCATACGGTTTGAGAAAGTCATATACCCAACCGGTGAAGATGGTTGCTTCCATCGCTCCGTACCAAGGACCGGGAAGCCCACATTGCCACTGCTGCAAAGCCTTACGTTCAGCGGAAACAGTTCCTTGCTGAACAAGTTCACCATCAATCCGCTTGATGCAGTACGCGATTGTCTTCTTGTGAATGTCCAATCCAATGTAGTAAATTGCATTCATGGAAGCCTCCTCGTGGTGATTTGATTCCGGACGGCACTGCCGGTCCGACTGCTTGCTCATACAAGCTATTCAATACCACCGGAGGCTTCCACTTCAACTCTTACTTATGCATTCAAACACTATACTTAATTCGAATCCCCAGAGGTGTCAAACCTACGCATTTTACTTTGTGTAGATCGGCCTCCCTCAGCCTTTCACAACTCAGTTCCCCGAATCCACCGAACGCTGCCAGCTCAACGCAAAAAGGCCGCTTCGTCAGCATGACTGCTGTACAAAGCGGCCCTTCATTCACCGGTTCCGATTACGCAGGTTTGACGCCATCAGATTCCCCCGAGGCAAAAGACAAAACATTAACAGCGTCTTTATATATCGGGCTAATCTGTCCGTCAACCTTTTAAGCCGTTACAACATCTTCCTAAGATACTGCCCCGTATATGACCTTGTGACCTTGGCCACCTGTTCCGGCGTGCCGGTTGCGATGATCTCGCCGCCACGGTCGCCCCCCTCCGGCCCCAGGTCGATGATCCAGTCGGCGGTTTTGATCACATCCAGGTTGTGCTCGATGATCACGATTGTGTTGCCGGCCTCGACCAGCCGCTGGATGACCTCCAGCAGCTTGGCGATGTCGTGGAAATGCAGACCGGTGGTCGGTTCGTCGAGGATGTAGATCGTCCGGCCGGTGGCGCGTTTGGACAACTCCTTGGACAGCTTGACCCGCTGGGCCTCACCTCCGGAAAGGGTCGTCGCCGCCTGTCCCAGCTTGATATAGCCGAGGCCGACCTCTTCCAGCGTGGCGAGCTTGTTCTTGATGCGCGGGATGGCCCCCATGAACTCCAGCGCCTGCGACACGGTCATGTCGAGCACGTCGGCGATCGATTTCCCCTTGAAATGCACCTCCAGCGTCTCGCGGTTGTAGCGTGCCCCTTTGCAGACTTCGCATTCCACATAGACGTCCGGCAGGAAGTGCATCTCGATCTTGATGATGCCGTCGCCGGAGCACGCCTCGCAGCGCCCCCCCTTGACGTTGAACGAGTAGCGCCCCGGCTTGTAGCCGCGCAGCTTGGATTCGGGGAGATTGGAGAACAGGTCGCGGATGTCACTGAAGACGGCGGTGTAGGTGGCCGGGTTGGAGCGCGGGGTGCGACCGATCGGGGACTGGTCGATGTTGATGACCTTGTCGAGATGTTCGAGCCCCCGCACGTCCCGAACCGCTCCGGCCTTTTCGCGGCTGCGGTAGAGGCGCTGCCCCAGCACCTTGTGCAGGGTGTCGATGATCAGGGTGGATTTGCCGGAACCGGAAACGCCGGTGACGCAGGTCATGACGCCGAGCGGGATATCGACCGTGACATCTTTCAGGTTGTTTTCGGAGGCGCCGACAATGCGGAGCGACTTGTCCCCCGCGCGCCGCTTCTTAGGCACGGCAATACTGAGTTCGCCCGACAGGTAGCGCCCGGTCAGCGAGGCGGGGTTCGCCATGACCGCCGCCGGCGTTCCCTGGGCCACCACTTCGCCGCCATGAACACCGGCCCCCGGCCCCATGTCGATCAGGTGATCGGCCTCCATGATGGTTTCCTCGTCATGCTCCACGACCAGCACCGTGTTGCCGATGTCGCGCAGCCGCTTGAGCGTGCCGAGCAGCCGGGCGTTGTCCCGCTGGTGCAGGCCGATGGAGGGTTCGTCAAGGATGTAGAGCACCCCGACCAGGCTGGAGCCGATCTGGGTGGCCAGCCTGATGCGCTGCCCTTCGCCCCCGGAGAGGGTGCCGGAGGTCCGGTCGAGCGACAGGTAGTCGAGGCCGACGTTGACCAGGAAGGAGAGTCGTTCGCGGATCTCCTTCAGGATCCGGCGGGCGATCTCCTGCTCCTTGTCGGTCAGCGTCAGTTCCTCGAAGAAGCGGAGGCAGTCGCGGATCGAGAATGCGGTCACGTCGCGGATCGTGTTCTCTCCGACCAGCACGTGCAGCGCCTCGGGACGGAGCCGGGCTCCCTGGCAGGTCGGACAGGGCATGACGTTCATGTACTTTTCCAGCTCTTCGCGGGCCGCATCAGATTCGGTCTCGCGCCAGCGCCGCTGCAGGTTGTTCAGCACCCCTTCGAATTCCTTCTGGTAAGTATGGCGGCGCTCGCCGTCCTCCTCCCACCAGAACTCGACCTTCTCACCCTTCGACCCGTTCAGGATCACGTCCTTGACCGTTTCCGGCAGATCCCTGTACGGTTTGCGGATGTCGAACTTGTAGGCCTTGGCGAGCGCGTCCAGAATCAGGTGAAACCAGCCGGACAGCCGTTTTTCCCACGGCGCGATGGCCCCTTCGCGCAGGGAGAGATCCTGATTCGGGATCACCAGTTCGGCGTCGAAATACATCCGGGTCCCGAGCCCGGTGCATTCGGGGCAGGCGCCATGCGGGTTGTTGAACGAGAACAGCCGCGGAGTTATCTCCTGGTAGGAGAGGCCGCAATCGACGCAGGCGAGTTTCTCGGAGAAGAGCATATTGGTAGGTTTTGTTGCCTTTTTCTTCTTCCCTTCGGGCGGCTCATCGAGCGCAGGCTTTACCACCTCGACCTTCACCACCCCCTCGGCATGGTGCAGGGCGGTCTCCAGCGAATCGGCGAGGCGGCGCTGGATGCCCTCCTTGACGACGATCCGGTCCACCACGATATCGATGTCGTGTTTCTTCTTCTTGTCCATCTCGATATCGTCGGCCAGCTCCCGGAGCGTCCCGTCGACGATGACGCGGGTAAAACCTTCCTTGCGCAGCTGGTTCAACTCTTTCTTGTACTCCCCCTTGCGGCCTCGGATCATCGGCGCGAGCAGGGTCAGCTTCGTCCCTTCCGGCAGCGCCATGATCTGGTCCACCATCTGGGACACGGTCTGCGAGGTGATCTCCTTGCCGCAGGAGGGGCAGTGCGGACGCCCGACGCGGGCGAACAGCAGGCGCAGGTAGTCGTAGATTTCGGTGACGGTGCCGACGGTGGAGCGGGGGTTCTTGCTGGTGGTCTTCTGCTCGATGGAGATCGCCGGTGAGAGCCCTTCGATCGATTCCACGTCAGGTTTCTCCATCTGCTCCAGGAACTGGCGTGCATAGGATGAGAGCGATTCGACATAGCGGCGCTGTCCCTCGGCGTAGATTGTGTCGAACGCCAGGGTGGACTTGCCGGAGCCGGAGAGGCCGGTGATCACGACCAGCTGGTCGCGGGGGATTTCGACGTCGATGCACTTGAGATTGTGCTCGCAGGCGCCTTTGATGATGATTTTATCGTGTGCCATGATGATCCTTCTATTTGCAAAGTGACATTAACATATATCACATTTTGTCTTTAGTATGAAGCGACTTTGCATAACAGCAAATGATCCCGATGTCAGTCCGGTGTGTGCAGCGACTTAACGAAAAAATTACGGGTCATTTGTATGGAAAATCCGGGACAGATCCATTTTTAGTTCATTAGTAATAAATAGATATGTCCCGAGATATTCAAAAATGTCCAACCAACTGCAAAATGAAAAGTGCTATCAAAATATGATTGCAAATTAAGCCACTTCATGTTTATTATCTCCATATGAATAAATCGCATCGAAAGACTCTGGAGGATATTTTTTCGCATCCGGTTCCGGTGACTATGGAATGGCGCCGGATCGAATCTCTTTTTGTCTCGTTGGGAGCACAGGCTATTGAGGGTGCCGGATCACGGGTGCGCTTTGTTTTGAATGGCGTAATTGCTGCATTTCACCGGCCTCATCCGGCTAAAGAGGCAAAACCATATCAAGTCAGGGACGCTAAAACTTTTTTGGAGAACGCAGGAGTAAAGCCATGAGCACCATGAATTATAAAGGATATGCCGCCAGGATTGAATACAGCGATGAAGACGGATGCTTCATTGGTCACATAGCAGGGATTAAAGACGTCATCGGTTTTCACGCCGATTCCGTCAAAGAGTTGCGTGCAGCCTTCTTTGAGGCTGTAGACGACTATCTCGTTACATGTGAAAAACTCGGAAGAGCGCCTCAAAAGCCCTATTCAGGCAAACTGATGTTGCGAGTTCCTCCTGAGGTTCATGCCCATGCCGCAATGATGGCTGAAGCTCATGGAAAGAGCCTGAACCAATGGGCTGCGGACGTTCTTATGTATGCTAATTGAAAGATTGAACAAATGCAGTGATCAAACAAAAGCGTCGTATCTTAACTAGACGGCCAAGCCGCTTCGCCTCACCACCGTTACTGTCGGCTATCAGATAATTGAAAGGCAGCAGCCATGTCCGAAATCTTTCCACAACCGATAAGGGATCTTCCTGAAGCGGATATACCGCTTGAAGGAGTTAAGGCGTATCTTTCACAGTCGGATTCGCACCAGATAATTTTCATGGAATTCGGAAAAGACGTAGATTTGCCGGAGCATTCGCACGCTGCGCAGGTTGGCATCGTTTTAGAGGGCACAATAGAACTGACGATAAATGGCGAAAAAACAGCGTATACCAAAGGTGATCGATACTGCATTCCTGAAGGCGTGCTGCATTCAGGAAAAATATCTGCCGGATATGCAGATATAACTTTCTTCAATGAACCAGATCGCTATGCCAGAAAGCAAATAGCAAACAATGCTCGCCAGTAAATAAGGCAGCTACTTATCCCTGTTTATCTAACATCCCTCCGCAAGCTACAGGGTCTGCGTGACAGAAACAATGGTAACCGCCAGCGTAGCCCGTGCCCAGGCGAATTTTGCTTTAAGCAGATCAAAGTCCGGGCCGGAGGTTATAAAGGCTGCCGTACCCTTGATCAGGAAGCCGGTGCCCGGGCCGATATTACCTGCCACCTTGCTGCTGCCCAGTGTTATCAATACATTATTGTTGAAGGCAATATTGGCCTCTGTGAGATGCATGTAACCGGCAGGAATCAATAAGCGCCCATCGCTGGCGATCTGTATGTAACTGTTCCAGGTATTGACCATATGCTGCCCGTTCGTCCCCAACGTGGCAATGGCCACCACTCCATCATGCTTCAGCACTTCCCGTAGTTTTTCCGGAATCATCGTTACTACCTCCTGTTGGTCTGGTTATACAAGCCTATCAGTTCGTCCGGCGACTATGACGTATATCAGTGGCGATTACAATAATCCGAGCCTATATGCACAAAAAAAAGGGACACTCCCTGATTATTGGAGAGTGTCCCTGCGTTATCATTGCAGCAAAAGCTCCTTTAGATCACCGCACCGCCAGCGAATAGCGGGTGTCGGTTTTCGCGATGTTATACACACCGAAATCGCAGCTGTAGATCGTCCAGGCCTGGGTAGTGTCGGCAGCATTAGTCGTGGACGTCCAGTAGTAATTCGAAACAATAAAATTGTTGAAAATAGCGGGGTTGATAACGGTAATGCCGTCAGCTCCGGGTATCCCGTTCAAATAATTCGCCTGCGGGAATGTCGGGGAGCGGTCGGACAGACTCAACATCTCGCTCCGGTTCGGCATCCGCCACTGCCCTGCGACCGATCCGTCCGTCAAGCCGCATTGTCCGCTGGCCAGCGTGTTTATGGTGTTTAAGGCGCCGGACCAAGGCTGGTTTATGCAATCGGCCTTCTTCAGCCAGGTCAATCCCGTGACCGTGTCGGCCAGAGTCCCATCCCCCTTGTCGATGAAACGCGGAAAGGTCAGGGGCGCCCCGAGTTGCAGGATTGCGTCGTCCCCGGGGCCGAAGGATTTTCCGCCCTGTGAATCGTACACTCCGGTCGCCAGAACCTGGATCGCCCCGGCTCCGCCCGATTTTACCGCCCACAACGAATTGGCGGAGGTACTCTTGCTGTTGTTGAAATTATTGTCCCCGCCCTCAGCCCCGTTTATCCATCGCCCGTCCGAAAAACGGATGGCCATCGCATTGGCAGTCAAAGCCATATAGGTAGTGGATGACCAGTAGGCCTTGGCAAGATTGATATTGGTGAACGGGTGTCCGGCGGAAACGGCCGGATTGAATTGTGAAACGTCCACCAGGCTTTCCAGCTCGTTTGCGTTCGGCATCCGCCACTGCCCCGCGGTCGATCCGTCTGTCAAGCCGCATGAGCCGCCGGCAAGTTGATTGGCAGCCGCCAAGGCGGTGGACCAGTCCGAAGGGCCAAAGCATCCGGCATTCTTCAGCCAGACAAGTCCGGTCAGGTGGTCGGTGACGGTTCCGTCCAGGTTGTCCGTGAAGCGCGTGCCCGGCCAGGCAACTCCCTTTCGTGCCGAGTAATCATCGCCGCTCGCATAGCTGGCTGTCTGACCGGTCCGGGGCAGACTTGCCACCTTGTCCCCCGGACGGAGTGCGGTGAAATTGGCGCTCGATACGTCATGGCCCGGCATGGACAGGAACCGTATGACGGTTCTGTAAAGACCGTTGAAATCGAGTTTGCCTACCGAACCGGCTGCGTCG
>Ga0134124_10005077_pt1 | contig 10576 bp, 10 predicted proteins | sample KB304_FD_96880 | JGI IMG/M metagenome (GOLD analysis project Ga0134124, IMG submission 96880) | Terrestrial soil microbial communities without Nitrogen fertilizer from Kellogg Biological Station, Michigan, USA - KB3-0-4 | ecosystem: Environmental > Terrestrial > Soil > Unclassified ... | reverse complement strand
GCTACGTCGGTGCGGGCGGCAGCGATCGCGGAGTGGGCCCGCCCGTCGACGAGGCCGAGGAAGGTGGGCGGCGCGCCGCCGACGGTGCTCGGCGTCGGCGGCGGGCGCGCCCACTTCGCGATCGATGCAGCCGGAGCGGACGTCGCTCCCGACGTTAAAACCGTGTTGATCGACGTGCGCGCCCTCGCCCCTACGATCGCCCCGGCGAGGCGCCGATCCTGGCCGAGGCCCGCTCCCTGCTCGACTGGCACGCCGATATAATTTTGGCCGCACGCATCAGATCACCGACCTCGGATTGCCTCCACCGTTGTCGCAGTGACAGCCCCGCGAACTCCTTGCGCCTCCCCAATTCCTCAGTCGTGTACGTCCGGGCGCTCCCGATGGCGCACACACCCTGGCCCCGTTCAACCGGCCTCTCCGACTACCGGCTCCCGAGAGCCGCCAGCGAGGCGATCGCCGCCACGATCTCGTCGGGTTCGACCGGCTTGCCGACATGCGCCTGAAACCCGGCGGCCAGGATCCGAGTCCGGTACTCGGACCCGACGTATCCGGTCAGCGCAATGGCGGGGAGCGTGCGGCCGCCGCGCTGCGCTTCGCGCGCCCGCAGTCGGCGGATCAGCGCGAAGCCGTCCTCGCCGGGCATTCCGACGTCGCTCACGATCACATGCGGCTGCAGCAGGTCGAGTTGCGTGAGAGCGTCCCGCACCGATCCGAACGAGCTCACTTTCGCGCCTGCCAGCTCCAGCAGGAGCGCGAGCACTTGCCGCCCATCAGGATCGTCTTCGACGAGAACTACGCGGATACCGTCGAGTCGACACTGGCCGGCGGCAGCCGCGGTCGTCGCGGCAACAGGCGGCGCTCCGGTCTCGGATGCTTCAGACGCCGGGCGAACTGGAAGCCGCACGGTGAACGTTGCCCCGTGTCCGACACCCGGACTTCCGGCGTGGACAGTTCCTCCGTGGTGCTCGACGAGGCCTCGCACGATCGAGAGGCCGAGGCCGAGCCCACCCTGCCGCCGCGTGGTCGAGGATTCTGCTTGGGCGAAGCGATCAAAGATACGGGGAAGAAACGCCGGGTCGATCCCCTGCCCGGTATCGGCGACCTGAACTTCGGCGTGAGACCCCACCGATGTCACCTGTATCCTGATCTGCCCGCCGGCCGGGGTAAACTTGACGGCATTCGACAAGAGATTCGCGATGACCTGTTGTAACCGCAGGGTATCGCCCGCGACGGGCTCAGGTGCCTGCGGACACGTCACCGTGATGTGCACACCCTTGGCTTCAGCCGCCAGGCGCACCTCATCAAGCGCTCCCTGAACCACAGCCACGAGATCGACGGGCAGCGGCTCGATGCGGAGGCGCCCGCCGAGGATGCGTGATGCATCGAGGAGATCGTCGATGATGCTCGTCAGCAACCGTCCGTTCCGCTCGATCGTCCGGATCGCGTTGAGCGCCCGCTGGGGATCGAGTTGGCCGCCACCGAGCAGATGCGCCCATCCGAGAACTGCGTTGAGCGGCGTTCGCAGCTCATGGGAGACGTTCGCCAGGAACTCGTCCTTCAGACGGTTGGCTGCCTCGGCGTCGGCGCGGGCCGCCTCCGCTTGCTCGGCCAACTCCTGGGCGCGCATCGAGCCGACCACGAGCTGCTCGTTCGCCTCGCGAAGCCGATCCAGTAACGACTGCCGATCCATCGCTGTCTCACCTTGCGCACCGGATGACCGGGCGTCGGGGTCACGGGTCGGCTCATTCTGGGAGGGGGACATCCAACACCCCTACGACTTCCGACCCGATCGGCGCGATCGCGAGGCACGCCCGAGTTCGGGCGCCTCGCCGGACTTCCGAGCGGGATTCCCGGTGAGGAGCCCATGGTACGCGGGGACCATCGCGTCGACGACGAGGCCCTCCGAAGTGACCTCATAGAGTCGCAAGTCCTTACTGTGCTCGCTGCCGCGGATCTTCACGACCGTCATGAGTCTCTTGAGGCGCCCTTCAATCTCGACGTACCGCTGGAGGATGATGACATCGGCGAGAAAGGCGTTCTCGCGGGGGCCGAGCCGAAGCTCACCGTAGGAGTCCTCGATCTCCAGGGTCATCATCACGGTCACGCCCAGCCCGGTCAAGACACCGACCAACCGGTAGAGCGACTCGCGGAAGTCCTCGCGAAAGCCCGGCGAGACCGCCATCTCGAAGCCGGACAGCGAGTCGATGACGACGCGGGTGGCTCCCGTTCGCCTGATCACCGCACGGAGCTCGTAGAGTGTCTCGTCGACGGAGAGATCCAACGGTCGGAGATACACGACCGCCAAACGACCATCCTGGATCATCCGATCAAGCTCACGGCCCCGCAAGCTGGTGTTGAGATACCCAGCGGGGCGCTTCTCGAAGATCGCAATCACTCCCCGCTCGCCTCGCTTGATTCCCTCGGCGATGAACTCTGCCGTCAGCACGGTCTTCCCGGACCCGGAGGGGCCGGCAATGAGCACGGAATACCCCTTCGGGATTCCGCCATGCAGCATCTCGTCGACGCCGGCGACGCCGGTTGAGAGGCGCTGGCCACGGTGCGTCGAGGGCAGCGACGCGCTCCGTTCGTTCGGCTGGTCCTCCTCCGGCTTCGGGAGACGAGGGAACACTCTGACCCCGTCCGCGGTGATCCGGAAGGTGTGGAGTCCAGGCAGGTCACACTGCCCACGCAGCTTCACGACCTGGAGCTTCCGCACGATAGAGTTGCGCTCCGCCCGTTGAGAAAGCGCGAGGAGACTGTCGGAGATCGTGTACACCGGATGGTCCTGGGCCTCGGGGGCGGTGAACTCGCCGATCAAGAATGTCGTTGCCTCCCATGCGGTGAGATGGAGCGCGAGGCGCTGGACGAAGTCCTGCATCTCGAGGTCCGCCCCTCCCTTCCCGTCGACGGTTCGCATCACCGAGCGGAAGGAGTCGACGATGACGATGCCGGGCGAGGCGGTTTCGACCTGTTGCACGATGCTGTCGAGCACCGCCGCGAGACCCTGGCCCAGCACCGTGTCGCTGAGCGAGACGAAGCGAATGGTGGCATTGACCTTCGCGGGGTCAAAAAAGCTGTAGAGTTGCTGATACCGGAGCATTTTGAGCGGAGGCTCCCCGAGGATCGTGAAGTAGAGCCCCGGCCGCTCAGGCGTTGCGTTGGCGAACATGATCTGATGGACGAGTGTTGTCTTGCCCGAGCCCGGCCCGCCGACGACAAGGTTGAAGGACAGCTCCGGGAGACCGCCGCCCAGAACGTCGTCCAGGCCCGGCACTCCGGTAGGCAGTCTGCGCAGAGAGGCTCCTTCTAGACGCTCGGTCATTCCTCAACCTCCTGGAGTTCAGTTCCAGATTGGAGTGCCTGGGGCCAGGCCTCCCGCAATAGATTCCAGGCGAGCCTTTCGCCGATGACGGCGACCAACAAGCCAGCCATCGTCGCAAAGAGCGTCACCGTGACCTCTCTGATGATGTCGGGGTCCTGCCCTTGGAGGCGCCGGCGAAGGGAGTCGCCCGTGCTCTCGCCCTCCTCGCGGAAAAAGAGCTCGTCGAGAAACGGAGACTCCGGTTTGCGCAGCTTCACGGCCCGCCGAAAGAGCGCCTCGACTCCCGTACGACCAATGATCACTGACAGGCGCTGCGACAGCCGGTCGAGCAGCCGCCCAGCCGCCGCCGCAAGGACTTCGGAGTTTGCGGCATCACCCCCGGCTTCGTCGGCAAGCTGTCGCGTCACGGCCCGACGCGAGCGCGGAGTCGTGTAGCTCAATTCAGCGGCTCCTCGCTCCGGCTTAGCGCTCCGACGAATACCCACCCGTCCTTACGCTTGAAGGTATCGTAGGGTTCGAAGCCGGGAGCCCGGTTGCCGGTGTGCCTGTACGTCGCTCCCTGGCCCCTGAAGAGCGGCATGCAATTGCCCATGAGTCCCAGCCACAACGTCGAACTGAGCGAGGTTGATGACCTGCCCGCGGCCGGCCTTGCGGACTTTCTCAAGGCCCATCATCGTCGCGGCCCATGCCGTGAGCGATGCCATGTAATCACCCGTGTAGACCTTCGCTCGCCGGGGAAGACCGCTGCGATCGCTGGTGATGTTAATCGTGCCGCCATAGGCCCGAGCCAGAGCGTCGTAGCCGGCGCGCCGGACGTCTTCCTCTTTCCAAACTGCCCCTAGGTGCTCACGCAGACGATGACCAGCCTCGGCTTGATCGAAAAGGCAAGCTCGCTCGAGATTCAGGCCCGCTCCACGTCCCAGGCGCGAAGGACTGCGGACTCCCGCGATCGTTGTAGTATTCGTGTTAGTGTCAGTCACCGCCTCTCCTCCGGCGGGTCCACGTTTCGATGGGCAGCAGCCCGCGCTGGAGCGCGTACCGGACCAAGTCGGTCTGGTTGCGCAGGCCAAGCTTTCGCATGAGATTTGCGCGGTACCCCTCGACGGTACGGACGCCGATCGATAGTTGCTGGGAAATCTCCGGGTTGGTGTGGCCCTCGGCCGCCAAGTGAAACACATCTTGCTCCCGGTTCGTCAGGGTCTCGTGGCGCCCCGCCGAGCCGGACGACGTCCGCCACTGGACAACGTCCCATTTTCCCGCTCGCTTTGCGATGGCAAAGTGATGATTGCGCGCCACGTCGAGAACCTCGGTCGCTCCGCACACGGCGAGTGGATAGCTGCACAAGACGATCAAGGACTTCCCGGCGAGGGAGTCATTGAGCGTTCGTTCGTATTCGTCAAAGCGCCTCCACTGCTTTCTGTGGAGCCAAAAGGCGTTCCCAGTGGCTCTCACTCCGGTGTAGCCTTGAGCCGATGCTTGCTTCAGTTTCTCGTTCCATATGCGGGCGACTCGCGCGCGCGAGAACTTGCCTCGGTGGAGATACCACTTCCGGCTGGATACAATCTCAATGCTCCCGTCCGCCAGGTATCGATCACTGTTGGGCAGATGCCGATGCAGAGCCCTCTGCGCCCTCCCCTCGGTCAGGGGCTCCGGGACGAGCCAGAAGCACAACTCCCTGCTCTCCAAGCCGGCTTTGAAATAGGGGACCAGCGTCTCCAGCAGCTCTCTTTGCGTCTGATAGAAGTGACAACAGTGGGTCCCCCACGGCATGTCGCCCAGAACACCGAGTCCGCTCTTGCTCACCCGTGTGGTCCTCATCGCTGCAGCACTTTTGACGGCAGCGCACCTATCGGTCGAGTTGGACCATCGCCACTCGACCCCTTCCCGTCTTCGACGAATTTTCCAGCACTCTGCGCAAGAGTGCTACCCGTACACGTACGGTGGCGTTCAGGAAGAGACCGAACGGGTTCGATCTCCGGTGGTCGCTGTGGACTCCCGCGATCTCTGTTCGTGTCGGTCCACAGGCGCGGGTCGTTGGTGCACGATTTTCGCAGGACGGACGTTCGCAAGCTTGCGCGCCGGTGTTCACCGCTCGCTCGCAATGCGGCTCACCGACCACTTGATCGAGCCCATCCATCGGAGATACCCGCCGTCAGCCCGCGGAACCACCACCGACGACCTTGGGGTGTGAGGGGAAACCCGGCCGTCGCCCCGCCCGCCCAAGGGCGGATGGCTCGCTCAACATCGGCCGGAGTCAGGGGCACGCGGGCAAGGGCAAGGAGCCCATGGTCTCGATGCCCGTCCCGTCCACGGGCCGGATGGTGAGGGTCGATCAGGCCTAGCCGAATGGACGACGTCTATTGCTTCGGCGGCAATCCCCTGGATCGGGCCAGCGAGCGCCGGGATGACGGCGACTGGATCGCCAAGCTGCTCGGCGATCCGGACACGCGCCTCCTGGCGCTGCGCGACCTGAAGCCGTTCACTCGCGGCACGGCGGTGCCGGCGCTCGATTGGCAGCCCGTGGCGCAGTGGCGGGACCAGATCGACACCGGCGCGCCCCTGATCTTTCTCGGCCTCGGCGACGGCCGCGCGCACTTCGCGATCGATGCGGCCGGCGCGAACGTCGCGCCCGACGTCGACACCGAGCTGATCGACGTGCGGGCCCTCGCCCCGACGATCGCCCCCGGCGAGGCAGCCATCCTCGCCGAGGCCCGCTCCCTGCTCGACTGGCACGCCCGACATCGCTTCTGCGCCCAGTGCGGATCGCCGACCAGGATGGCGTCGGCCGGGTGGAAACGGCTCTGCCCGGAGTGCCGGGCGTCGCACTTCCCGCGTACCGATCCCGTCGTGATCATGCTCGCCATCCATCGCGACCGGGCTCTGCTCGGTCGCAACCGCCGGCGCCCGGGCGCCCGGTTCTCATGCCTCGCCGGCTTCGTCGAGCCGGGTGAAACCCCAGAGGAGGCCGTGCGCCGGGAGGTGCGAGAGGAGGCGGGCGTACGCTGCGGGCGCGTGCGCTACCTGGCTGCGCAGCCGTGGCCGTTTCCGTCGAGCCTGATGATGGGGTTTCTGGCCGAGGCCCTGACCGAGGAGATCACCGTCGACGCCGAGGAGATCGCCGAGGCGCGCTGGTTCTCCCGCGACGAGATCCGGGAGATGGTGGCGCGGGCCGCCGCCGGCCCCGACGATCCGACGAAGGTGTCGCTGCCGTCGCCCATCGCGATCGCGCATCACATCTGCCGGCGGTGGTCGAGCGGCCTTGACAGCGTGTGATCACGACCGTACGCCGAGGGAGAAACCAATGTCCGAATTGTCGCCGCTGTCGAGTGAGGTCCTCCCCGCTGGCATCCGCGCGCGCTTCGTCTCCGGCATCAATGGCCTGCGCATGCACATCCTCGAGGCCGGCTCGGCGTCGCCGGGCCGGCCCGCCGTCCTGTTGCTGCACGGCTTTCCCGAGCTCGCCTATTCTTGGCGAAAGATCATGCCGACGCTGGCCGCGGCGGGGTTCCGCGTCATCGCCCCTGATCAGCGCGGGTACGGCCGCACCACCGGCTGGAGCGCGAACTACGACGACGATCTCCGGCCGTTTCGCCTGCTGAACGCCGTGCGCGACGCACTGGGGCTGGTCGCGGCGCTCGGCTACCGCTCGGTCGCGTCCGTCGTCGGGCACGACTTCGGCGCCTCGATTGCCGCCTGGTGCGCGCTGGTGCGACCCGACGTGTTCCGGTCCGTCGCGTTGATGAGCGCGCCCTTCGGCGGGCCGCCGGATCTGCCGTTCGACACCGAGCGCCATCCGGCGGAGATTCCCGCCAGCCCCACCATCCACGAGGCGCTGGCGGCGCTGCCCCGGCCGCGCAAGCATTACCAGTGGTGGTACTCGACCCGGTCGGCGAATGCGCAGATGTGGCATTGCCGGCAGGGCGTCCACGACTTCCTGCGTGCCTATTTCCACCACAAGAGCGCGGACTGGAAGAACAACCGGCCGCATCGGTTGGCCGCGTGGTCGGCGGAAGAGCTGGCGAAGATGCCGACCTACTACATCATGGACCTCGCCGACGACATGCCGACCGCGGTGGCGAAGGAGATGCCGTCGCCGCAAGAGATCGCCGCCTGCCGATGGCTCCCGGACGATGAGCTGGCGGTCTACGCCGGCGAGTATCAGCGCATTGGGTTTCAGGGCGGGCTCAACTGGTACCGGTCGCGCAGCGGCGGCGCGTTCGAGTCCGAACTGCAGCTGTTCTCGGGACGCACCATCGACGTGCCGTCGATCTTCATCTCGGGCACGAGTGACTGGGGCGTCTATCAGCGGCCGGGAGCAGTGGAGCGCATGCAGGACACGGCGTGCACCCGCTTCGTCGGCTGCCACCTGCTTGACGGCGCCGGGCACTGGGTGCAGCAGGAGCAGGCGGCTCGGGTCAGCGAACTGCTTCTGGACTTCCTGAAAGGGCACGCGGCTTAGCGCACTCGACGCGAAGATTCGGAACGCGAGCGGGCCAAGTGCTACACAGTGTGAGTGCTGAGCGACGCTTGCCACTGCCGAGAGGATGATCATGGACCACGTAGAGTTCGATCGGGAGCCACCTGCCAACTTGACGACGATGGTCGCGGCGTTTGGGGGATGGATCGATGCCGGGCGGGCGGCAACGGGCGCGTTGCGTCACCTGGTCCGCGACCTCGGGGCCGCGCGGTTGGCCCGGATAGACCCTGAAGAGTTTTTCGTGTTCACGCTCGAACGGCCCGAGGTTCGGTTGAGGGCTGATGGCGGCCGCGACATCCACTGGCCGCTGAGTGAGTTCTTTGCATGGCGTCCAGGAGATGGCCGGGACGGCCTCCTCCTGTTTTGCGGCCCGGAGCCTCACCAGAGGTGGCAGACCTACACGAAGGCGTTCCTCGATGTGGCCGAGCGCTGTGGCGTGAGGCGGATCGTCTCGCTCGGGGCGCTCCTGGCGGGCGCTCCTCATACCCGGCCGGTACGTGTCACGGCTCGCAGCACCGACCCCGCCGCGCGGTCGTTGCTCGAAGCCTGGGGCATCTATCATCGTCCGACCTACGAAGGGCCGACCGGTATTTCCTCGGTCATCCTGGACGCAGCGGAGCGACGGGGCATGCAGCATGTCGGCTTCATGGGGCAAGCACCGCACTATCTGCAAGATTCCGAGAATCCGGCGGCGATCCAGACCCTGGTGAGCTATGTGGCCCGCCTGCTCGACCTGAGCCCTGACATGTCCCACTTCGACGAGGCCATCCAGGACTTCCGCGCCCAATGTGATCAGGCGGTGGCGCGGGATCGCGCCACCCGAGAGCACGTGCGGAAGCTGGAGCAGGAGTACGACGCGGCAGCGGGCGAGGAGCGGCCAGCGCTACCTGGCGGAGAGGTCGACTCGGAGAAGCTGATGCAAGAGCTCCAGGACTTCCTGCGCAAGCAGCGGGAGGGTGGTGCGAGCAGCTAGCCGGCCTTACCCGCCATGCCTTCGATCCGTGCCCATTCCGCATCGGTGACCGGCATCACCGACAGCCGCGCGATGCGGACCAGGGCAAAGTCCTTGAAGGCTGCGTCTGCCTTGATCTCGGCGAGCGTGACCGGCCGAGAAAGGCGCTTGACCGGAGCGACATCCACCGCGACGTACTTTCCGCTCGCGTCCTCCGGATCCGGATAGGCGTCGGACAGCGCCCTCGCGATCCCGACCACCGCCCTCTCGTCACCGGTGTGGTAGTAGAAGAGGCGGTCGCCCTTCTTGATGGCGCGAAGATGCTTCTGCGCCAGCGCGTTCCTGACGCCGCTCCAGACCGCCTTCTTGTCCTTCACGAGCGCGTCGAACCCGTAGTGGGTCGGTTCTTCCTTCACCAGCCAGTTCATGGTCCCGCCTCGCGTCACGCCCTCTTCGGCGACCACTTGTACACGCGCTGCAGCGCTCCTCCCATCAGCGTGCTCTTGTCGCTCTCGGACAGGCGATCGGTGACACGGAAGGCATCGACGCCCTGCTTGTACGTCAGCAGCCCGACCGCGCGGGTCCAGTCGGTGCCCCACATGCAGCGATCGATGCCGAAGGCGTCGAAGATGCGCGCGAGCGGGTCCCAGATGTCCTTGAAGGGGTAGGCCTCGCGCGAGAGCGTGCAGGCGCCGGTGATCTTGATCGCGACGTTGGGATGGCGGGCGAGCTGGAGGACCTTCGGCAGATCGGCGAACGGCTGCGCCGGTGGCGGCGGCTCGAACGGCTGTTGCAATCCGAGATGGTCGATCACGATCGCCGTACCCGGGTTGCGGGCCGCCAGCGCCCCCGCCTGCTCCAGGCGGCCCCAGCACAGGATGTTCACCGGCAGCCCGTGCCGCGCCCCAGCGGCCAGCACCCGGTTGAGCCCGGGATCGGCGGGGTCCTCGGACACGCCGCGGTTCATCATGATGCGGATGCCGACCGTGCCCGGGGTGGCCGCCCAGTCGGCGACCGTCTCGGCGACGGCGGGGTCGGAGGGATCGACTGGCTTGATCAGCCCGAACCGGCCTGGATGCCTGGCGCGCACCTCGATCGCATAGCTCGCGTCGTAGCGGTACATGGTGAACGGGGAAACGAGCAACGCGCCATCGACGCCGACGGCATCCATCGCCGCCACCATGTCGTCGCCCGTGACCTCCGCCGGGCCGTGCAGCACCGCCGCCCAGGGCCGGCCGGGGTGATTGCGCTCGTAGGCGTGGACCTGGGCATCGATCGTCAGCATGGCGTCGATCCTTTCGCCGCACCGGGGCCGGCTGTCATCGGAGAGCACGAGCCGCCCCTCGCGGAGCGGCCCGTGCCGTGAACCTTCAGCGGATCAGCTGTGCCACTTGAACTGTTGCGGCTTGCGAGCGGACTCCTGGGAGATCACCACGTTGACCAGCGCCGGGCCTCGGAACGCCATCGCCTGCTCCAGGGCGCTCTTCAGATCCTTCGGATTCTCGACAAACCAGCCCTTGCCGCCGAAGGCTTCCATCATCTTGTCGTAACGGGCGCCGTAGATCAGCGCGTTCGGTCTCATGTTCTGCAGAGGGTTGTCGGGATGCGTCGCGTGTCCGGGCCCGATGCCGCCGTTGTTGAAGACGACGATCTTGACCGGCAGCTGATAGCGGCAGACCGTCTCCATCTCCATGCCGGAGAAGCCGATCGCCGAGTCGCCCGACACGGAGATGATCGGCTTGTCGGGATGCACCACGGCGGCGGCGACCACGAAGCCCATGCCGACGCCCATCGTGCCGTAGCTGCCCGCATCCAGCCGGTGCCG
>Ga0134124_10005076_pt1 | contig 10577 bp, 7 predicted proteins | sample KB304_FD_96880 | JGI IMG/M metagenome (GOLD analysis project Ga0134124, IMG submission 96880) | Terrestrial soil microbial communities without Nitrogen fertilizer from Kellogg Biological Station, Michigan, USA - KB3-0-4 | ecosystem: Environmental > Terrestrial > Soil > Unclassified ... | reverse complement strand
GCGAGGGCCGCGGCGAGCGTCGCGGTGACACCTTGCAGCGCCGCCTTCGAGACGACATAAGGGATCTCCGCCGGCATCGGTTCGCGGTGAACGCCGGTCGTGAAAAGCACCACCCGGCGCACGCCGGCGCGCGCCGAGGCCTGGACGAGCAGCACGGTCGCTCGCGTGTTGACCACGAACGATGCGTCGAGCTCGGTCGCGGTGACCGTCGCCAGGTCCTGCAGACTGGATCGGGCGTGGACCGCGACGAGGGCGTCGAGCCGACCGTGCTGCGCGACATGTCGTGCGACCAGACGCGACGGCGCGTCGGGGTCGGCCAGATCCTCCGGGAGCCACGAGAGGTTGGCGAGATCGGGTACGGACGAGTCACCACCCCAGGGCTGGGCCTCGTCGTGCGGTGGCCAGCCCGTTCCGCTCACCGACCAGCCCGCTCTGATCAGGCGCTCGGCGACCGTCCATCCGATCCCGACCCGACGGCTGACGCCCGTTACCAGCGCAGTAGGCATGCTGAGCAGTCTCCCGCGGCGGTGCTGGTTTACTTAGCCAGCTCGCAAGAACTTGATGATGACGGCCTGCGCGTCCGGGTCGCTGACCACCGTGATGTGGCCGCGCCGCGGGTAGATGGCGAGCGTCGCGTCCGGGATGAGGCGTGCGGTTTCGGCGAACAAGGCCTGTGGATAGAAACGATCCTGGCCACCGGCCACGATCAACGTCGGCGCCTGGATCGGCGCAAGCTCGCGCAGGTCGAAGGCGTCCTCGGCCGCCAGAGTGACCGCCAGATCGCCGAGGTCGCCGGCGTGCGGATAAAGCCGTGGGCCCAACCATGCCATCGTCGCTCCGGCCGCGGCCCGACCTCGCCGTGGCGGGACCAGGTCGCGGGCGAACCGCACGAACACTTCGCGACGGGCCCCGTCGTGCGCGAGCGCGGCCATCTCTTGCTGAAGTCGTCGTCCGGTGTTCTCCAGCCGGCCGGCCGCACTGACCAAGACCAAGCGACGCACCCTCGCTGGATGATCAGCGGCGAGCTGCTGGGCGATGCTGCCACCCGTCGAGATGCCGAGCACGTCGACGGGTTGCGTGAATTGTGCCGCCAGTGCATCGGCGACGTCGGCAGCCAGGTCCGCCATGGTCGTCCCCTTCGCCAAACCGCGGCGGCGCGCGACCCAATAGACCTCGAAGTCGTGGGCGAACGGGGTCATCGTCTGGACCTCGAGCCACCGGGCGAGCCCGACCGGGAGCCCGTTCTCGGGGGTCAGGCCGCCCAACAGTGCCAGTGGCGGCCCGCTGCCCATGACCAGGCAGGGCAGATCGCCGAGGACACTCTCCCGCGGTGCGGACGTGATCCTGGTTCGCGGTACCTCTTTCACGGCTGCGCGTCGAGATAGGCCTGGGCCAGCCGCTTCGACGCGCGGGCCAGCCATGCCTCCACGAGCAATTCCCGAAGCTCGGCCACCTCGATCCGGTCGAGACAGACAAGGACGGCCGGATATCCGTTGAAGTGCGGCGTCGTGAAGTACACGTCCGGGTCGTCAGCGACGAGTGCGTCCTTGACGCCGATATCGGCCACCCGTACGGCGAGAATCGGGCCGTCGGGAGCGTCCGGTCCGAGCGCATCGAGGTCGGCGCGGCGCAAGGGCCGTTCCCACGCCAGGCTCTTGTCCTTGACCCGCCAACCGGCGTTGCCGTATTGGCCGCCCTCCGACGTCTCCGGCAGCGTCGACGTTATCGTGCGCACGTCGTCCCACGAGGCCACGACTACACCGTAAGCCAACGGACGCATTCAACGAGTCATCAACGCCTTGACCCAGTTGGGGTTCACTGCGGCGATGCCGGCGACGAAGGCCGCAACGAGGAGGGCACCAACCGCGTAGGACACCAGCCGGTTGACGTCGGTGCCGGGATCGCTCGGGAACGTATAGAACATGGCCAGATCGACCCCGGCGGTTACGACGCAGAGGAACGCGCTCGCTACGGCGGCACCCGACGCGAGCCGCCGTCGCCCAGTCCACGTCGCGTAGAGCAGCGCGACGATCACAACGACGAACGGAATCATGTGGGCAAGGAGGACCAGGGCCTCGAACCCGAGTGCATAGTAGTCACACGAGCTCTCACCATTTTGGTTGCACCACGTCCGATCCATGAGATGCACGAACGAGACGCTGAGCAGCGCTACCAGGGCGATGACAATGCTCACGACGATCCCGGTGGACCGGAGCTCATGTCCGGCGCGAGGCTCTTCCGGGCCCGACCGATATGTCACGAGCACGACCACTGTCAACGCAGCGAAGAGGATTGCACAAACGCCGAATGCCGGCAGCCCGCTGATGTTCTCGTTCGAGTTCCAGTAGTCCTCGTGCTTCGGCAGTGCGAGCGCCTCGCACACCAGAGCAACCGCGGCGATCGCAAGCATCGCTGAGAGGGCGAAGGGCAGGCGCCGCATGATCAGGCAGGTGATGATCACCACGGCGGCTGCGGCCGGTACTACGCCGACCGACGCGTCGAGTCCCGCGGTCGCAGCGATGATCCCGCCCAGGACGAGCAGGATCAGGTCGACGAGCAGGAGCAATAGACCACGCGGGCCGAGGCTGGGACCGTCGAACAAGCCGCGCTCAGGCTCGGTCGAGTCCTCGCGAGCCACCTCGCGCTCGGAAACCGCTGCCGGCGCGGACGGCCCCGGGCCAGTCGAATCCGAGGATCGCACTCGCGTGACCGTGGCAGGTTTCACTTCCGGCTGCACCGCTGCGGCCGACCTTCGGACCACTACCGGCACCTCGAGCCGCGGCGTGATCGGCCCGGAGAACGCCACCACTCCGTCACGTCGCGCCACATCGGCAAGATCGGCACTTACCCGCACATGCGGTCCGTCCTGTTCCACCTGCAGCCACGGCTCGGTGGCCGTCGCCGTGGCGCACTGCGCAAGTGGCGGCCCGTCGAGGAGAAGTTCCCCCTCGGCGTGACCCTCGACGCTGACGAGGTCGAGCGCCGGCGGGCTGACGCGCAAAGCGGCGGCCGCCAGCGCCGATTCGGCGGTCTCGGCCACCTTGCGGCTGTCGTCGTCGACCATCCCGCCGAGCGCTTGCCACGCGGCGAGCGCTTGGCGGAGGTCCTCGCCATGCAGCCGATCCCGTAGCTCGTCGGCGGCGCCGTACCGCATCATCGGCAGCGGACTGGCGATGGCCTCGACGATGGCCGGCGGCAGCGGTGCGGGTGTTACCCGACGGACCCGGCTCCGCGCGATATGCATGTCGCCCTGCGAGCCGAAGGTCCACATCTGCGGCGTTTGCTGGGGCACGGCCTGCCGGACCTGTTCGGAGACGTAGCTGAACAACTCGGTCAGTCCGACCCACCCGTCGCCGTCCCGATCGGCCTCGCCGGTAGTGAGACCGTCGACCAGTGCCTTGGTGAACACCGACGTGCCGACGTCGGCGTCTGGCGCCAGCTCCTCACCCTCGAAGGCGTACTGCATCGCACTCGACGCTGTGACGACCACGCGGCCGCGCCCGCCACCGAGATCTTGCTGATCGGCAAAGGCATCGCCTACCTGTGCAGCTGGCGCCGCGCGCACGACCATGCCGCGGGGAAACGCGCCTCCGTAGCAACAATCGAGGAACAACGCGATGCGTTGGGCGCGGCTGTCAGCCATTTGACGGTTCACGAAGTCGGCCGCGATTGCGGTCGAAGCGAGCCGCGTCGGGCGAGTGTCCGCTGCGGCTAGGAACAACTCCCCGGACGCGTTCTTCACGCCGTGGCAGGAGAAGTGCACGAGCAGGAGATCGGTCGGACTGCGGTCAGCGAAGAAGTCCTCGATCGCAAACCTGATCTGCTGGGCCGACTCATTTCGCAAGACCTGAACGTCGAAGCCGCCAACGGACCGATCGCCGAGGATCTCGGCCAGCGCGTCAGCATCCCGACCGGGCGCGGCCAACCGGCGAAGACCGTCGTCCGCATAGTCCTCGTTGGCCACCACAAGCGCGAGCCGCGCGCCAGCCATCCCACATCACTCCAGAGCGTGCGCGCGGATCCAGTCCATAGCGAGTTGTTGCTGCATTGCCGAACTAGCGCCGGACAGCTCCAACTCGTCGTCGCCGATCTTCAGGCGCACGGTCCGCTGGGTCCCGCCGCGCCGCAGCCAGTCCACCACGGTCGTGACCAGACGAGCTAAGGCACCCAGCGCGGGCGCAACGGACACAACGAGCGCTCCGATAGCGGCCGCATCTACCCCGCGCGTTCCCGGTGGAGCCTCTCCGTCGGAGCGGGGAACAACTGACTCGACATCAAGCGTGAGGATCTCCGCCCGCAGAGCCCGGGTGAGCTCCTCGAGCTGCTCGGCGTCGGCGCCCACCTCCACGACAGACACATCGACTTCGGCGACCACGAAATCTCCCCCAACCACGTCGGCACAATCATGCTCCGCCAAGATCAAGCCAGGCTACCTACTGGAGGCGCGTACGCGACGACGTGATACGTCCTACAGGCCTACGCGCCGTTACCTGCCGCTATCTCCATCGCCTTGTCGAGGAATACGCGGTAGCCCAGGTCCGGTCTCAAGCCATGGACCTCCTTGGTGTCCAACGTGCGCATGAACGCCATGATCTCCTGACTGAACAGCTGCCCGGGGACCAGAACCGGGAAACCAGGCGGATAAGGAGTAATGAAGGTGGCCGAAACCACCTCGGTCCCCGCATCGAGTCGCTCTTGCACCTCGTCCAGCGTGAGGTATTCGCAGAGTGCGTCGTCGTAGGCCACGTAGAACGCCCGGCGCAGATCGCCCTCGGGCGTGTCCACATCCGCCCCTGGTCGGAAGCTGGGGTGGAATCCGCTGAAATTGGGCAGCGGCGCCGCGGGATTGGTCAACGACAGGACCTTCTGTTCGTGGTCAGCCCGCTGCCTCGGACTCATGTCCGTGACGTGGTCTACCAGCTCACGCACGAGGGTGACGAGAACCTCGATCAAGTACGCCACCGAGCTACGCGTCGTGCCGATGTTCGTCATGAACAGGACGGTGTTGCGCGACGTCTTGTTGATCTGCACGCCATACCGGTCCATCAAGTGATCACGCTTGAATGTGTCGCCATCGACGCCGGTGAGCCCGATATACAGCGTGATGCGACAGGGGTCGAGGACGAACTCGTCCTGTTTCCAAACCTGGTGCATCGTCAGCAGCCCCGAGCGCAGCGGCTGATCGACACCGCTCGGCCGGAACTCCGCCGGGATCATGTCGGCGGTGATGAGGCAGCGGACGTACTTGCTGAGCAATGGATGGTAGTCGATCGCGTCCCGCAGCCGCATCGCGTTCTCGACCTGCTTTTGCACCAGCTCGAACCCCTCGAGGGCGCCCTGCCGCCGGCCCAAATCGAGCGATGCCAAGATCTGGTAGTTCGGTGATGTCGAGGTATGGGCCATGTAGGCCTCGCGGAACGTGTCCTCTGCCTTCTGACTGAAGTCCTGGTCGTAGACGTGGATCATTGATCCTTGCCGCAGCGAGGTAAGTGTCTTGTGGGTCGACTGGGTGGCGTAGACCCGCACCCGGGCGCGAGCCGGATCCGGCAGCATCTCCCGATCCAGCAACGCTTCGTCAGAGGGCCGCTCCTCGGCGAGCTGTTCGGCGTAGCGCGAATACTTCTCCCGATAGGACGGCAACCGCAGCTTCTCGATGAGCGTCCGCGCCGCCCGCATGGCCGTGCGAGGTCGATAGACCGGATGGAAGCGAGCGAAAGCGAACCACGCCTCGTCCCAGAGGAAGATGAGATCCGGCTTGATCGCGAGACATTCCCGCATGACGCGCTGCACGTCGTACACGATGCCGTCGAAGGTGCTGTTGGTAAGCATCAGCATCTTCACCCGGTCCAGTTTGCCGGCCGCGCGGAATTGCAGCAGCACCCGCTTGATCTCGCGCAACGGCACGCCGCCGTACATCGAGTACTGGCTGAGCGGATAAGCGTCCAAGTAGGTCACATGGGCGCCGGACATCATCAGGCCGTAGTGGTGCGATTGATGACAGTTCCGGTCGACCAGCACGATGTCGCCCGGCTGTAACAGCGCTTGAGCCACGATCTTGTTAGCCGTCGAGGTGCCGTTCGTAACGAAGAATGTCTTTCGCGCGCCGAAAGTCTTCGCGGCAAGTTCTTGCGCGTCCCGCAAGGATCCGGTCGGCTCGAGCAGCGAATCCAGGCCACCGCAGGTCGCCGATGTCTCGGCCAGGAAGATGTCCAGCCCGTAGAAGTCCACCATGTCGCTGATCCAGTGCGAGCTCACGACGGACTTGCCTTGAGATATAGGCAACGCGTGGAAGACGCCCGTGGGGCGATGGGCGTAGTCGCGGAGCGCCTCGAAGAACGGCGCGTCGTATCGCTCCTCGATGCCCTTCAAGATACTGAGGTGGAGTTCGAGCAGTCCTTCACGGGCATGAAACACCCGCCGGTAGTGATGGCTGAGCCGCCCGGCCGTCTCCTCGAGCGACACTTCGGTCATGAGATAGAGGTCCAGCTCCGGCCGCAGTCGGGCGATCCGGCGGGCGAGCATCTGGGCCCGCTCCTCCGGCCGGCTGTCTACGAGCTGGTGGTCACTGCGCTCCTCGAAGAACGAGCCCAACTGGGATAGATCGTGGCGCGAGTGATGGACGAACCGCCGACGAATCACACAGGCCTGCAGGTTGAAGTTCAGTAGCACGGCCATCGAGGCGTCTTCGAAACTGGGGACGACGACGACCTCGTAGACGAAGGCGTCGTCCCGCCGGCGAAGCCGCCGCAGGTCCTCGCGCAAGGCACGCTCCTGCACGCCCGTCATGTCATCGACGATCAGTACCTCGAAGTACGGCCGGGTTTCCCGATTGTGCTCCAGGCTCAACGCGTCGGCGCCGTTCAGCGGTTCGCGGTCCAGGTGCTCGGCCGACCATTGTCCGCCGTTGCGGTAGGAATCCGTGATCAACGCGCGGTTGATCGCAGCGATCAGTCGGGCGAGGCGGTCGTACTTCCCGGCGCCGAACAGTCGCCGCGCGTGCTGAAACGTTTGCACTCCGGGGAATGCCCAGTAGACCTCCATCGGCGCGAGCACATCAAGCAGACGGTCCACTTCTTTGATCAGACGTTCGGTGGGACGCTCCTGCGTCACCGCAACGGCCAGCCGCTCGCTGGCCTCCTCTAGGCCGCTCCAACTGTCTGCTCGCAGCTGCCAAAGGCTGTTGTAGACCGGCGGTTTCGCGACTTCCATGGCTGTCACCTCGGCTGCTGACTACAGACGATCCTCAAGCCAGGACCGTGAGCGCAACTTCACTGTACGACGGAGCCATCAGCGGGACACCGGGGTCGCGGACCAACCCGACCATCGCTGCACGTCGATCACAATGACCGGTCCGGTGGGTGGATCGGTCGAGTATTGGGCGTATCGCGCTGTCAGCAGCGCGATCGCGTGCTCCCCATCGCCTGCGTCCGGACTCACCACCCGAGCCGTGCCGTCGGCGCGCGCCCACCACAGCGTCGACCAGTCGTCGGCATAGTGATCCACCAGGACGGCCACGTTTGGATTGACCGTGATGTTCGCCAGCCGGCGCAAGGCCCGGGTGCGCTTCGGTTTGGCATCCACCGCGGAGTACACGCGATCGCCGTCCACCGCGAACACGATCGGTACCACATGGGGAATCCCCGCCGCGTCAGCTGTCGCCAGCCGGGCGATCCGGGCGGCCCCGAATCTCCGGCGGGCTTCCGGCCCGGTCAAGCCGCCCTAACCAATGGCTGGACCTCCCGGCCAACGAACCGGACGAATCCCACAACATCCGGTTCGTCGACTGTCGGCTCGAGCACAACGGTGTGCGCACCGGCGGCGACGTACCGACGTACGACCGCCGCGATGGCGGTCGCATCACCGGTTGCCGCGGCCTCGCGGCCTGCATTGAGGCCGGACACCGCGAGCGCACGGCGCACTCGATCGTCGGCGTCAGCGCCAGTCGCCGCCATGACATAAGCGATGACGGGATAGTCACCGGCGCGGCCGGCGCCCACCCGCGTCTGGTCGATGAGCCGAAGCGTGTCCTGCAGGTCTTCCGGGCTCGTTCCGCCGGTGATGATGGCGCCGTCCGCGATCCGCCCGATGAGCTCGAACGTGCGCCGCCCGTATCCGCCACTGAACAGACGGGGTGCTGGCGTGGGCGGCCAATCGAGGCGAACGTCGGTTAGCCGGACGTACCGGCCGGCTACCGTCACCGTCTCGCCACCGAGCAACCCGTGTAATGCGGTGAGGTACTCACCGAGCAGGGTCAGCGGGGATCCCACGCGAGCACCGGCTTGCCCCATCCAATCCTGTACACCGTGCCCGACGCCGACCTCGAAGCGCCCGGGAAACAAGCGGGCGACCGTCGCGATCTCCATCGCGCACAGCGCCACATTGCGTAACGGCACAGGGAGCAAGCCGATGCCCACGCGCAGCCGGTCGGTCCACGCCAATGCGGCCGCCGCGGCCGCGATGCCACCTTCTTTGAAGCAGTCCTCCCATAGCCACAACTCGGCGAGCTCGGCCTCTTCGGCCGCGGACGCTACCGCTCGCAGTTGTTCGGGCGGTAGCTCAGGTCGGAACACCACACCCAGGTCAGTCACGGGCCGAGCATCCCACTCCCGCCGCTTTGTATGCATGATCCGTGGCTCCGGCAACGGATCATGCATACGTTTCCGGAGCCGGGGCGGACCGACGTCTAGGCGGTAACCACCAGGCCCAACTCCGAGGGGCTCGCGAGGAGATCGCTCTTCGGCAGCACTCGGACGGTGTAGCCGAACGTGCCGGTGCGCTCGAGCGGGACGTCCCCCTCGAATCGGCTCGTGCCGTCGGTGGGCCCGGCGTAGGCCAACGAAACGGTGCTCACGTCGACGAGCCGGTCCTCGGCGTCGATCCCGCCGTACACGGCCTGCACGTCGACCTCGGCCGGACTGAGCCCGTTCAGCGCCACCTCGGCTCGCAGATGCAATGCCGACCCAAGCTGCGGGTCCCCCTCGAGTTGGGACTCCACGTGCAGCACCGTGACACCTGGCCATGCGTTGAGCACGTCTTGGCGCCATTCTGCGAGCGCCCGAGCGGCCTTGTAGTCACCCGCCGCGAGCCGCGCGGCCGATTGCGCCGCCGGGGCGTACAACTCCTGGACGTACTCCCGAACCATCCGGGTGGCGACCACCTTCGGCCCGAGCGACTTGAGGGTGTGGCGGACCATCTGCACCCATCGAGTTGGAACGCCGGTCTCGTCACGGTCATAGAACCGGGGCGCGACCTGGTGCTCGATGATGTCGTAGAGAGCCATTGCCTCGACATCGTCGCGCCGGTCCGGGTCGGTCAGCCCGTCAGCCGACGGAATGGCCCAGCCATTCTCGCCGTCGAACCACTCGTCCCACCATCCGTCGCGAATGGACAGATTGAGCGCACCGTTCAGCGCGGCCTTCATACCCGATGTGCCGCACGCCTCCAGCGGCCGCAGCGGGTTGTTCAGCCAGACGTCCACGCCCCCGGTGAGGTAGCGGGCCATCCGGATGTCGTAGTCGGGCAGGAACGTGATCCGATGCCGGATGGCCGGGTCGTCGGCGAACTTGACCATTTGCGAGATGAGTTGCTTGCCCCCGTCGTCGGCCGGGTGGCTCTTGCCGGCAATGACGATCTGCACCGGGCGCTCGGGATGCAGCAGGAGCGACTTCAGCCGCTCCTCGTCGCGCAGCATGAGGGTCAGGCGCTTGTACTGCGGCACCCGGCGGGCAAACCCGATGGTGAGCACGTCGGGGCTGAAGGCGGACGAGGTCCAGCCCAGCTCGGCTTCCGCCATCCCGCGTTGGCGGGCCGAGGCTCGGATGCGCGGGCGGATCTCGGTGACCAGCCGGTCACGCAGATCGTGCCGCAGGCTCCACAGCTCGCTGTCGGCCACGCGGTCGATCGCGGTCCACGGCGAGCCGTCGGCGATCGCCTCCGGACCGACCTCGCGCTCGGCGATGCTGAGGACCTCGCGGGACATCCACGTCGGAGCATGAACCCCGTTGGTGACCGAGGTGATCGGCACTTCCGACGGATCGAAGCGCGGCCACAGCGAGGAGAACATTTCTCGACTGACCTCGCCGTGCAGCCGGGACACGCCGTTGGCGCGCTGACCGAGCCGGAAGCCCATGTACGCCATGTTGAAAATGTTGGGGTCTTCTTCCCGCCCGAGGTCGAGAATCCGCTCGATCGGAACACCCGGGATGCCAGCGAGGTGCACGGCGACGAGCGAGCGCGGGAACCGGTCGATGCCAGCCGGGACCGGCGTGTGCGTAGTGAAAATCGTCCCGGCTCGAACCGCCTGCCAGGCCTCGTCAAAACTGAGGTCGTCGGTCTCGATGAGTTCCCGGATGCGCTCTATACCGAGGAATCCCGCGTGGCCCTCGTTGGTGTGAAACACCTGCGGGGCGGTCGTCCCAGTGGCCGCACAGTAAGCGCGGATTGCGCGAACGCCGCCCATGCCCAGCAGCAGTTCCTGCTCGAGCCGGTGATCGGCGCCGCCGCCGTACAGGCGGTCTGTGACTTGCCGGGCGGCGGCGTCGTTCTCCTCGATGTCGCTGTCGAGAAGGAGGAGCGGC
>Ga0134124_10005075_pt1 | contig 10577 bp, 4 predicted proteins | sample KB304_FD_96880 | JGI IMG/M metagenome (GOLD analysis project Ga0134124, IMG submission 96880) | Terrestrial soil microbial communities without Nitrogen fertilizer from Kellogg Biological Station, Michigan, USA - KB3-0-4 | ecosystem: Environmental > Terrestrial > Soil > Unclassified ... | reverse complement strand
GCCGACTACACACTCGGCCCGCTATTCACGCCGCCGACCGTCGTGGGCGAGAACGGCAAGAAAGGCGTGCTGCAGATGCCGAGCGCTGCCGGCGGCGCGAACTGGGGCGGCGCGGGCTTCGATCCCGAAACGGGCTATCTGTTCTTGCAGTCTGCGAACATCGTGTCGCTCGCAGCGGTGGTGAAGGGCGAGCCGCCGCAGCAGGCCGCGTATGCGATTCGCGGTGCTGCCGGTCCGCCGGGACCGCGCGGGCTGCCGCTGATCAAGCCGCCGTATGGCGTGGTCACGGCGATCGACCTCAACAAGGGCGAGATCGCGTGGCAGGTCGCGCACGGCGACGGTCCGCGCGATCATCCGGCGCTCAAGGGACTGAACCTGCCGCCGCTCGGCGCGTCGAGTCATTCGTTTCTGTCGAGCGGCGGACCGCTCGTGACCAAGACGCTGCTGTTCATCAACCAGGTGCAGGCTCAGCCGGACCTGTCGCTGTCGCAGACCGAGCTGTTCCTGCGCGCGTTCGACAAGAAAACCGGCGCCGTGGTGTGGGAACATCGCATGACCGAGCCGCCTTTCGGTACGCCCATGACGTACTCGCACGAGGGACGGCAGTACTTGGTCGTCGCGACCGGTGGTGCCGGCACACCGGGACGACTGGTCGCTTTCGCGCTGCCCGGCAAGAAATGAGGAGTGACCCGATGCGCCTGCTCACTTCGTTCGCGATGCTCGCATTGTGTGCATGCAGCGGCGGCTCTCAAGCGCCGGCGCAGCCTGCCGCCGCCGCGCAGCCTCAGCCCGCCGCCGCGACTCAAGGCGACGAGCCCGTCAATCCCGCGTTCATCGGTCGCGTGTGGCGATCGACCAAGCTCGGCAGTCCGCTGGGCTCGATCCTCGTGTTCCTGCCGGATCGCACGCTGTTGATGGACTCGTGCTTCGAAACGTATCGCGTGTCGAAGTGGGGCGTGGCCGGCGATCACATCCGCTGGCTCGAAGACACCGTGCCGATCGAAGCCGAAGTGATCACGCCGAGCAAGGACGAGCTGATCCTGCGCATGGGCGCGAATCTCGAACAGCGCTACGTCGCGATGACCGACCCCTACACCTGCCCCGACATGCCGAAGTGAGCTGACGGGTCAGCGCGCCGAGGCCTGCGGCCGCGAGCGGTTCTGCCAGCGACGACGGCGATTGTTGCGATTCGAGTTCGGCTGCTGCCGCGCGTGCGGATGCTGCGGCTTGCCCTGCGACTGCTTGGGTTGACCCTGCTGCGGCTGAGCTTGCCTCTGCTGTCCATGTTGCTTCGGCTGTCCGTGCTTCTGCTGAGCATGCCGCGGCTGCGCATGTCTCTGCTCCGCGTGCTGAGCCGGAGCGGCTGCTCGCTGAGGTTGCGGTTGCGCGCGGCGGAAGTGCGGCAACGGCAGCTGCGGAATCGGCTTGCGCAGTACCTTCTCGATGTCCTTCAGCAACCCGATTTCATCGGGCGCCACGAGCGACACCGCGATACCGGTCGCGCCCGCGCGGCCAGTACGACCGATGCGATGGACGTAGTCCTCCGGTACGTTCGGCAGCTCGTAGTTCACGACGTGCGGCAGCTCTTTGATGTCGAGTCCGCGTGACGCGACTTCAGTCGCGACCAGCGCACGCACGTCGTAATTCTTGAAGCCCGCGAGCGCTTGCGTCCGCGCTGACTGGCTCTTGTTGCCATGAATCGCAGCGGCCTGGATGCCGTCATCCTGCAACTGCTTCGTCAGTCGATTCGCGCCGTGCTTGGTGCGCGTGAACACGAGCACCTGCGACCAGTCGCCGTCCTGAATCAGATGCGACAGCAATGAGCGCTTCTGATCCTTCGGAACCATGTAGGCGCGCTGCTCGACAGTATCGACCGCAGCGTTGCGTCGCGCGACTTCGATCTCGACCGGATCACGCAACAGAGTCTGCGCGAGCCGCCGGATGTCATCGGAATACGTCGCCGAGAACAGCAGGTTCTGGCGCTGCTTCGGCAGCAGCTTGATCACGCGACGGATGTCGGCGATGAAGCCCATGTCGAGCATGCGATCGGCTTCGTCGAGCACCAGGATCTGCACTTGCGAGAGATCGACCGTGCCCTGCTGAGCGTGATCGAGCAGCCGGCCCGGTGTCGCAACCAGGATGTCGGTGCCGCGACGCAGACCATCGATCTGCGGATTGATGCCGACGCCGCCGAAGATCACTTGCGTGCGCAAACGCAGGTGCTTGCCGTAGGCACGCACGCTTTCGTTGACCTGTGCAGCGAGCTCGCGCGTTGGCACGAGCACCAGCGCCCGAGGCGCCTTCGGTGGATGAGCGTTGCCGTGCAGGCGTTGCAGGATCGGCAGCGTGAAGCCGGCGGTCTTGCCCGTGCCGGTCTGGGCGCCGGCCAGGATGTCCCGGCCCGCGAGAATTTCGGGGATGACGCGCAACTGCACGGGGGTGGGTTCGGCATAGCCGCGATCCGCGAGTGCACGCGTGAGTTCGGGCATCAGCCCGAGAGAAACAAAAGGCATTTGATCAGGATCCTCTACCAGCCCGCAGGCGACTTTGAGTCGCAGGTCCAGTCGAGGCGGAGATAACGTCGAGGTGGGAAAACCGCGAGTAAGTGAACGAGCTGACCGGACGGCAGCTTGTTGAGCGGGCGGCACTGTACAGGGAATCGCTCGCCACCACAAATCTTTGCGCTGGAAATGGCTACATTAACCGCATTGGACAACAACCTGGGGAGCGCTCATGCGGGTTCTGCAGTGGGGAGTTCTGCTTTGTATCGTGGGCGGGCTGGCCGCCTGCACCGGCAATCCTGGCTCGCGTTTCGAGTCCGGCGGCCTCGAGATCAAGGTGCTGTCGAACCGCGCCGATCTCATCAGCGGCGGCGATGCCCTGGTCGAAGTCGTAGTGCCGAAGGCAGCGACCGCCACTGACCTGCACGTCGACGTCGACGGTCGCGATGTCAGCAGCTCGTTCAAACAGAATGCGGGCGGACGAATCATCGGGCTCGTCACCGGCCTGAAAGACGGCGCGAATGTCGTCACTGCGAAGCTCGGCAGGAGCGGCGCTCGACTCACGATCACCAACTATCCGATCGGCGGCCCGATCTTCTCCGGCGCGCAAGTGCAGCCGTGGGTTTGCGCCACACCGACGGCGCAGGAAGCCACCAACACGGTTGCCGCGACGAACGCGAGTGGCCTGAGCCATGCGGCCACAGACGCTCAGTGCAACATCCCGAGCGAGGATCATCTGTTCTATCGCACGACCGAGCAGTGCTCGCAGGCGCGCAGCGGCCCGCCGTGCTTCAAGCCGTACGATCCGAATGCGCCGCTGCCGGCCGACGTCGCCGACACGACCAACGACCAGGGCGTGAAAACGAAGTTCATCGTACGCGTCGAGCGCGGCGTGATGAATCGCGCGATCTACGACATGGCGGTGTTGTTCGATCCCAGCAGCGCAGCCGCAGATCACGGACTGGCAGGTTGGAATCGCAAGCTGCTCTGGTCATTCGGCGGCGGCAGCGGCACGCCATTCAAACAGTTCGCGCCCAACAGCCCGTGGCAGATCGACTACGCCCTTGCTCGCGGCTATCTGGTCGCGGTGAGCGCGCACACGGATCAGCAGCTCAATTCGAACCACGCCGTTGCCGCCGAGACGGTGATGATGGGCAAAGAGCACGTCATCGAACGTTACGGTGAGATCAAGTACACGATCGGCACCGGCTGTTCGGGCGGCTCGATCATGCAGCTGCAGCTGGCGTCGCGCTACCCGGGTCTGCTCGACGGCATCCAGCCCTCGTGCACCTATCCGGACTCGTACTCAACGGGCATGGAGGTCGGCGATTGCGTGATGCTCGAAGACTACTTCGCGTCACCGCAATTTGCAGCGCTGACCAAAGAGCTGACGCCGCCGGAGCTCGCGGCCAGGAAGGCTGCGATCGCCGGGCACATGGACGAGAAGTCGTGCCGGGCGTGGGCGATGTCGTACGGCCCTTCGAACAATCCCGGCGTGTACACGAATCCCCGCACCAACAAGCCGATGAACAATTGTTCGCTGCTCGACAGCCAGGTCTACGACGCTGCGAAGAATCCGAACGGCGTGCGTTGCACGATCCCCGAGTACGCGATCGCGACCTGGGGTGCAATGCCCGGAACCCATTTCGCCCGGCGCATCGACGACAACGCGGGGATTCAGTACGGACTGAAAGCGTTCACTGCCGGCCAGATCAGCGCCGAGGAATTCGTCACACTCAACGAGAAAATCGGCGGTCGCGACATCGACATGAATCCGGCTGCAGCGCGCATGGTCGCCGATCCCGAAGCGCTGCGCATCGCCTACCAGGACGGCATCATCGGCGACGCCAAACAATGGGCGAAGGTGCCGATCATCGACTGGCGCGGCAACGACAACTCCAACATCCACATGAACTGGCGCGCGTTCGCCGTTCGCGATCGGCTCGATCGCGTCAACGGCGGTCACGGCAACCAGGTGATCTGGCGCTATGGCCCGGGACTGCTGCCGCCGCCGCAACTGATGGTCGATTCGCTGGTGACGATCGATAAGTGGGTCGCCGCGATCCAAGCGGACACGAGCAGCGCGACGCTGGAAGAGAAGGTCGTGAAGAACAAGCCGGCGGAAGCGTTCGACTTCTGTTACATCGGCAACGACTACACGACCAAGGTAACGGACTGGGCCAAGTGCGATGCCGATCCGGTGCTGCGGTACTTCGCGTCGCCGCGACAAGTAGCTGGCGGGCCGCTTGCGGAAGACGTGCTCAAGTGTCAGCTGAAGCCGCTGAAGCGTGGCGACTACAAGACGACATTCAGCGATGAGCAGTGGGCGAGATTGGGCAAGGTGTTCGCGCGCGGCGTGTGCGATTGGAGCAAGGCCGGAGTGGCGATGCAGCGGTCGACGCCGTGGCAGACGTTTGCGAAAGGGCCGGGTGGTGTGCCGATGGCGGCGGCGCCGCGGTCGAAGAAGATATAGGGAGTAGGAGCAAGAGTCGGGCTGAAGCCCGACCTACAGCCCACGAGCCAACGTTGGTTGCTTACGCTGTAGGTCGGGCTTCAGCCCGACTCTGCTGCGCCGTCAGCAGCACTCGCAGCTTCGTCAACAAATCCGCCTCCCTATACGGCTTCGCCAGCACATCCGCGCCCTTCTCCGGCGCCGTGTACGACGCCGCATACCCCGTCGCATACAACACCGGCAACTGCGGCCGCTTCTCCCTCGCCAACCGCCCGAGCTCGAACCCGTTCATCCCCGGCATCACGATATCCGTGAACAGCAGATCGATCGCCTGCTCGCGCTCGACGATGTCGAGTGCGTGCGAGCCGTTGTCCGCTTCGATCACGGTGAACTGCAGTTCCTTCAGCATCGCAGCCGTTACCGCGCGCACGCCGGCGTCGTCCTCGACCAGCAGGATCGTGCGATCGCGGCCCGAGATCTCCGCCGCTTCCGTGCTGGTCATCTCGGCAGGCTGAACCGTCGCATCGCTGCGCGGCAGATACAGCATCACGCGCGTGCCGCGATTCGGCGCGCTCTCGATCTTCACGTGCCCGCCTGACTGCTTGACGAAGCCGTACACCATGCTCAACCCGAGCCCGGTGCCGTGGCCGAGATGCTTGGTCGTGAAGAACGGCTCGACGGCGCGCTCCAGCACTTCGGCCGTCATGCCGACGCCCGTGTCGGCCACTGATAGCAGCACGAAATCACCGGGCGGAATGTCTGCGTCCTCGCCGCGCGAGGTCACGTTCTTCGTCTCGATCGTCAACGTGCCGCCTTCGGTCATGGCGTCGCGCGCATTCACGGCGAGATTGATCAACGACGACTCGACCTGCGCCGGATCGGCGAGCACCGGCCACAGAGTCGGCTCGCCCTTGATCTCGATCCGGATCCGCTCGCCGAGCGTGCGGCCGAGCAGCTTCGCGACGTTGCAGGACATCTGCCCGAGATTCACCGCACTCGGTTGCAACGGCTGTCGGCGTGCGAACGCGAGCAGTCGACGCGTCAGTTCCGCGCAGCTGAGCGCGCCGGTGAGCGCCATCTCCGCGCGGCCGAAATTGCGTCCGGTGCCGCGCAACGCGCGAGCCAGCGAGTCGAGGTTCCCGATCACGACGGTCAGCATGTTGTTGAAGTCGTGCGCGATGCCGCCCGTCAGCTGACCGACCGCTTCCATCTTCTGCGCCTGGAAGAGCTGCTGTTCCATCTGCCGGCGATCGTCGATGTCGAGACAGCTGCCGAAGATCTCGTGCGGATGCCCGTCGTGGTCGCGGATCAGCACGGCGCGATCGAGGAACCAGCGATGCGAGCCGTCGGCGCACAGCCAGCGATACTCGGCTGACATGCCGCCGCTCGTCTGGATCGCAGCCACGTCTGCCAGCACGCGCTCGCGATCCTCGGGATGGATGCGCTCCGGCCACAGGTCGGGATCTTCGACGAAACGCGCGGCCGGAAAGCCGATCGCCTGCGCCGTGCCTTCGCTGACGAAGCGCGGCCCGGAGAAGCGGCCCTTCAGGCGCGCGCTGTACAGCACGATCGGCAGCGAACGCACGATTGCGGTCTGCCGCTCCTCGATCTGCCGCAGCTGCCGCTCCGCCTCGAGCTTCTCCTGCCGGATGCGCAGGTTCTCTTCCTGCAGCATCCGCTCGAGCTGCGCCTGACGCCGCACTTCCTCGTTCTTGAGATACAGGTCAACCAGCACCGCGATCTTCGAGCGCAGGATCACCGGGTCGACCGGCTTGAACACGTAGTCGACCGCACCCATCGCATAGGCGCGCGCGATGTGCTCGTCGTCCTTGTCGATGGCGCTGACGAAAATGATCGGGATGTGCCGCGAGCGCTCGCGACGGCGGATCAGCTCGGCGGTCGCGTAGCCATCCAGGCCGGGCATGTTGGCGTCGAGCAGAATCACTGCGCATTCTTCGCGCAGCAGGAAACGCAGCGCGTCCTCGCCCGAACCCGCCTCGACGATGCGCTGCTCCAGCTCTGCGAGCACATGCGAGAGCGCAAAGCGATTGTCGGGCTCGTCGTCGACGACGAGGATCGTTGCTTTGGGCTCGACCGCGCTCATACGCGCCCGAGCCACACACGCATCATCGACACCAGCTGATCCGTGTCGACCGGCTTGGAGATGTATTCCGACGCGCCCGCAGCGATGCACTTCTCGCGATCGCCCTTCATCGCCTTCGCGGTGATCGCGATAATCGGCAGCTTGCGGAAGCGCTCGCTGCGGCGGATCTGGCGCATCGTCTCGTAGCCGTCCATGTCCGGCATCATCACGTCCATCAGCACCATGTCGAGGTGCTCAGTCATCTCCAGTCGCTCGATACCCTGCCGGCCGCTCTCCGCGTTCACGACCTGCACCTGGTGCTGCTCCAGCACGCCGGTGAGCGAGAAGATGTTGCGGATGTCGTCGTCGACGATGAGCACGCGCCGGCCGGCGAGCCCGGCTTCGCGGCGCCGGGCGAGCTCGATGATGCGGCGCTTGTCGTCGGCCATGTTCGCGACCTGCCGGTGCATGAACAGCGCGGTCTCGTCGAACAGCTGGTGATGCGACTCCGGTCCCTTGAGGATGTACGACTCCACCAGGTTGCGCAGCTTCGCCTCATCCGCCTGACTGACGTCTTTGGCCGTGTGCACGATGATCGGCAGGCGTCCAGAGCTGTCGCGACGAATCGTCTCGACCAGGTGCAGGCCGTCCATGTCCGGCAGCACTAGATCGACCACGGCGCAGTCGAAGCGACGCTCGCGCACCGCGCGCAGGGCTTCGGCGCCGGTGCGCGCTTGCGTGACCGTCACGTCGCCATTGCCGATGATCTCGACGATCTGGCCGCGTTGCAGGTCGTCGTCTTCCACGAGCAGCAGATCCTTGACGGGACGCGCGATGAAGTCCTCGGTGCGCGCCAACGCCTGCTGCAGCGTCGCGTGATCTACCGGCTTTTCGAGCACGGAGAACGCACCCAACTGCAAGCCGCGCTCGCGCGGATCCTCGACCGAGATGATGTGGATCGGGATGTGACGCGTATCGGGACTGCGCTTGAGGATGTCGAGCAGCCGCCAGCCGTCCATGTCCGGCAGATTGATGTCCAGCGTGATCAGCGCCGGGTTGAAGCGGCGCACCAGCGGCAATGCGCCGCTGCCGGTCGCGGACACGACGGCCTTGAAGCCACGGTCGTGCGCGAGATCGAGCAGGATGCGACCGAACTTCGCGTCGTCCTCGATGATCAGCAGCACATTCTCGCCGGGCTGGATGTTCTGACGATCGTCGACGAGCTCGGACGGCACGAGCAGCGGCGTTGCCTCGCGACCGATGACCACTTGCCCGCTCTGCTGACCGAGCAGCAACGGACGCGCAGCGTGCGCCGGCAGATTCGCGCCGAAGTCGTAGGCAACCGGCAGGTACAGCGTGAAGCGGCTGCCTTTTCCCGGCGTGCTCTCGACGGTGATCTCGCCGCCGAGCAGGCGACAGATCTCGCGACTGATCGACAGGCCGAGGCCGGTGCCGCCGTACTTGCGACTCGTCGTGCCGTCCGCTTGCTGGAACGCTTCGAAGATGACCCGCAGCTTGTCGCCGGGGATGCCGATACCGGTGTCAGTGACGGAATAGGCGACGACCGCAGCAGCGCTATTGAGCGCGGCGTTCGCGGGGTTCCAGCCACTGGTGGCTCGCCGCAGTTCCAGCTCGACACCGCCTTCATGCGTGAACTTGAACGCGTTCGACAGCAGGTTCTTCAGGATCTGCTGCAAGCGTTTCTCGTCGGTGAGCATGCTGGCCGGCAGCTTCGGGTCGAGCCGGATCGACAAGCTCAGGTTCTTGTCTCTCGCGATCTGCTCGAAGCCGCGCTGCAGGTTGTCGCCGATCGTCGCGAACTGCACCGAGCCGACGTCGAGCGTGACCATGCCGGATTCGATCTTCGACAGATCGAGGATGTCGTTGATCAACGCCAGCAGCTCGGCACCGGCGCGATGAATCGTCTGCGCGAATTCGATCTGCTTGCCGGAGAGATTCGCCTCGGGGTTGTCTGCCAGCAGCTTGGACAGGATCAGCAGGCTGTTGAGCGGCGTGCGCAGCTCGTGCGACATGTTCGCCAGGAACTCCGACTTGTACTTCGAGATCAGCGCCAGCTGCTCGGCCTTCTCCTCGAGCATCTTCTTGGCGCGCTCGACTTCCTGGTTCTTCGCTTCGACCTGCTTGTTCTGCCACGACAGCAGGTTGGCCTTCTCTTCGAGCTCCTCGTTCTTGGCGCGCAGCTGTTCCTGCTGAGTGCGCAGCAGATCTTCCGAGCGTTGCAGCGTCGTCGCCTGTTGTTCGAGACGATCGTTGGTCTTCTTCAGCTCGCCTTGCTGGCTTTGCAGCTCACCGGTCAGCAGCTGCGACTGTGCGAGCAGCGCCTCGGTCTGCATGTTCGCAGCCAGCGTGTTGAGCACGATGCCGATGCTCTCCATCAGCTGATCGAGGAACAGCGTGTGAACCGCACTGAAGCGCTCGAACGACGCGAGCTCCAGCACGGCCTTCACTTCGCCTTCGAACAGCGCGGGCAGAACGATCACGTTCGACGCGCGCGCTTCGCCGAGGCCGGAGCTGATACGCATGTACTCGTGCGGCGCGTCGGTGAGCAACTTGACGCGCTTGTCGGCCGCGCACTGGCCGATGAGCCCGTCGCCGAGCTTCAGGCGCGGCGGCGGTCGACGCCGATTGGGTGCGGCGTAGCTCGCGACCAGCTCCAGCTCGTCTTCGCCGTCCTGCTCGCGCGTCACGTAGAACAGCGCCTGGTGAGCATTCACGAGCGGCACGAGCTGCGACAGGATCAGGGTCGAAACGTGGCGGATGTCGCGCTGGCCCTGCAGCAGGCGGTTGAAGAACGCGATGTTGGTTTTGAGCCAGTCCTGCTCGTTGTTCTTCTGCGTCGTGTCCTTGAGATTGCGGATCATCTCGTTGATGTTGTCCTTGAGCGCAGCGACTTCGCCCGAGGCTTCTACGGTGATGGCCCGCGTCAGATCGCCCTTCGTTACCGCCGTCGCAACTTCCGCGATGGCGCGCACCTGCGTGGTGAGATTGGCAGCGAGCTGATTGACGTTGTCGGTGAGATCGCGCCAGAGGCCATCCGCGCCGGGTACGCTGGCCTGGCCGCCGAGCTTGCCTGCGGTGCCGACTTCGCGCGCGACGTTGGTCACTTGCGCGGCGAACATCGCGAGCGTATCGATCATGCCGTTGATCGTGTTCGCGAGCGCCGCGATCTCGCCTTTCGCTTCCACGACCAGCTTGCGCTTGAGGTCGCCGTTCGCGACGCTGGTGACGACCTCGGCGATGTTGCGCACCTGGCCGGTGAGGTTCGCGGCCATGTGATTGACGTTGTCAGTGAGGTCTTTCCAGGTGCCGGCGACGCCTTCGACTTTCGCCTGGCCGCCGAGCTTGCCTTCCGTGCCCACTTCGCGCGCGACGCGTGTCACTTCGGAGGCGAAGCTGTTGAGCTGGTCGACCATCGTGTTGATGGTGTCCTTGAGCTCCAGGATCTCGCCTTGAACGTTGACCGTGATCTTCCTGGACAGATTGCCGCGCGCGATCGCAGTGGAGACTTCGGCGATGTTGC
>Ga0134124_10005070_pt1 | contig 10587 bp, 5 predicted proteins | sample KB304_FD_96880 | JGI IMG/M metagenome (GOLD analysis project Ga0134124, IMG submission 96880) | Terrestrial soil microbial communities without Nitrogen fertilizer from Kellogg Biological Station, Michigan, USA - KB3-0-4 | ecosystem: Environmental > Terrestrial > Soil > Unclassified ... | reverse complement strand
GTGGCCAGGCCCATCGCGCATGGACAGGCGATGATCAGGACGGCGGCGGCAATAATGAAACCGGCGGCGATTCCGTCGGCGACATGCGAAGGCCACAAGTAGGGCGCGAGCATTGCATGGAGGCGATGGGCTGAATCCGGCGTTAGCGTCCACCAAAGGCCCGCGAGCACGGCGATGGCGACGACGATGGGAACGAACACGCTGCTGACGCGGTCGCCGAGCCGTTGAATATCGGCGCGACTGGTCTGGGCGCGGCGGACCGCGTCGATGATCTGGGCCAGTGCGGTGGCTTCGCCGGTGGCGATGACGCGCATGGTGAGGCGTCCGTTCAGGTTGACGGTGCCGGCGTAAAGGGGTTGGCCGGCATTTTTTTCGACCGGCATGGCTTCGCCCGTGAGCATGGATTCATTTACGGCGGATTGGCCGTCAACGACGATGCCGTCGACGGGCACGCGATCGCCGGGGCGCAGGGCGACGAGATCGTCGAGCTGGAGATCGGAAACGGGAATCTCGGTTTCGATGGGGGCTTGCGGAGTGGAGAGTGCGGAATCCTGTGGAGCGGGTTCCTGGGGGGCCGGGGCGGGCGGCGACGAACTGAATTTGATGGTAATTAAATTGCTGGGACGGGGAGCAGGCGCCGGAGTTTGGGCTTTGGGCCCGGGACGTTGGACTTTTCTTGCCGTTTGGGGCGTGAGTTCCATGAGCGAGTGGAGAGTGCTGCCGGCCTTTTCGGTGACGCGGGCTTCGATGTAATGGCCGAGGCTGATGAGGCTGATGATGGCGGCGGCTTCCATGAAGTAGAGATGGCCGCCGTGTCCCGAGAGGAGGGCCCATGCGCTATAGCCGAAGGCCGTGGTGGAACCGAGGGCGACGAGGAGGTCCATGTTGGCGCTGCCGGTTTTCAATTGCCGCCACGCCCCGCGATAGAAGGCGGCGCCGGAGAAAATTTGGACCAATGCTGCCAGCGCGAACGCGAGCCATGGAAACCAGGGCGTCTGGTTGAGACGAAGGACCCATTCGCCAACCATCAGGAAGAGGGTCACGATTACACCCAGCCAAAGTCCCCACTGCCAATCAGCTTTGGCAGGTTCGTGGCCGGCGTTATTTTCAATGATCTCCGCATCGTAGCCGGCTTTTTTGATGGCGATGACGACGGCGTCGGGATTTTCCTCGATGGCGGGCTGCCATAGGACGGCGGCGTTTTTTTGCTCGAGCGAGACGGCGGCGCTGCGGACGCCCGGGACGGCTTGAATGGCTTCGGTGACGTGTCGGGCGCAATTACCGCAAGTCATTCCTTGGACTTTGAGGTTCGTCACAACGGCAGACTATCGGATGAGCCGCCGTTTGTCGAACTTGCCGTGGCGGCTTCCGTGGACGCCTGTGGCGGGGGTGGCGGGTTCCTGGCGACGCATTGATTTTTACGGAGTGCATCCGTCTCGGATGCAGCAACATGGTTTGACGAGCGTTCTCTTTATTGGAGGCGTATCGCATAGAGAACGTTGCAGCGCCCGGGACGGGCGCACTCCGCAAAATCAAATAGCCCATTACCGCGCCGGTCGATCTCTTGCTGAAAAACGAAAAATTCTCTAAGATGATGGAGTGATCCCGGAGGTGCGCCAGCTGTCGTACGGTTTTGTCGCCATGGTATTCCTGTTGTCCTGTGTCCTGGCGCCCGGGCTTCCAGCCGATTCCGCCTGGCTGGTACGCACGTGGAAATCGGATGAAGGTTTGCCGAACAACCATGTGACGGGACTGGCCCAGACGCCCGACGGCTATTTGTGGGTGGCTACTTTCTCGCGTCCAGCCCGTTTCGACGGCGTGCAATTTGAAAAATTTTTCCTGCATGATTTCGATTTGCCGGCCAACCAAAAGATTACCGCCTTACAACGGGCTCGGGCAGGATTGTGGCTGGGAACATCGCATGGCTATGTTGTTTTCCTGAATGCGGACACGGTCCGGATCTTCACCAACGGTTTGCCGGACAAGGTCATCCAGGCAATGGTTGAAGATGGTGAAGGCGGGCTTTGGACAACCTATCAAAACGGAGTGGTCTGCCGGTTAAAAGACGGACAGGTGACGTCCTTCACGAGCCAGGACGGGTTGCCGCCGTCGACGTTGCGGGACCAGAGCGCCTGTTCGCTGGCGTGCGATGCCAGGGGCCGGGTATGGTTTGCGAAGAACGGCCACTTCGGACTTTTTCACAACAGCCGGTTTGAAACCATGTTTCCATTATCCGGGATGACCGCGCGGCTTGCGGCGTCCAGGAATGGCGGCGTGTGGGTGGGTTCCGATGGTGAACTGATCCGGGTAGCGGACGGAAAATCTCCCGAGAAAGTGGGGAGTTTCGGAGGGGCGGGCGTCGCCGCGAGCGTTTTGTTCGAAGACCGGAATGGGGGTGTTTGGATTGGGACGGAAAACAACGGCTTATATCACTATGATGGCCGGCAGGTTGAGGAAATTCCCGTGTCCGACCGGGGAATCACCAGCATTGTCGACGATCACGAAGGAAATATCTGGGTGGGAACCGAGAGCGGCGGCCTGGACCGGCTGCGTCCGCGCGCGATCGATTTGGAAACGGTGGATGCGGGGTTGCCGGAGGGGACGGTTCAATCTCTATGCGAGGGGAAGGACCGCACGATCTGGGCTGCGACCCAGAATGGCCTATTGTTGCGGAAAGAAAACGGCGTTTGGAAGACGGTTTCCACCAACGCCGATTGGCCTGGTGGCCGGGCGACCTGCGTGGTGGCGGATGACGCGGGAAGCGTCTGGATCGGCACACGGGATCGCGCTTTGTATTGTTGGCGCGGCGGTCATTTTACTGCGTTGAGCCGGACCGGCGGAATGATTGGCCGGGAAATCCACGCCCTGTTGGCCGCCCGGAACGGGGACATCTGGATTGGTGAGGAATCGCCGGACGTGGTCGCGCGGTTGCACGAGGGGAGATGGGAAGTCTTTCCGATGCCGCCCGGTGTTCGCATTATCCGGGCGATGACGGAGGATCCGTCGGGTCGCATTTGGACAGGCAGTTCCGGCGGCCGATTGGTCTGCATCGCCAACGGTATTGTGACGGACGAAACCCCGCGGACGACCGGGACGCCGTTGTCGATCCGTTGCGTGCGCGCGACGGCGGATGGCGGTATTTGGATTGGTTATGCGGACGAAGGGGTGGGGTGGTTCAAAGATGGCCGGTTTGTTCATCTGCCCGTCCAGCAGAATTTTCCCGAGGAAAATGTTTCGCAAATCATTGCCGACGGAAGCGGTTGGTTATGGTTTGGCGGCGACCACGGGATTTTCAAAGTGCAGCAGGAGGAGTTGGAGCGGTTTGCGTTGGGCCGGGTGACGGATGTCAATTATGTCCATTATGGCCAAAGCGAAGGGTTGTTCAGCCTGGAGGCGAATTGTGGCGATGCGCCAGGCGCCATCGGCAGTGCGGATGGACGGTTATGGATCCCCATGCGCCGGGCATTGGCGGTCGTTGATCCGGTTCGGCGCGGGGAAAACCTCCAGCCGCCACCTCTCCTGCTCAAGCGGGTAACCGTGGACGATCAAATGATTGCGTCTTACGGCGGCGATGTGCCGGTGCGGGAAGGCATCGATTTGCGGAACCGCGGCGCGGGCTTGACGTTGCCGGCGGGTTATCACCGGCTCAAATTTGAATTTACGGCGTTAAGCTTTAGCGCGCCGGAAAATGTTCGGTTCCGTTACAAGCTGGACGGATTTGACGAACAATGGATCGACGGAGGGACGCAACGGACCGTGAGCTATTCCCGGTTGGCGGCGGGAAATTACCGGTTTCACCTGGCGGCCTGCAACAGCAGCGGGGTCTGGAATGAAACGGGGGCGGATTTTGGTTTTTCGGTGGCGCCATTTTTTTGGCAGACGTGGTGGTTTCGAATCATGGTTCCGGCGCTCTTCACCGCGGGAGTCGTCGCGTTGGTGCGATACATCTCCTTCCGCCGATTGCGGTCTAAACTGGAAAAACTGCAGCAGCAGGCGGCCCTTGAAAAGGAGCGTGCCCGGATTGCCCGGGACATTCACGATGACCTTGGCGGGCGATTGACGGAAATGGAATTGATGTTGGATGGGATGACGCGTGTGCCGCCGGACAAGGTAAACGGCCAGATGCGGCGGATTTTTACCACCGTCCGGCAAGCGGGGGAATCTCTGGACGAAATTGTTTGGGCGGTGAATCCGTGTCACGATACCTTGCCGCATCTGCTGGATTACCTGGGTCAATATGCCATTGAATTTTTGCAGGCGGCGGAAATCCGCTGCCGGGTTGATTTTCCGGAGGAGCCGCCCTTACAGGCCATCCCGCCCGACCTCCGTCATAACCTGTTCCTGGCGGTGAAAGAAGCGTTGAACAACATTGTTCGCCACGCATCGGCCACCGAGGTCTGGCTGCGGGCGTCCCTGGTTGGAGGCCGGTTGAACCTGGTGGTGGAAGACAACGGCAAAGGGTTCAACGGTGAGGCGCGGGACATTGGCGCCGACGGCCTGGGTAATATGCGCCGGCGCATGGCGGATGTCGGCGGACGATTTGATATTGAAACCGGGCCGGGTCATGGCACCCGGATCCAGTTGACCTTGTTGTTGCCGCCGGAGAACCATTTTAAATCCTCTCCCAATTAATGCCCATCCGTATCGCCATTGTTGAAGATGATCGCGGCACACGCGAGCAGCTGGTCGAATTGATCGGCAGCCGGCCGTCGTTCCGTTGTGTCGGCGCCTATCCCACGGCCGAGGACGCGCTGCAAAAACTTCCCGCCGACAGGCCGGACGTGGCCCTGGTGGACATTCATTTGCCGGGGATGAACGGGATCATGTGTGTGGCGGGACTCAAAACGCGGTTGCCCGACTTGTCGGTTTTGATGCTGACGCGACACGACAACAGCGACCTGGTTTTTGAGGCGTTGCGCGCCGGGGCCAGCGGCTACTTGCTCAAGAAATTGATTTCGCGTGAATTGGTCGAGGCCATCGACCAGGTCTATGCCGGCGGTTCGCCGATGTCGATGCCGATTGCCCGAAAAGTGGTCAGTTACTTCAACCAGCATGACAGTTCGCGGGAGGTGGAGAGGTTGAGCCGGCGTGAACAGGAGGTTTTGGCGTTGCTGGCCAAGGGTTATCTCAACAAAGAAATTGCTGAACTGCTGGGCATCAGCCTTGAAACCGTTCGCATGAACGTGAAACACATCTACCAGAAACTTCACGTCCGTTGCCGCACGGAAGCGGCGGCCAAATACTTCGGACGGGCTTGATTCATCCATTACCCGAACGGGGGTATAGGCCGATCCGGCCGATTCTGTCAGGCTCGCCTTCATCCACGGACGACGCCAAGGACCCGTTCATTATGTCGAGGATCTGTTGTTATCCGGGGTCATCTCTAACCATCAACCAACTATGAAATCAAATTACATCAAACGTATCGTAACGGTCGCGCTCGCCTGCGGTGTCTCGCTGGCGGCACGCGCACAGGTCGGCAGCGGTTGGGCGCAGTACTTCCCCGGCATGCACGTCCAGAAGGTCGGCAATGTTTCGTACAGTTCCAGCGGCGGGACCGAAACGTTTTCCATCAACGGCTCCGACAGCAGCAGCGAACAACGCTGTGAAGAGCGCGTTGAAGACGATTTTTCCTCCGGCACACGCCAGTTCGAAGGGTTTGTCAAAGTGACCAGCCTGGGCGGCTCCGGCATCAGCCTGAAACAAACGTTCCAGGCCAATAACGGCGCGTTTTTGATGGTCGCGATCAAATCCGGATCGAGCGGCACGCTCTACGACGTCCATTCCGGCACAACGCTGGCCACCGGCGTGATCGGGGTTTCCGTCCGCGTCAACACCGTGACGGATTGCGGCGCCAACAAGTCGTATGAGTACATCAATGGCTCGTTGAAGAATACCATCAGCGGCGGCACCGCCCCGTTTTATAACAAATACGGCACATATCGCCTCGGCAGCGGCAGCGGTCCCATCAAGGCCCAATGGTCGGGAATTCGATTCTGGCAGGGCGGCAGCATCAGCGGCGGCGGCGGCGGCGGTACGACCGTGTCGTTCGAAGCGGAAAACCTGGCGGTGGCCGACAGTGGCACCGGTCATTCCACCCAGACCGATGCCAATTCCAGCAACGGCGCCTGGGTTTCGCTGGATGCGGAGAACGCCGGCAGTTGGATTGAATTCACCACCGGTACGGTCCAGGCCGGCACCTACAGCATCAGCATGATGTGGAAAGGCAACAACAACCGTGGCATCAGTGATTTCTTCGTGGATGGCACGCAGTTGGGTGGAACGGTGGACCAATATTCATCGGCGCAGACCTATCCAACGACGACCTTTGGTACCCGGACATTCAGTTCCTCGGGCACACACAAAATCCGGATGCATGTTGTCGGCAAGAACAGTTCGTCCAGCAGTTATGTGCTGTCGGCGGACAAGTTTACTTTTACCGCACAATGAGAAGTCCCGGGGCCGGCCCACTGTCCAGCGGGCCGGCCTCTCCAAAACCATGAAACGTCAATCCCTGCTTGCCTGGTCGATGTCCATGAACGTGGCCCTGGCCGCGGTCCTGGCGGTGATGGTGGTCCATCGGGTTGGGTATGGAATATCTCCCAACCCGGCGGTCGTCCCGGCGACTCTCGCTTCTCCCGTCTCGGCATCCATGCCATCGGCTCGCCCGGTTCCATCGGCGCCTGACGGATGGCGGTCATGGCTGGGATCGCTGCGAGGTGTTCCCGACAACGTCGTAGCGGGGTTGGTCGCGGCTGATTTTGAAATCCGTTGGCAGAAGCAGCGACGCGATTTGCAGCGGCGTTATGCGCGCGGCGATGTGGATGACGCGGCCCTGAACCGGTTTATGCAGGACCACGATGCGGACCGCGAAGAGGAATTGCGATTCGCCCTGGGTGCCGATGGGTTTCAGCAGTGGGATAAGGAGCGGGTTTTAGCGGATCTCGATGTTGATCGCATTGAATTGTCGGGGGCGGAGGCTGATGCCCTCTACCGTTTGAAAAAAGAATTTGCCCGGGAAGAGCATGATCTCGCGGAGGCGCACCAGAACGGCGAGGTGGATGAAATGGAGCTCGATGGACGGGAGCGGGATGCAGAGAACGACTACGAGCGCCGGTTGAAATTATTGTTGGGCGATGCCCGGTATGCGTCTTTTAAAAATCCGGGCGACGCGGCGCAAGGCGAGATGATGCGCGCGCTGAAAAAGTTGAATGCCACGGATGCGCAAGTCCAAGCGATGGCGTCCGCGCAGGAACAATGGAGCCGGCAACGGAATGAATTGGAGCGCCAGGTTCGGGGAACGCCGGACGAAACAGCCGCTTATGACCGGCAACTGCGGGTGATCAATGAAACCCGCGATGCTGAATATTTGCGGATATTGGGGGCGGAGGGTGTTGCGCAGTTGCGCGAGACCGAAGACGGCCGTTATCGGGCCATGCAGCATTACGCCGCGGCATGGCGGTTAAGTCCGGACGACATCGATCATGTTTATCGTACGTTGCAGCAGTCGGAAACGAGTGTTCGGGATTATCAATGGCGGGCGCACAACCTGGAGTCTGCGGGACAGTCCGTGGATTGGCCGGCGGTGGACGCCGATGTCCAAAGATTCAGTGAACAGACCTGGCAAAACCTGAATGCCTACCTGGGGGACGCCCGTTTCGATCGATTGAAGAAAAACTCAATCCTCGGTCCCTGATGTTTTCTGGCCGGCGATGATGGAATTATTTATCCACAGGACCGGCTGGCTGACGACGACATAACGGCGGACATCTTCACGGGTGGGATCCGGGTGCATTTTTTTCCACAAGGCAAGATACTTGGGCTCATTGTAGGCCAGGCCCGCAAAGACCATGCATGCCTCCCGGGGCGGCCAGGCCTTTTCGTCCGATTCCATCGGCTTGGTCCATTTTGATGGATCGTCCAGGTACAGATAGATGAATTCGAACATGCTGCGAAATGTCCGGCCATTTGAAGCTGCAAATTGCCACAAATTGTTGTCGGGGGTGGAAAGGATTTGACAGGCCGCTACCATGTATTCGGCGACGGTCACCGAGGTGCTGTACGACCGCATTTTCGGGATATGACCGAAACTGCCGTCGGCACTCACTGTTGGAAGCAAAAACAATTTGAACCGGTTGTTGCAACTGTCCAGGCGGTCCTGGTCGTCAATGAATTTTGCATAGGCGGCCACATGCAACCAGTAGGCGATGGTATGGTTGTTGCCCAGTTCGGCGACCTCGTCGCCATTGGTGCTACCGGTGAGCCAGTCGAGATAATTCGTGGCCCATTGTTTCATCCCGGACACGACCTCCGGCGGAAAGCTGGATGAAGCCTGGAGAGTTTCCACGGCTTTGGGAATTTCGATCAGGGCGGCAACATCGCTGATGCCGATGATTCGGCCCTTATAAACGCCCGGGACGGCCTGCGCGTAAGCGAGATTGGGATTCATCCGGGTGGCGGGGTCGAGGAAGAATACCCGCAGCCATTCGGCGGCGACACTGGCGTAACGGTTGTTGCCGGTGATTTTGTAAGCGGCGGCGAGCGCGGCAACATTATCGCGCATGTTCATCAGGCACAATTTGTGGTTGTTGAAATTATCAGGATTGATCTGGCCAGCGTGCTGACGAAAGGGCAGGCCGTTGTCACTGTTGGTATCGGGAAACCAGGAATCCCCCTGTGAAAAGAAATCGTTGGCCGTGCCCTGGCTGTATTCGGCATGGTATTTGGTAATGGTGACCGGTTCGGCGGTCAACGCGTTCATGGCCATGTTCAGGATGCGATCATGTTCCACGGCGGCGACGTCGAAAGGCGCGGCGGCATTGGTCGGCGCGGTGGTGACGGCGGGCGGCATGGCGGCTGTGGACGGCGTCAGGGGGGTGCGATTGGTCGCGGACGGTGTCAGCGCGGGGCGATTGGTGGCCGGACGGGCCGCGGTGTTGGTCGACCCGGCGGCATGGACGGAGCCGGCCAGGGTAACCGCCCAAAGGCACAACAGGAAGCGCACATTGGACAACGACAATAAATATCGGGAGAAGACCATTTTTTCTGAGTGTTTTTGCGTTGGTATCTGATCTAACTATTAACTGATTGGTCCATTTCCGCCTAGGAAAATTTTTCCGTGGGAAATCGGCGGCTGGCTCGAAAGCAAAACAGGCGTCCACGGGCCCGTGGACGCCTGTGAATGCGTGAATCATTTACGGCACCCAGAGCACCGGCTGGGTCACCGCGCAGGAACGGCGGATCTCTTCGTTCTCGATGTCCGGGTTCAATATTTTCCACAGGTCCAGATATTTCGAATCGCGATAGGCCAGGGCCGCGAACAACTGGTTCGATTCGCGAGGCACCAGCGAGTCGTTTTTGTGTTTGGACGGCCATTTGGACCGGTCTTCCAGGTATGGATAGATATAATCGACTGTCTGGCGGATGGTACGTCCGTTCGGGGTGGTGAATTGCCAGAGATTGTCATCGGAGGTGGACAGGATTTGGCAAATGGCGACCAGGTTGTCGGTTTGGGAGAGCAGGTCGCTGTAGGTTTTGACGCGGGAACTGCGATTGAAGCTGCCGTCCGAATTCAGCTGGTTGGGCAGCATGAAGTATTTGAAACGGTTGCGGCACATGGAGAGCCGTTCATCATCGTCGAGATAATTGGCAAATGCCGCGATGTGGAGCCAGTAGACCACGCTGTGTTCGTCGCCCGCTTCCGCCATCTGGTCCCCATTGGTGCTGCTGGTCAGCCAGTCCACGTAATCGGCCGACCATTTTTTGAACGCTTTGGATACGTCCGGCGGGAATGCCGGTGATCTTTCCAATACTTTGACAGCGTTCGGTATTTCCACCAGCGGAAGCACGTCATCTACGCCATAAATGCGGCCGGACGTGACCCCGGGAACCGACTGGGCGTAGCGAAGATTGGGATTCATTCGCGTGGCCGGATCGACGAAGAACGTGCGAACCCAAATGGCGGCGGTGGCGGCGTACCGGTTGTTGCCAGTGATTTTATAAGCGGCGGCGAGGGCGGCGACGTTGTCTCTGATCTGCAGGACCAATTTCCTGTGTTCGTTGAAATTGTTCGGGTTGATGTGGTTGGGCCGTTGGAAGTAGGGGAGGCCGTCCGGAGAATTCGGGTCGGGCCACCAGGTGTCGCCGGTGGAATAAAAATCATTGGGCGTGCCTTCGCTGAGCCTGGCGCGGAATTTCGTAATGGTGACGGGTTCCAGCACCATGGCGGCACCGGCTGCCGTCAGGATGCGGTCGTGGTCGATGGCACCGACGTTCACGTTTACCGTTGGAGGTTCGGATTTGGCGGCGGGCGGCGGCGTAGCGGGCGCGGGGATGGCGTCCGTGACGGTGGCCGCAGGTTTGGGGGGCACGGCTGAAGCCAATTTCCCGGTCGCGGGTTTGGCTGGTGCGGATACCGCGAGGACGAAAGTTAAGAGAGCCAGAAGGAGGGCTGGCGGAACGGCTGCAGAATGGAACGGCGGCGCCGTTTCAGGTGCTGGATTTGACCTTTTCACTGGGTTTATCAACGTCTTCATGGGATTGTCTTCCGGTTGTGCTGGGCGAGGGAACCAAATTTTCAAGGACACG
>Ga0134124_10005068_pt1 | contig 10590 bp, 3 predicted proteins | sample KB304_FD_96880 | JGI IMG/M metagenome (GOLD analysis project Ga0134124, IMG submission 96880) | Terrestrial soil microbial communities without Nitrogen fertilizer from Kellogg Biological Station, Michigan, USA - KB3-0-4 | ecosystem: Environmental > Terrestrial > Soil > Unclassified ... | reverse complement strand
CGAAGACCTTCTGCTCATTTTCAGATAATTCCAAAGCCGGCAGCACTCCAGTCTCATTGGGAGCCGCCGGTCGGTGGCTCGCCGGAAAGAGGTATTCGAACTCACTCAAAATATCTTCCGCGCTTTCGCAAAGCTTGTCCCCTTTCTTGATCAGTTCATGACAGCCTTTGCTGCGCGGGGAATCGATCCGCCCCGGCACGGCGAAAACCTGCCGGCCATACTCGATCGCGAAATTCGACGTGATGAGCGCGCCGCTGGTCAGGCCCGCCTCGACCACGACCCAACCGAGCGTCATCCCGGCAACGATGCGATTACGGATCGGGAAGGATTGCTTGTCCGCCTGGCGATTGAAAGGAAACTGCGTGATCACTGCGCCGTTCGCGGCGATGCGCCCGAACAACTCCGCGTTTTCCGGCGGCACGACGAGATTGATGCCGGTGCCCAGCACCGCGACCGTGCGGCCCTTCGCCGCGAGCGCTCCTTGATGCGCCGCGGTGTCGATGCCGCGCGCGCCGCCACTCACGACCGTCACACCCACATACGCCAGTTGATAGGCCAGCTTGCGCGCGACTTCCAAGCCGTAGTGCGTCGTCTGGCGCGAGCCTATCATCGCCACGGCATTTTTGTCCTTGGCCGCGAGTTGACCCTTCACATAAAGCACGATCGGCGGGTCGTAGATCTCGCGAAGCAACGCCGGATAATTATCATCGGATTGAATGAGGATGTGGCAGCCGAATTCCTTGGTTCGCTTCAACTCGCCGGTCAGATCAATCGTCTGCTCCCAACTTGAAATGGCTTCGGCGGTTTCCTCTCCGATTCCTTGCACGCGCAACAGCTGCGATTTGGACGCGCCCAAAATCACGGGTGCCTCGCCGAAATGATCGAGCAATTGGCGCACGCGCACCGGCCCGACGTGCTCGACCATATTCAACGCGACGAACGCCTCGCGGGAATCCATGACTCGTGGGATACTCGATTTGGGTAAGCAGCGGCAAGCTTATCGTTCACGTGGCATTCTCGCGTCGCGCGAATCCGAAAGTTTGGCAGTGACTTGTCCGTGCTTCAAACCGAGCATCGCGTCACGCGGACTCGATTCCCATGAACTGGCTGCTTCTGAAAAATAGTTTGTGCGTCAGCGGACTCGCTACTCTACTTGCGATAACGTTGGGTTTCGCTGTGGCATTGTGGTTGACAGGACAGCCGTCACGCCGGCGTTACGGTTTCATTGGGCTGGCGGTCATTACTTTGGCGTTGCCCCCTTTTTTAGTCTGCAATGCGTGGCTGCATTATCTGGGGTTGACCGGCGTGTGGCGTTCGTGGTTGCCGTTTGAAATCTATTCGTTGAAAGGCGCCGTGCTGATTCTGGCGCTGATGCTTTGGCCGATCACCGCGCTGCTGGTTTCTGGCGCATGGCAACGACTCGATTCGAGCCAGGTGGAAAGCGATCCAGTTTTGCACGGCGCTGCGCTCGTCCGCTGGCTCCTGTGGCCGGTGGCCAGGCGCTCGTTGGGCTTGGCAGCCGTGCTGACGTTCGTGCTCGCGCTCAACAATTTTGCCGTGCCCGCCATTTTGCAGGTGAAGGTTTTTCCCGCTGAAGTCTGGATGCGTTTCAACACGAACCTGGATTCGGTCGCCGCGCTGAAATCAAGTTGGCCGCTCATTCTCACACCCTTGTTACTCATCACTCTGTTTGGTCGGGAACACATCGCCTGGCCAAGCGCGGGAGAAAACGTCCTCGCTCCCGCTTTCCGACGGCAATTGGGCACAGGTTGGTTTTATCTCAGTGGCGCGATAACCGTGCTGGCTTCGCTACTTTCGGTGGGATTGCCTTTGACTCAACTCTTGGCGACGCCGACAACCTGGTCCCAATTTTATCCCGCGTTCAACGCGGGCGTGAGTGCTTGTGCGCATTCGCTCGCTTTCGCCACTTTGACTTCGAGCGTCATCCTTGCACTGGGCATGAGCACGACACGATGGCGCGTGGGCGCTTGGCTATGGATTCCATTTTTTGTCCCGGGGGTTTTCCTGGGAATCGGTTTGATCTGGACGCTGAATCGAAACTCCTTCTTTTTTTTGTATCACAGCCTCGGCGTGGTGATCATCGCTTTCACGATCCGCTATTTGGCCATCGGCTGGAACGCGGTCGCTTTTGCCGTGCGCAGTATCGATGCGGATCTCACCGATGCCGCGCGGTTGAGCGGCGCTTCATCGTGGCAATTGTGGCGGCACGTGCGCTGGCCGCAACTGGCGCCGCAACTCGCCGCGGCCTGGTACGTGACCTATCTGCTGTGCCTGTGGGACGTCGAGTCGGTGGTGCTCATCGTGCCGCCCGGCGGAGAAACGCTTGCGCTGCGCATCTTCAACCTGCTTCACTACGGCCACAATACCCAGGTGAATGCGCTCTGTTTGCTCCTGCTTCTGCTGGCGATTCTGCCCTTGCTCGTGTGGGGATGCTGGCGCTGGCTTGCCTCGTGGATGCGGCCAATCGGCGCGCTTCGTCCTCGTCCTTCGTCCTCGTCGTCGGGCTCGAATCAACTGCAACAAATCGAGGACCGGAATGAGGGACAAGCACGAGAACATTCGATCGCCACGTTCCCCTCACTCCAGCCCTCTCCCCAAGGGAGAGGGAGACACCTAATCCCGCCCTTGGAACAAAGAGGAGCCGCGGATTGGCGAAGGACTGGATTGCGATTCTCCCTCTCCCCTAGGGAGAGGGCTGGGGTGAGGGGGAAGGAGTCGGTCGAACTCCTATCAACGCAAGTTTTGCGGTGGCACCAACTGTTCATCGCTTTTCTGCTTGGCGGAATTCTCTTGCTCTTTAGCGCCTGCGCCGAAAAGTCCTCCAGCCTCACTCCCATCAACAGCCAGTTCTTCAGTCAGGTCCAGATCATTGGCACTCGCGGCGCAGGACTCGGCGAATTCAACAAGCCACGCTCGGTTGCGGTCGATGCCAATGACAATTTCTACGTCGTGGATATGACCGGGCGGGTGCAAAAATTTTCTCCGGAAGGCTCGTTTCTGCTGTCGTGGCAAATGCCGCAGACCGACAAAGGCAAACCGAAAGGCATGTGCCGCGACGCCGCGGGCAACATCGTCGTGATCGAGCCGCACTATTCGCGTGTGAACCATTTTTCACCGGACGGTAAATTGGCCGAGCAATGGGGCGAGCATGGAACGAACGCCAGCCAACTCGCCTTTCCGCGCGCAGTCGCGGTCAACTCACGTGGTCAGGTTTTCGTGAGTGAATACGGCCTCGTGGAGCGGGTGCAAGGATTTTCACCCGACGGGAAAAAGCTTCAGACAAACTTCGGCAAAGCTGGCAATGGACCGGGCGAATTCAATCGCGCTGAAGGCTTGGGGATCGATTCCACTGACCGCATCTACGTAGCAGATTCGTGCAATCATCGGATCCAGATTTTTTCTTCCGCCGGCAAATGGCTTCGTTCGTACGGCAAGCCAGGCAGCGGCAAAGGCGAGTTGAGCTATCCCTACGATGTGCGCGTCGATGCGGAGGGATTTCAATTTGTTTGCGAGTTCGGCAATAGCCGCATCCAGATTTTTGATGCGCACGATCAGCCGGTGGAAATTCTCGGCCGCGCAGGCGGCGACCCCGGCCAGTTTAGCAATCCCTGGAGCATCGCGCTCGATTCGCACGGCAATCTTTACGTGGCCGACTCCGGCAATCATCGCGTGCAGAAATTTATACGGAAGACGACAGCCACTGCGTGCAAGCTCCAGCAAACAACCGCCGTTTTGCTCGCAACTGTTTCCTTTCCCCTCACCCCGGCCCTCTCCCCAGAGGAGAGGGAGAATCGTTATCCAGTCTGCTGTGAATCCGGAGCTCCACGATGGTTCGAACGCTGGACAGTGTGTCACCCTCTCCCCTGGGGAGAGGGCCGGGGTGAGGGGGAAGAGAGCGTCCGAAGTCCAATAGTGCATGAATGGGAAGTGAGGTTTATTGGCAGGGTCGGGGTGAGGAGTGAGCAATCCACAACGGAACCAACAACACCGCCGACCAACCTTGGTTTGGTGTGTGCGCCTTTCGAGTTGCTCACCCCTCACCCTTACTCCCTCTCCCCATTCAGGGGAGAGGGAAACCTCAGTTTGTCGCCACGCCAACGATCTCGCAACGGACGATACGAAAGACGGGAGACGCACTCACCATCTCGCATCTCGCATCGCGCATCCCGCATCGCGCCAAAATGAAATTCCAATTCACCAACCCAGCCTGGCTGCTGCTTCTGCCTGTCGCGCTCGCCTGGGTCGTGTGGCTCTTCTGGAAAAGCGACGTGCAAATCAGTCGCTGGCGGCGGTGGACCGCGCTTGTGCTTCGCCTCGTCATCGTGATCGCCGCCGTGCTCGCCATCGCCGGGCTGCAATGGCTCCGTCCGATGGAAGGCATGAATGTTTTTTTTCTGCTGGACCGCTCGGACAGCATTCCCTCGCCGCAACAGGAAGCCGCGCAGAAATATGTCAACAAAGCCTCGGCCAACAAAAAGAAAAATGATCGCGCCGGCGTGCTCGTATTCGGCAGCGAAGCCGCCTTGGAATCGACCGCCAACACCGCTATCGATTTGCGCAAAATTAACGCTGTCGTCGGCACCGAACGCACCGACATCGCCGGGGCAATTCGTCTCGGCACGGCGGCGTTTCCTGAGACCGGCCAGAAACGCCTCGTGCTGCTCTCCGACGGCAATGAAAACATGGGCGAAGCGCTGACCGCCGTGCTCGCCGCCAAGCCGCTCGGCGTGACCGTCGATGTCGTGCCGCTCGGCGTCGAGCGCGGCAACGATGTGTCGGTGCAAAAAGTCGGCGTGCCAAATCGGGTGATGAAAGGACAGACCTTCGAAGCGAAGATTTTTGTCCGGGCCGACCAGGCTCAGAGCGCCACCGTTCGCCTCTATCGCAACGAACAATTTCTCGGCGAACAAAAGGTGGAACTCGCCGCCGGCAAAAATCTTTTCACCTTTCCGCAATCGCTGGATGCCGCCGGCTTTTACAGTTACCGGGTGGAGTTGGAAGCGCCGGGCGATTTGCTGCCGCAGAATAATCATGCCACCAGTTTCACCAGCGTGCGCGGCGAGCCGCGCGTGCTCGTCGTCTCGGCGGAACCCACGCAAGACGCCCAACTGATCGCCGCGTTGATGACCGCCAAGCTGGAAGTCAAATCCGTCGGCATCACCGGCCTGCCATCCACGCTGGCTGAGTTGCAAAGCTTCGACGCCATCTTCATCAGCAACGTCGCCGCTGGCGACTTGGGTGAGGACGCGATGAAGCTTTTGCAGAGCGCGGTGAGAGATTTCGGCGTCGGGCTGGTGTGCGTCGGCGGCGACCAGACTTACGCGGCGGGCGGTTATCGCGCCACGCCGTTGGAAGAAACGCTGCCGGTCAACATGGAGTTGGACAGCAAAAAGGTTCTGCCCAAAGGCGCGCTGGCCCTGGTCGTCCACGCCACGGAATTTCCCAATGGCAACCAATGGGCGCGCGACACCGCCTTCGCCGCGCTCGACGCGTTGGGACCGCGCGATGAAATGGGCATCATACTCTGGGACGGAAGCGAGCACTGGCTGTTTGAACTGCGCCCCGTCGGCGACAAAGGAGAAATGGGCCGGCTGATCACCGGCATGAATCCCGGCGATATGGTGGCGTTCGAAGGGCCGATGCGCAAAGCGTTCGAGGCACTCAAGAAGTCCAACGCGAACCTCAAGCACATGGTCGTGTTCAGCGATGGCGATCCCAGCGCGCCGCCGCAGAAATTGGTGCAGGACATCGTCAATGCCAAGATCACCATCAGCACCGTGATGATCGGCGGACACGTCACGCCCGAAACCATGACCTGGATGGCCGAGATGGGAAAGGGCCGGTTTTACGACGTGCGCTCGGCGGAACAGCTCCCGCAAATTTTCATCAAGGAAGCGGCAGTGATTTTGAAATCGGCCATTTTTGAAGAGCCGTTCAAACCGCGTTTGGTGGCGTCGAGTGAATTGGTACGCGGCATCGGGGCGAATGAATATCCGCAGTTGCTCGGTTACGTCAGCACCACGCCCAAACCGCGCGCGGAAATTCCGCTGGTGTCGGACAAGAACGATCCGTTGCTGGCGCATTGGCAATACGGCCTGGGCCGCGCCGTCGCGTTCACTTCCGACGCGAAAGGCAAATGGGCGCGCGACTGGCTCGGCTGGGAAAAGTTCCGCCAGTTCTGGTCGCAGATCGGGCAATGGAGTTTGCGGCGATTGGAGAACGCGGATTTCACCAGCGAAATTTCCGTTGATAAAGGCGAAGGCCATTTGAGCGTCGAAGCGCTGGATGAGCAGGGCAATTACCGGAATTTTTTGAACCTGCAAACGGTGGTCGTCAGCCCCAAAGGCGAACGCCAGACCGTGCGCCTGGAGCAGACCGGGCCGGGCCGTTACGAAGTCCGTTTTCCCACAAAGGAGGTCGGCGCGTATCTGCTGAATTTGATGGACTTGAAAGACGGGCAGTTGCGTGGCTCGCAAGTGTTGGGCGCCAGCGTGAATTACTCGCCGGAATTCAGCGCGCCGGAGCCGAACCTGAATTTGCTGCGGCGCATCGCCGAAACCAGCGGCGGCAAAATGCTCGATCCGCGTAATCCGTCGGACAATCCGTTTCTGCACGAGCGCCAGAAAACTTTTCAGCCGCGCGATCTGTGGGAATGGTTGTTGAAACTGGCGGTGGTTTTGTTCCCGCTTGACGTTGGCGTGCGGCGCATCCAACTCGACCGCGACGAATGGTTGCGCGCGACGAAGACGCTCCGGCGCTGGCTCTTTTTCTGGAAGGGCGCACCGCGAACCCCCGAAGCTGATGAATCGCTGGCAGCCTTGCTGGCCCGGCGGGGACAAGTGCGCGCAACCCAAACCGCGCCGGCAGTGCAGCCGAGTCCGGAATTATTCCGCCCGCAAACGCCGGTCGTTTTGCCGACGAAACCGGATCTCGCCGCGTCGCAGGCAGTGGAACCGCAACCTGTGACTGAACCAGCCAAACCGTCCGCAGAACCAACGAGCACAACCAGCCGTTTGCTCGAAGCGAAGCGAAGGGCGCAGCGGCGAGAGAAGTAGAACAACCGTTATCCCATCCCTCTTCACAATGGGAGCAGGGAAACAGAAGGCGATCTGCTTCTCCTTGGGACACCATTTGTCGAGCGGAAATGCAGGTCTATGGGGTGAACACCCCATTGCGCGAGGGTAGGGTGCGAGTCTAGTGTCGCTTGGAAAAGCGAAAATGAAAGGGTCTTGCAAGGTCGTGAATCAAACAAACCCCCACTGCGCCATCAGTAAACAACCCATCGGTTGGGCGGTGGCATTTCGCGGCGGAGGTCGTCAACAACTCGGTGACGAAATGTGATGGCTCAGGCGACCAGGACAGACAGAAGCATCCCTATGAGCTTTCCGCCTGACAAGCTTCTTCGACCTGCACTGGCCTTGGCCACGTTGGCGTTCAATTTTTCGCTTATGCAAACTGCTCAGGCCGCCTCGTGGGTCACAACTGGCGAGATGAGCAGCAAACGCGCTTTTCATACGGCGACGTTACTGGCTAATGGCAAGGTGCTGGTCGCCGGGGGCTATTCCGGTATTTACAGCGCGGAGCTTTACGATCCAGCCAATGCGACGTGGATGAAGACTGGCGGGATGACCACCGAACATCGCTTTTACCACACGGCGACCTTGCTGCCCAATGGCAAGGTGCTGGTCGCTGGGGGTGATTACGACCGCACTCGTTCCAGCGCGGAGCTTTACGATCCGGCTACCGGGACGTGGGCGGCGACCAGCCTGATGACAGATGCACGCAACTTGCATACGGCGACCTTGCTGCCCAATGGAAAGGTGCTGGTCGCTGGGGGCTATTATTACGCCAACCCCCTCAACGTTGTACTTTCCAGCGCGGAACTCTACGATCCGGCTACCGGGAGGTGGACGAGAACCGGCGCGATGACTACCGCACGGGAGATTCATACAGCGACTTTGCTGCCCAATGGGCAGGTGCTTGTCGCGGCGGGCGATAATAAATCCGTCGGGTACCTCTCCAGTGCAGAGTTGTACAATCCGGCTACAGAGACGTGGACGATGACTGGCGCGCTGAATATCAAACGCTCGTCTCACAAGACGAGCTTGCTGCCCAATGGCAAGGTGCTGGTCGCTGGGGGTGATTACGAACTCACTCGTTCCAGCGCAGAGCTTTACGATCCGGCTACCGGGACGTGGGCCGTAACAGGCGCAATGAACACCGCACGCTATCAACACACGGCGACGTTGTTGCTCGATGGGCAGGTAATGGTCGCTGGGGGGTATGGTCTTTCTTCCGCAGAGCTGTACGATCCGGTCACGGGGTCGTGGACGGTGACAGGCGCGATGAACACTGCACGTTTCGAGCTCTCCGCGACCTTGTTACCCAATGGGCGGGTGCTGGTCGCGGGCGGCGAAGCCCTGCCGGGTCCCTCCCCACTGTCGAGTGCAGAGCTCTACGATGCGGGCACCGGCATGGTAACGGCGATCACCATGATCAATGCGGCAAAATTGCCGAGCGGCGCGTTTCAATTCGCCTTCACCAATACGCCGGGCGCTAGCTTCAGCGTATTTGGCACCACGAATCTATCCGCGCCCTTTAGCGACTGGACCGCGCTGGGTGGCGTCTCGGAAATCTTGCCCGGCCAGTTCCAATTCATCGACTCACAGGCCACGAATGGCGTGCAGCGCTTCTACCGAGTAGGAATTTTCTGAACCTGCAAACGGTCGTCGTCAGCCCCAAAGGCGAACGCCAGACCGTGCGCCTGGAGCAGACCGGGCCAGGCCGTTACGAAGTCCGTTTTCCCACGAAAAGAAATCGGCGCGCATATGCTGAATTTGATGGACGTGAAAGACGGGCAGTTGCGCGGCTCGTAAGTGCTGGGCGCCAGCGTCAATTACTCGCCGGAATTCAGCGCGCCGGAACCGAACCTGAATTTGCTGCGGCGCATCGCCGAAACCAGCGGCGGCGAAATGCTCAATCCGCTGAATCCGTCAGACAATCCTTTTCTGCACGAGCGCCAAAAAACTTTTCAACCGCGCGATCTGTAGGAATGGCTGCTGAAACTGGCGGTGATCCTGTTCCCGTTCGACGTCGGTGTACGGCGCATCCAACTCGACCGCGACGGATGGCTGCGCGCGACGAAGACGCTCCGGCGTTGGCTCTTTTTCTGGAAAGGCGTGCCACGCACGCCTGAAGCTGACAAGTCGCTCGCCTGCCTTGCTGACGCGCCGCGAACAAGTGCGCGCGAAACAAACCGCACCGTCCGTTCAACCGAGCGAAGAATTATTCCGACCGCAGACGCCGGTCATTTTGCCGGCGAAACGGGAGCCAGCCGCGCCGCAGGCAGTGGAACCGCAACCTGCGATTGAACCAGCCAAACCGCCCGCAGAACCAACGAGCACGACCAGCCGTTTGCTCGAAGCGAAGCGAAGGGCGCAAAAGCGGGAGAAGTAAAACGACCAATGGAAACACCTCTTGCCTCGGCAAAGGTACAAGGTTGCGTCCGACGGCGGGGGATGGGGTGATCACCCCATTGTGTGAACGTCGCAATTTTCTTACGATCATTCACAAGAAATCACAAACGAATGGAACGAATGGGACACCGATTGAACCACAGCCCTCGGTTTTCAGGCACTGCAAGCGTGCTGCTGAGTATCCAAACCGAGAAACTCCTTCGACGCGCACTGACTTTGGCTGCGTTGGTACTCAGTTTTTTGGTCACGAAACCGGCTCAAGCCGCTTCGTGGGTCACCACCGGCGCGATGACTACCGCACGCGAGTTGCACACGGCGACGTTGCTCCCCAATGGCAAGGTGCTGGTCGCGGGGGGCATTACAGCGGCATTTACGACTCTTTCCAGCGCGGAGCTGTACGATCCCGCAACCGGGACGTGGGCGGCGACCGGCGCGATGAGAGAGGCACGCAGTATGCACACGGCGACCTTGCTGCCCAGTGGCAGCGTACTGGTCGCCGGAGGTTATTTCGGTGGCACCGTTCGCGCTGGTCGCCATGCAGAGCTGTACGATCCGGCTACCGGAACGTGGGCGGCGACCGGCACGATGACAGAGGCACGCAGTTCCCACACGGCGACCTTGCTGCCCAATGGCAACGTGCTGGTCGCCGGAGGTTATCCCGGTGCCACTCGTTCCAGCGCGGAACTGTACGATCCGGCGACTGGGACGTGGGCGGCGACCGGCGCGATGACAGAACGCGAGATGCACACGGCGACCTTGCTAAGTAATGGGAAGGTGCTGGTCGCCGGAGGCGCCTCTTTCTACGGCCCCACCAACGTTCGATTTTCCAGCGCAGATCTCTACGATCCGGCCACCGGGATGTGGACGAGGCCCGGCTCGATGACGAGCGCTCGCGACTCTCACACGGCGACCCTGCTGCTCAATGGGCAGGTGCTGGTCGCGGGGGGCGGTAATGTCGGGCTCCTCCCAATTGAGGAGTTGTACAATCCGGCTACAGCGACGTGGACGGTAACCGGCGCGTTGACGAGCGCACGCACATCTCACACGGCGACCCTGTTGCTCAATGGGCAGGTGCTGGTCGCGGGAGGGAGTG
>Ga0134124_10005067_pt1 | contig 10590 bp, 7 predicted proteins | sample KB304_FD_96880 | JGI IMG/M metagenome (GOLD analysis project Ga0134124, IMG submission 96880) | Terrestrial soil microbial communities without Nitrogen fertilizer from Kellogg Biological Station, Michigan, USA - KB3-0-4 | ecosystem: Environmental > Terrestrial > Soil > Unclassified ... | reverse complement strand
GCCGAGACCATGCGCCGCGGCGGCGGGGTCGGCTACGACTTTTCGTCGATCCGGCCGCGCGGCGCCGAGGTAAAGGGAACGCGCTCACGCGCGAGCGGCCCGCTCTCCTACATGCGTGTGTTCGACCGCTCCTGCGAGACGGTCGAGTCCGCCGGCTCGCGCCGCGGCGCCCAGATGGGCGTGCTGCGCTGCGACCACCCGGACATCGAGGACTTCATCCACGCCAAGGACCACGGCGAGCTTTCCAACTTCAACGTCTCGGTCGGCGTGACCGACGAGTTCATGGCCGCGGTCGAGCACGACCGCGAGATCGAGCTGGTGCACAAGGCGCGGCCCGCCGGCGGCGACGACGCCGCGCAACGCAGCGACGGCCTCTGGGTCTACAGGAAGGTGAAAGCGCGCGACCTGTGGGAACAGGTCATGCGCTCCACCTACGACCACGCCGAGCCCGGGATCCTGTTCCTCGACCGCATCAACCGCGACAACAACCTCGCCTACTGCGAGACCATCGAGGCGACCAACCCCTGCGCCGAGCAGCCGCTGCCGCCCTACGGCTGCTGCTGCCTCGGCAGCATCGACCTCACCCGCTTCGTGCGCGACCCGTTCCAGGACAAGGCGGCCTTCGACTTCGAGCGCTTCGGCAAGAACGTCGAGGTGGCGATCCGCATGCTCGACGACGTGCTCGACGTCACCGCCTGGCCGCTCCCGCAGCAGCGCGCCGAGGCGATGGCGAAGCGCCGCGTGGGCCTGGGCTTCACCGGCCTCGGCGACGCGCTCATCATGCTCGGCCTGCGCTACGACACGACCGAGGCGCGGCAGGCGGCCGCGCGCATCGCCGAGAGCATGCGCGACCACGCCTACCGAGCGTCCGTGGAGCTCGCCAAGGAGCGCGGGCCGTTTCCTCTCTTCAACGCCGACCTTTATCTGGCCGGCGACAATTTTGCTTCTCGCCTTCCCAACCAGCTGAAGCAGCAAATCGCGAAAGCGGGTATCCGGAATTCACACCTGCTGTCGATCGCGCCCACCGGCACGATCAGCCTCGCCTTCGCCGACAACGCCTCCAACGGCATCGAGCCGCCGTTCTCGTGGGTCTACACGCGCAAGAAGCGCATGCCCGACGGCACCATGAAGGAATACACGGTCGAGGACCACGCCTGGCGCCGCTACAAGGCGGCCGGCGGCAACGTGGATGCGCTGCCGCCCTACTTCGTCACCGCGCTTGAGATCTCGGCGCGCGCGCACGAGCAGATGGTCGCCGCGGTCGCCCCGTTCGTCGATACCAGCATTTCGAAGACGGTCAACGTGCCCGAGGACTATCCCTACGCGGATTTCCAGGACCTCTATCTCCACGCCTGGAAATCGGGGCTCAAGGGCCTCGCCACCTACCGTCCCAACAAGGTGCTCGGCTCGGTGCTGTCGGTGGAGAAGCCGCAGGATTTCGTGCAGGACGACGTCAACCGCCGCCTCACGGTGAAGTCGGTGCCGGCGCCGGTGCTCTCGTCGCTGCGCTGGCCCGGGCGGCCCGACCTCGCGCAGGGCAACCCGTCGTGGACCTACATGATCGAGCACCCCCAGTACCGCTTCGCGGTGTTCGTCGGCCACGTCGAGAACGGACATCCTCACGCGTTCGAGGTTTGGGTCAACGGCAGCGAGCAGCCGCGCGGCCTGGGCGCGGTGGCGAAGACGCTGTCGATGGACATGCGCGCCGACGACCACGCCTGGCTGGTGATGAAGCTCGACGCGCTGGCGAAGAGCGGCGGCGACGACGCCTTCGACATGCCCTTCCCGCCGAAGGGCGAGCGAAAGCGCATGCCGTCGGTGGTTGCGGCCTTCGCCCAGATCGTGAAGTGGCGTGTCGAGCAGCTCCACGCCGGCCTTGCGGACGAAAGATTCAGTCTTTCCCAGGAGGTGGGTGTTTCTCCCGTGGTGGACGCGATGTTCGCGCTGAAGGAGCCCAAGACCGGCACCGACGGCACCATGTCCTGGACCGTCGACGTCCTCAACCCGCGCACCGGCGACGACTTCGTGCTCGGGCTGAAGGAGATCACGCTCCCCGACGGGATCACCCGCCCCTACTCGGTGTGGCTCTCGGGCGAATACCCGCGTGCGCTCGACGGGCTGTGCAAGATCCTCTCGCTCGACATGCGCGTGCTCGACCCGGCGTGGATCGGCATGAAGCTGCGCAAGCTCCTCGACTTCCCCGAGCCCCTCGGCGACTTCATGGCGTTCGTCCCCGGTGCGAGGAAGCAGCAGACCTTCCCCTCGACCATCTCGTACATGGCGCAGCTCATCCTGCACCGCTTCGTCATGCTCGGCATCCTCGACGAGCTCGGCATGCCGCGGCGTGAGATGGGCATCCTCGCCGCGCCCTCGGAGACGCACGTCCCGGTCATGGCCGGCGCGAAGTGCCCCGAGTGCGGCAACACCACGCTCATCCGCAAGGACGGCTGCGACTACTGCACCTCCTGCGGCTACGTCGGGGTCTGCGGCTAGGAAGTCGCGCTCGGGACCGACGGGGCCCCTGACCGGCGCTCGCCGGTGCGCCGATCGAAGCGCTCGCGATGCCACAGTCGGTCGATCGCGTAGCGGCCGGCGCCGGCCGCCCAGAGCGCGAAGAAGCCGCCGATGATCGCGACGTTCTTGAAGAACTGCGTCTGCTGCATCTGGCGCGCGGGGCCTTCGAACTCCCAGAAGCGGTGCGAGATCAAGCTCGCGATGATCGTGAACAGGATCATCAGCAGGGTCGCGATGCGCAGCTGGAAACCCACGAGGACGGCGATGCCGCCGAAGAACTCCACGCCTGCTCCGATCGGCGCCAGCAGGTCGGCGCCGGGCACGCCCTGCTTGTGCAGCATGGCGGCGAAGGCGCCCAGGTCCATGAGCTTGCGCAGCCCTCCGGGGATGAACAGCGCGGACATGGCGATGCGCGCGATGAGCAGCGCGAGATCGGACGAGGTCCTTTGCATTTGCATTTGCGGCTCCTGAAGTCTTTTGCGCAGGCCTGCAAGAAATGTGCTCGAGTCGCTATGAAGCGGCCATAGAAGGCCGGCAGTCCGGCCAGCACTGGATCGGGCCGAACCCTTTGCGCGCGAGCGCCCGGATCGGTCCTTCGGCCGCGGCGACGAACGCGACCGCCCCGGGCACCGCCCCGACATACGCCGCCGCGGCGGCGTGGCGCGCGTCGACGCGCGAGGCGTCGAACGGCCTGCCGCCGCCGCCGAAGCCGTCGGGTCCTTCCATCACGGTGCCGCTCCACTCCGGAGCGCGCAGCCGGGCGCCGAATCCGATCAGCTCGAAGTCGGGCGAGAGCAGCAGCGCGCCGTCGAGGCAAGCCAGGCGGGCGAGCGAGTCGAGCCGCGAGCGCATGAGCACCTGCGCCTTGGTGACGCACGAGGGGCTGAGCCACTGCCTTTCCTTCACCGCTTTCTCGTGGCGGATGCGGGCGCTCAGCAGGCGGCGCAATTCGAGGCTGCCGGTGGCGGCCCATCCGAGCTCCGCGTGCTGCAGCGCGTCCTGCATCGAGGCTTGGGGGACGAATACCACGAGCGCGCCGCTGCCGCGCCGCTCGAGCTGCTCGAGGAGATATTTCAGGCATTCGAGCAGGCCGTGGCCGTACGCGTTGTCGCCATCGTCCACGTAGCGGTTCGCCTTCAGCGCCATTCGCAGGCCGAAGAGCTCGTGCAGGATCAGCCCCATCGCGTGCGGATAGAAGGGCGTGGGCACGGCGCGCGCGAACTCGCCGCGCGTGACCCGGCCGACCACGGCATCGCCGCGCGCCACCAGGATGGAGCCGACGCCCTCGATCGAAAGGATCGGGCAGTCGGGCGCGCCGTGGACGCCCTCCTCGATCGCGCCCGGGTGCTCGTCGAGCGTGCGTGCGCCGCGCTGGTAGTAGAGAATTCCCCAGACCATCGGCGCGCCGCCGGCCCAGTCGACGAGCAGGCTCGACGAGCCGCTTTCGGTGATCTTGCCGAGCTCCGCGATCAGCGCCGGGGCCAGCGGCCGCGCGCGCTCGAGCCTGAGCATGAGCTCGCTGTGCCGGGCGTGCTTCATCTCGTGGTCCTGGAAATCCGAAGGCGAGAGCCACGCGACGCTCGCGCGGACCGCCGTGTCGTCGTGGGCGAGCATGCTGGCCCTGAAAACGGTGTCGAGCAGGACGCCGAGGCGCTCCGAATCCGGAAGCGGGCGGGCGCGCCGCCCGCGCTGGGGATGCTGCTGATCCGCGATCCAGGCGTGGCGAACCTGCGCCACGAGGTCCTGGTTGATGACGACGATCATGCCCGCTGCCTCCCCGTGCCGCATTCTGGATGCGCCGGTCGGGTGCTGTCGAGTTTTCCTAATGATCCCAACCGGCGCATTTCCCGCGCCGCGGCGCCGCGCTAGAGTGGGTCCGCGGTAGTTTCTCCTTGGGCAGTCGGCACCACCGGGAGCCCGCGGTCGCGCCTCGGCCGCGGGCGTCCCCTTCCTATTTCTCGAGAATAAACCGGGATACCCAGAGGAGCGCGGCCACCGACTTGGCGTCGGTGAGCTCGCCGTCGCGGATCATCCGCAGCGCCTCGTCGAAGGGCCGCACCAGGGTCTCCAGGAACTCGCCCTGGTCGAGCTTGCGCTCGGTGCGCGACAGGGTTCGCGCGAGATAGAGGTGGATCGCCTCGTCGGTGTACGCGATCGCCGTGTGGATCACCCCGAGGTAGCGCCAATCCCGGGCGGCGTAGCCGGTCTCCTCGGCGAGCTCGCGCTTCGCGGTGGCGAGGTGCGGCTCGCCGGGCTCGAGCTTGCCGGCCGGGATCTCGATGAACTCCCGCCGGTGCGGGTAGCGGAACTGGCGTTCGAGCAGCACCGAGCCGTCGTCGAACAGCGCCACCACCGCGACCGCGCCGGGGTGGCGGATGTACTCGCGCGCGCCCTCGCTGCCGTCGGGGAGCCGCACCCGGTCGCGCCGGACCTTGAGCAGCGCGCCGTCGAAGACGAGCTCGCCGTCGATGAGATGCTCCGTCAGGTCCTTGTGGTCCGCCACTCAGAGCGACGCGATGGCGACGGTGCAGAGATCCATCAGCGGCCCGGGCACGATGCCGAAGAAGAGCAGCGCGAGGCCGTTCACCGACATGAGGATGCCGCCGTGCGCGGGCGCCGCCGCCGGCACGGCGTCCTTCGGCTCGTCGAAGTACATGAGCTTGACCACGCGCAGGTAGTAATACGCGCCGATCAGCGAGAGCAGCACCGCGGCCACGGCGAGCCAGATGTATCCGGCGGACACCGCCGCGTTGAACGCCGCGAGCTTGGCGTAGAAGCCCGCGGTCGGAGGAAGTCCCGCGAGCGAGAGCATGAGCAGCAGCATGAGCGCCGCGTACCAGGGGTTGCGCCGGTTGAGCCCGCGCATGTCCTCGAGGTTCTCGCAGTCGAGCCCGGCGCGGGACAGGAGGCACAGCATGCCGAACGCGCCCACCGACATGACGGTGTAGATGATGACGTAGAACAGCGCCGCGCTGTAGGCGGCCTCGCGGTTGAGCGTGTTGCCCTCGACCACGCCCGAGAGCAGGCCGAGCAGCATGAAGCCCATGTGGGCGATCGTCGAATACGCGAGCATGCGCTTCAGGTTCGACTGCGCGATCGCGGTGATGTTGCCCACTGCCATCGACAGGATGGCGAGCAGCGCGAGCATCTGCTGCCAGTCGGCGGCGAGCGCGGGCAGCGCGTTGACCAGCAGGCGGATCGCCATCGCGAATGCGGCGAGCTTGGGGCCCGAGCCGATCACCAGCGTCACCGGCGTCGGCGCGCCCTGGTAGACGTCGGGGATCCACATGTGGAAGGGCACCACGCCGATCTTGAACGCCACGCCGGCGACGACGAACACCAGCCCGAACACCAGGAAGTTGTGGTCGCGCGTGGCGAGCGCGCCGACGCTCGCGGCCACCTCGGGGATGGACAGCGTGCCGGTAGCGCCGTAGATCATCGACATGCCGTAGAGGAGGAGCCCCGAAGACAGCGCGCCGAGCACGAAATACTTCATCGCCGCCTCGGTGGCGAGCGCCGAGTCGCGGTTCAGCGCGACCATCGCGTACAGGCAGAGCGACATCAGCTCGAGCCCGAGAAACACGGTGAGGAAGCTGTTGGCGCTCGCGAGCAGCATCATGCCGAGGAGCGAGAACAGCAGCAGGCTGAAGAATTCGCCGCGCAGCAGCCCGCGGTCGAGGAGCCATTGGCGCGAGTAGACCAGCGTCGCCGACACCGCCGCGTAGAACACCAGCTTCACCACGTGCGACAGGAAGTCGGCGACGAACAGGCCGTTGAAGATGTAGTACTTGACGAAGTACAGCTGCTTGCCGTCCTGCCTGGCCTCGGTGAAGGCGATGACGAACAGCGTTGCGGCGAGGCACAGTGCGAGCGTGCACTGGGCGATCCAGTAGGTGAGCGCGCGCCGCTCGTCCCTGACGAAGGTATCGGCGATCATCACCACGCAGGCGCCGACGAGGAGCAGCGCCTCCGGCAGCGCGGGCAGATGGTTCAGAATCGCCGTCAGGTTCATAGCTTGGACGCCGAGACGTGGCGCAGCAGCTCGTTCACCGAGGCGTGCATCACCTCGGTGAACGGCAGCGGGTAGACGCCCATGAAGAGGACTGCAATCGCGAGCGAGCCGAGGACCAGAATTTCCCGCTTGTTAAGATCTTGCAAGGCACCGACGTGGCTGTTCGCCACGGCGCCGAACATGACCCGCTTGTACATCCACAGCGTGTAGGCGGCGCCGAACACCAGCGTGGTGGCCGCCACGAAGGCGAGCCAGAAGTTGGCTTTCATCGCGCCCATGATCACCATGAACTCGCCGACGAAGCCGCTGGTGGCCGGCAGGCCCGAGTTGGCCATGGCGAACAGCATCATCAGCGCGGCGAACTTGGGCATCGTGTTCACCACGCCGCCGTAGTCGGAGATCATGCGCGTGTGCATGCGGTCGTAGAGCACGCCGACGCAGAAGAACAGCGCCGCCGAGACGAAGCCGTGCGAGATCGACTGCACCAGCGCGCCCTCCACCCCGTAGGCGTTGAAGATGAAGAACCCGAGCGTGACGAAGCCCATGTGCGAGATCGAAGAGTAGGCGATCAGCCGCTTCATGTCGGTCTGCACCAGCGCGACCAGGCCGATGTACGCCACAGCGATCAGCGACAGCGCGATCATCAGCCAGGCGAGCTCGCGCGAGGCGTCGGGCAGGATCGGCAGCGTGAAGCGCACGAAGCCGTAGGCGCCGAGCTTCAGCAGGATGGCGGCGAGCACCACCGAGCCGCCGGTGGGCGCCTCGGTGTGCGCGTCGGGCAGCCAGGTGTGCACCGGCCACATCGGCACCTTGACCGCGAACGCGAACAGCATGCCGAAGAAGAGCAGCACCTGGGCGGTCAGCGAGAGCGGCAGCTTGTACCAGTCGAGGATCGAGAAGCTGCCGCCCGAGCTGTTGTAGAGGTAGAGCAGCGCCACCAGCATGAGCAGCGAGCCGAACAGCGTGTACAGGAAGAACTTGACCGCGGCGTAGACCCGGTTCGGGCCGCCCCAGATGCCGATGATGATGAACATCGGGATCAGCGTCGCCTCGAAGAACACGTAGAACAGCACCGCGTCGAGCGCCGCGAACACGCCGTTCAGCAGGCCCGACAGGATCAGGAACGCGGCGAGGTACTGCCCCACCCGGCTCTCGATCACGCTCCAGCCGGCGATCACCACCGTGATGGTGATGAAGCTGTTCAGCAGGATGAACAGCACCGAGATGCCGTCGACGCCGAGGTGGTAGTTGATGTTGAAGCTCTCGATCCACGGCGCCGCCTCGACGAACTGCATGGCGGCGCTCCGCACGTCGAAGTTCGTGTACAGGGGGATGGTGACGAGGAAGCCGAGGATGCTGCCGGCGAGCGCGACTTGTCGCTGCAGCGGCGCGCGCCGGTCGCCGCCCAGCGCGAGGACCAGCACGCCGGCGAGGATCGGGATCCAAATGGCCAAAGAAAGAAGCATTGTGGCGTTTCCTACTTGTGCCAGAACCAGAACGTGAGGATCAGGACGCCGATCAGCATCGACACCGCGTACTGGTTCACCAGCCCCGACTGCAGCAGGCGTATCACGCCGGAGAACCAGCCCACCACCCTGGCCGAGCCGTTCACCATCAGGCCGTCGATCACCGTCTGGTCGCCGCCGCGCCAGAAGCCTTTGCCGACGGTGCGCGCGCCGCCGGCGAAGAGCCACGAGTACAGCTCGTCGAAGCCGTACTTGCGCTCGACCAGGGCGTAGAGCGGACCGAAGCGCTGCGCCACGCGCTTCGGCCAATCGGGTTTTCCCAGATAAAGCACCCACGCCGTTACGATCCCCGCCACTGCCAGCCAGAACGGCAGCGACACCAGCCCGTGCAGCATGTAGGCGACTACACCGTGGAATTCACCGTGGGTCGGCGGCACGGCCGGACCGAAGAAGTGGCCGAACACCACCGGGCCGACGTAGTAGCCCGCTACGACCGAGGGGATGGCGAGCAGCAGCAACGGAGCCGTCACCACCGCGGGCGACTCGTGGGGCGGATGCGACGCGTCGAAGCGCGGCGCGCCGTGGAACGCCATGAAGAGCATGCGGAACGTGTACGTGGCCGTGACGAACACGCACGACACCAGGCAGAGGTAGCCGAAGAGCGCGCCGGGGCTATGCGACTCCTTCAGCGCTTCGATGATCGCGTCCTTGGAGAAAAAGCCGGCAAAGCCCGGGATGCCGGCCGACGAGATCGCGCCGATCACCATGGTCCAGTAGGTGATCGGCATGTATTTCCTCAGCCCGCCCATGCGCCGCATGTCCTGCTCGTGGTGCAGCGCGATGATGACCGAGCCCGCGGCGAGGAACAGCAGCGCCTTGAAGAAGGCGTGGGTGACGAGATGGAACATCCCGGCGGAATAGGCCGAGGCGCCGAGCGCCGCGGTCATGTAGCCGAGCTGCGACAGCGTGGAATAGGCCACCACGCGCTTGATGTCGTACTGCGTCAGCGCGACCAGGCCCATGAACAGCGCCGTGATCGCCCCGATCACGAGCACCACCGACCTCGCCGTCTCGCTCAACTCGTACAACGGCGACATGCGCGCGACCATGAAAATGCCCGCAGTCACCATGGTCGCGGCATGGATCAGCGCCGAGATCGGCGTCGGCCCTTCCATGGAATCGGGCAGCCACACGTGCAGCGGGAACTGCGCGCTCTTGCCCATCGCGCCCACGAACAGCAGGATGCAGATCAGGGTCATCCCGGCGCCGGTGAGCGCCGGGGCCTTGGCGAAGACTTCCTGGTAGTCCAGCGTGCCGAAGTTCGCGAGCACCAGGGCGATCCCGAGGATGAAGCCGAAGTCGCCGACCCGGTTCACGAGGAACGCCTTCAGGTTGGCGTAGATCGCGCTCTCGCGCGTGTACCAGAACCCGATCAGCAGGTAGGACACGAGCCCGACCGCCTCCCAGCCGAAGAACAGCTGCAGGAAGTTGTTCGCCATCACCAGCATCAGCATCGAGAAGGTGAAGAGCGAGATGTAGGCGAAGAAGCGCTGGTAGCCCGGGTCGTCGGCCATGTAGCCGATGGTGTAGACGTGCACCATCAGCGACACGAAGGTCACCACCACCATCATGAGCGCCGACAGGCGGTCGATCTGGAAGCCGATGGCGAGCGCGGTGGAGCCTGCGTCTCCTCCCATGGTGACCCAGGTATAGACGTTGCCGTTGAACGTGTTGCCGTTCAGCACGTCGGCGAACACCACGCACGACCCGGCGAAGGACACCGCGACCGAGAGGATCGTCGCCCAGTGCGCGCCGGCGCGGCCGACCGTCTTGCCGAAGAGGCCCGCGACGACGGCCCCGACCAGGGGGGCGAACGCGATGATGAGGTACAGCGCTTTCATTTCCCTTCTTCTTGTCCCTTGAGTTCTTATCCCTTGAGCGAGTCCAGGTCCTCGACGTCGATCGTGTTCAGGTTCCTGAACAGCACCACCAGGATCGCAAGGCCGATGGCCGACTCGGCCGCCGCCACGGTCAGGATGAAGAACACGAACACCTGCCCGCCGAGGTCGCCGAGGTAGTGCGAAAAGGCGACGAAGTTCAGGTTCACCGCGAGCAGCATCAGCTCGATCGCCATCAGCAGCACGATGATGTTGCGCCGGTTGAGGAAGATCCCGACCACGCTGACGGCGAACAGGACCGCCCCCAGCACCAGATAGTGGTTGAGCGAAAGGCTCATTGCTCCTTCTCCGCGGGCATCGAGACCAGGCGCACGCGCTCGGCGCGGCGCACCCTCACCTGCTCGGATGGGTCCTGGTGGCGGGTGTCCTTGCGCCGGCGCAGGGTGAGCGCGATCGCCGCCACGATCGCCACCAGCAGGATCACCGCCGCGACCTCGAACGCCAGGGCGTAGTCGGTGTAGAGCACGCGCCCGAGCTCGCGCGTGTTGCTGTAGTCGGGCGGCACCTGCCTCGGCTCCGCCACGCCGAAGTAGCGGAAGGCGAGGATCGTGATCATCTCCCACACCATCACCCCGCCGACCACCAGCGCGAGCGGCAGGTTGCGCCAGAAGCCCTCGCGCACCCGCTCCAGGTTGATGTC
>Ga0134124_10005064_pt1 | contig 10594 bp, 11 predicted proteins | sample KB304_FD_96880 | JGI IMG/M metagenome (GOLD analysis project Ga0134124, IMG submission 96880) | Terrestrial soil microbial communities without Nitrogen fertilizer from Kellogg Biological Station, Michigan, USA - KB3-0-4 | ecosystem: Environmental > Terrestrial > Soil > Unclassified ... | reverse complement strand
GCCGAAGAGACACACGGAAGCGTTACCTCGATTCGGAGTGAAACCACGATGGGCCAACGAGGACCAGCACCCCAGCCCGTCGCGCTGAAGGTCTTGAAGGGCGAAACCCGCCCCTCGCAGCTCGGGATCTCCCCCGGACCCGTCGAACCGCCGGCCAAGCCCGACGACCTGGACTCAGCGGCCTCGAAGGTCTGGGACCGGATTCTCTCGGTCACCGACCACATCGGCGAGCGGTACGTCGAGACCTTCCGCCAGTACTGCGAAACCACGGCGACCATGAACGCCATGCGCCCCAAGGGCTCAAAGGAGTGGCGCGAGCTTGCCAACGTCCACCGACAGCTCGCCCGCGAGCTCTGCCTCACCCCGGCGACGGGCGCTCACCTCACGAAAGCCAAGCCCGCGGAGTCCAAGCTCGCCAAGTACGTCACCCGCCCGGCGTGACTGCGGCTATCTCGCCTGCGGCTTCATCCAGGACCTCTGCCGGAACACGATCGGACCCGACCGCGGGAAGCTGATCGTCCTCCGAGCGTGGCAGCACGACATCCTCCACGGGCTCTTCGACAAGAAGGGCCAGCCCCAGCAGCGGTACGCCTACGTCGGGCTGCCACGGAAGAACGGCAAGTCGACGCTCGGCGCGGCATTGGCGATCTACGCGCTGGTCTGCCTTGGCCCGGCCGCCCACGTCTACTCCTGCGCCGGCGACAAGAAGCAGGCGTCGATCGTCTTCGATGAAGCCAAGCGCATGGTCCGGGCCGATCCCGAACTTGCCGGGATCATCCGGGTCCAGCGCTGGCATCTCGAGGGGCCGGAGGACTCGATCTACCGGGTCCTCTCGGCCGACGCCGAGCTCCAGCAGGGGCTGAACCCGTCCTTCGTCATCTTCGACGAGGTTCACGTCCAGCCGAACGGCGACCTGTGGGACGCGATGCGCTTCGGCATGGGCGCTCGCCCCAACCCGATGATGGTCGGAATCACCACGGCGGGCTTCGACCGGACCACGCTGGCGTGGGACCTGTACGAGCAGGGCAAGCGCGGCGACATCTACTTCTGGTGGTCCGAGCCCAAGGACCCCAACTGCGACTGGATGGACCACGACGCGTGGGCCCAGGCCAATCCGGCGCTCGGCGACTTCCTCTACGAGGCGACCCTGTACGAGGACGCCGACGGGGACGCCAAGCACGAGTCCGGCTTCCGCCGCTACCACCTCAACCAGTGGACCACGACGCACTCGGCATGGCTGCCGCACGGCGCGTGGGCCGATCGGGCGGTGGTTCGGCCGTTCAACCCCGAGACACCGTTCGTGGCGTTCGCCGACGGCTCCTGGTCGAACGACTCGACCGGCCTCGTAGCAGCCACGCTCACCGACTACCACCTCTCCGTCCTCGGCCACTGGACCCCCGACCCAGACCTCGGCCATATCGACATGGGCAAGGTCGAGCAGCGGATCCGCGAAGTCCTCGCGATGCCCGGCTGCAAGGGCCTCGCCTTCGACCCGGCCTTCCTCGCGGACCTCTTCGCCCGGCTCGAGGCGGAGTTCAACCTCAACGGCCGCGAGCTGATCGTGAAGTGGCCGACCAACTCGCTCGTCCGCATGGTCCCGGCGTGCCAGGAGTTCTACACGGCGGTCATCGAGAAGTCCCTGACCCACGATGGCGACCCCCGGCTGGCCGAGCACATCGCCAACGCCGTCCTCAAGGAGGACCGGCATGGCCCTCGGATCGTCAAAGAGGCCAAGGGCTCGCAACGGAAGATCGACCTTGCGGTCTGCGCGGTGGGTGCGCTCGCGGAGGCACAGCGGCTAGGGGCGGTACCGGCCCTGCCACCAGTCTCCTTCACCTCGTTCCTTGACGACTAGGAGCCCCACCGTTGGCAGGATTCATCGACGCGCTGCGCGCGTTCGCCCGACCGCCGCGCATCCCCGAACAGCGGGCGCTCTCCTATGCCTCCATCTTCGGTCACGACCTCCCGCAGGACGATTCTCGGGTCACGACCGAGTCCGCCCGCCGGTCGATGGCCGTCTGGGCGTGCCAGTCGCTCATCTCGGGCGATCTCGCAAACCTGCCCTTTCAGCCGTACCGCAAGGTCGGTGACGCGCGCGAGCCGCTCGACCCCGAGCCTCGCTGGATCGACGAGCCCAACCCGCTGAACCCGAACTTCACGGAGATCAGCTACCGCCGACAGGTCGCGCTCTCGCTGCTCCAGGACGGCAACGCCTTCGTCGCCGTGTACCCGGATGTCCGCAATCCGATCCGGCTGCTCGTCCTGAACCCCAAGCAGGTCGAGATCAAGGACGGCGACGACGCCCCGGCCTACGACGTGCGGGCGAACAACGGCAAGGAGCGGCTCGGGCTCCTCAGTCCGCTCACCATGATCCACATCCCGTTCGTCCTCCCCCCCGGTGCGACGCGTGGGCTGAACCCGATCGAGGCGGCCCGGCAGGGCATCTCGATCGACCTCGCGGCCCAGAAGCAGGGTGAGAAGTTCCTCGCCGGCGGCGGGCTCGTCACGGGCGTCATCGAGGTTCCCCGCGACTCCACAGAGATGAACCAGAAGCAGCTCGACGAGCTGCGCGACTCATTCAAGCGACGGCGCGAGGGACCGAACGGCTATTCGATCGGCGTGCTCCAGGGCGGCGCGACCTTCAAGCCCGTGACGATGTCCCAGCAGGACGCGCAGTACATCGAAACGCGCGAGTTCGAGCTGGAGGAGATCGCGGGTCGGCTCTACCTCATCCCGCCCTTCATGGTCGGCTCGCAGAAGCCGGGCGGCGTGGCTTTCGCCTCGGCCGTCGAGCGGGCGCAGCACTACATCGACCACTGCCTCGTCCACTACGCAGGCCCGATCGAGGTCGGCCACCGCCGCCTCCTCCCCGGCACCGACACGTACATGAAGTTCAACTTCAACGCCTTCCTCCGCGGCGACACCAAGGCCCGGTACGAGGCGTACGGCGTGGGCCTCCAGAACAAGTTTCTCTTCCTCGAGGACGTGGCCAAGTTCGAGGAGATGGATCCCAACCGTGGGGGCACCTACCTCGAGACCCCGAACAACAACGGCCCACAGAGCACGGGAGCGCCCGCAGCATGACCGCCTACGCACATCGCGCAGCCCCGGCCTTCGAGGCCGTGGAGTTCCGCGCCGACGGCAAGGGTGGCGACACCTTCATCGGGTACGCCGCCGTCTTCGACTCGCCCTCCAAGGAGATCTTCGATCCGAAGGAGAGCCGCACGGCCTTCGTCGAGACGATCAGCCCCGGAGCATTCACCCGCTCGCTCGGCATGGGCGGCCGCCACGACTTCATCGTGGACCACAACGAGCGCCAGCACCTCTCTTCGACACAGGGCCGGCTCAAGCTCGGCGAGGACTCCCGCGGGCTCATCACCGAGTCCCCGTGGCCCCGCACCGACTACGCCGACAACGTCCGCGCGCTCCACGAGCAGGGCGAGCCGCTCGGTATGTCCTTCTCGTTCGCAGTCCCGCCCAAGCGCGCCGGCGCTCAGGAGTGGGGCGCGAATGGGCGAACCCGTCGCCTCAACGAGGTGAAGCTCGGCCATGTGACCGTGCTCGCCTCGATGGTCCCGGCCTATAACGACACGTCCGCCGGGTTCCGGGCGATTGCCTACCGCACGGAGATCGACATGGACGAACTCGACAACCTGCTCGCGGCCATCAAGGAAGGCCGCGACCTCACGGACGAGGAGAAGGTCGCGTTGCGGAAGCTCGCGGCCGACCTCGATCCTCAGGAACCCGACACCACCGAAGAGGCGGAGGCGGAGCGATCCGACGACGACCTCGACAAGTGGAAGGCCCGTCTCGCGGAGATCGCGGCCAACTAGCACCGCAAGAGCCCGGAGCCTGCCCGGACCCGCCCGGAGCGCCCAGCGCCACCACCGGACACCACCAGGGACATCCACCTCGCAGCGGTCCCCATCTCACCGACTGAATGGAGACCATCCCCAGTGGACGTCTATCTCGAAGACCTCAAGCGCAAGACGCTCGAGGCCGAACACCGTATGCACGAGATCATCGAGGACGCCGAGAAGCGCCCCGAGGATCAGCGTGGCCTTACCGCCGAGGAGAAGGCCAACCTGGAGAAGTGGGACCAGGACTGGACCGGCTACAAGGCGGAGGAGAAGCGGCTCCTCGACATCCGCGACAAGATCGGCCCCGCGCACCAGAAGCTCGCCGAGAGCGTCGAGCGCGCGCGGCAGGAGGATCCCGAGGGCTTCGACTTCGCGAAGTTCCACGGCGATCCCACCGACAAGACCCAGCGGTCGTTCTACACGGTCCGCTCGATCCCGGTCGGCGCGTACAACTCCGACCCGCGCATTCGCGCGCTTCAGGAGAAGGAAGCCGAGCGGTACGCCGAGCGCGCCCTCCAGAGCGCCGGCGGCTCGGCGATCGAGACCTCGTTCGCCGACTTCGTGACGGTGTACGAGCGCACGCTCAACCCGATCATGGACGTGGCGACCGTCCTCTCGACCAGCACCGGCTCACCGATCGTCCTGCCCCGCCTGACGGCGGACGCGGGCGTGGCGTCGGGCACGGTCACGGCCGAGGCGGCGGGCATCACCGAGGGTGACGCGACGATCTCGCAGGTCACCATCGCGGCCTGGAAGCGGGCGTACACCTCGCTGTGGAGCTCCGAGCTCGACCAGGACGAGATCATCGGCCTCGAGGGGCTCATCGCCCGCTCGATCGGCCGGCAGGTCGGCCTCGCGTGGGGCACCGCCTTCACGACGGGCAACGACTCGTCGGAGGCCAACGGCTACCTCAACGCCATCGGCACCGCAGCCCAGCTCGGCACGGCCAACGGCACGACCGGCAACCAGGCCACGGACACGTTCTTCGCCGCGTCCGACCTTGTCGACGCGTTCTTCGCGCTGGCGGCCCCGTACCGCCTCAACGCCTCGTGGCTCGTCGCCAACACGGCCCTCGCCAAGATGGCCAAGTTCCGCGACAGCACCGGGCAGTTCCTCTACGTGTCGGCCAACGTGGTCGGCTCGCCGGACCGTTTCCTCAACCGGCCCGTCTACGAGAACCCGGCAATGGCGGCGGTCGCCTCGGCGGCCATCTCCGTCTCGGTCGGCGACTTCTCGAACTACATCGTTCGCGAGGTCGTGCCCGTCCGGGTCGACCGCTCGATCGAGTACAAGTTCAACACGGACCAGGTCGCGCTCCGGTACATCACCCGGCGCGACGGGGACCTCCCCGACACGACCTCGATCCGCGCCATCCGCTGCGCCAACACCTAGTCCCCGGCTAGGTCAGAACGAGGCCCGTCTCTTCGGAGGCGGGCCTCGCCATATCCGAAGGTGGGCAACCTTGCGACTTCTCTGGGCATCCAACTATCCCGACGCGCCCACGGGCTACGGCGGGCAGACATCGCAGGTGGTCAGGCGTCTCCGGGACGCGGGTCACGAGGTCGCGGTCGCGGCCAACTTCGGCGTCCAGGGACGCGAGGATGACTGGGAGGGCGTCCCGGTCTACCCGCCCTCGTACGACGCCTACGGCAACGACGTCCTGCCCTCGCACTTCGCGGACTGGGCCAAGGACAAGCCGGCCTACCTCTTCACGCTGTTCGACGTGTGGCCCTACGTCCGGGAGCGGTTCGCCAACCTCCCCGTCGTCTCGTGGGTCCCGATCGACCACTTCCCTGTTCCACCCAACGTGGCGGCGTGGTGCGGCGAGCACCGGACCATCGCCATGAGCCGCTACGGCGAGGATCAGCTCCGGCTCCAGAACATCCCCTCGACGTATATCCCCCACGCCATCGAGCGGTCGGTCTTCTACCCCCGCGACCGCGAGGCGGAGCGCGAGGAGCGCGGCTGGTCGGACAAGTTCGTCGTCCTCATCAACGCCGCCAACAAGGGCAACAACCCGATCCGCAAGGCATGGTCCGAGATGTTCGGCGCGCTGCGGGTGTTTCTCTCGCGCCACGATGACGCGATCGCCTTCGTCAACTCCGAGATCGTCGGCTTCCAGTCGCCGGACCTGGGACTGCTGGCCACGCTCTGGGGCCTGACTCCGGACCGGGTGGTCTTCACCGACCAGTACCAGTACAAGGCGTTCCGACAGACGCCCGACTGGCTGGCCCGCACCTACTCCGCCGCGGACGTGCTGCTCTCGACCTCAATGGGCGAGGGCTTCGGGATCCCGGTCATCGAGGCGCAGGCGTGCGGCATCCCGGTCATCGTCACCAACTTCTCGGCCCAGCCCGAGTTGGTCGGCGGCGGCTGGACGGTCCGCTCGCAGCTCACCTACGACGTGGGCCAGCACGCCTTCATGGCGGTGCCGGACATCGGCGACATCGTCGCCCGGCTGGAGTTGGCCTACGAGGCTCGCGGCGATCAGACGATCCGCCAGCAGGCGCTCGACAAGGCCGCCGAGTACGACGCCGACACCGTCTGGACGGAGTCGTGGGTGCCGTACCTCGCGCAGCTCGAGGACGACCTCAAGCCCCGGATCAAGCGCCAGGAGCGCCGCCGGAAGGCCAAGAGGCGCGCGGCATGATCCTCGTGACCGGCGGCACCGGCTCGTTCGGGCACGCCTTCGTCCGCTGGATCCGCTCGTTCAGCAAGCAGGAAATCCGTGTCCTCTCCCGCGACGAGGAGAAACAGCGCCGGATGGCGGCGCTCTACCCCGACGTGGAGTTCGTCCTCGGCGACGTTCGCGACCGGGCCAGCGTGCGTAGGGCGATGCGCGTCGGTCCACTCCGGAACGTCTCGCAGGTCTTCCACGCCGCCGCACTGAAGCAGGTCCCACAGGCCGAAGCCAACCCCCGCGAGTACGTCCTTACCAACATCGAGGGCACCGACAACGTCTGCCGGGAGGCGCAGGAGGCCGGGGCCCGCGTGGTCCTGCTCTCCACCGACAAGGCGGTCCTGCCGGTCGGCGTGATGGGCGCGAGCAAGATGCTGGCCGAGGCGGTCTGCACCTCGTACGGCTTCAACGCCGTCCGCTACGGGAACGTCGTCGGCTCCCGCGGGTCGATCATCCCGCTCTTCCGTGACCAGATCGCCAAGGGCCAGCCGGTCACCATCACCGACCCGTCCATGACGCGGTTCCTCATCACGCTCGATGAGGCGATCGGTCTCGTCACCGTCGCGATGACCGAGAAGCCCACCGGCTCCGTCTACGTCCGCAAGAGCCCGGCCGCGACGGTCGAGCAGATCGTCCGGGTGATGACCGCCGGACCGACGAAGGTCATCGGCATCCGGCCCGGCGAGAAGCTCCACGAAGACCTCGTCGCCGCCCACGAGACGGCCGAGGACTGCGGCGACTGGTTCAAGGTCACGCGGAACCGCTACGGCGGGACGCCATACACCTCGCTCGACGCCCCGACCCTGACAGACGACGAACTCCGCGCGCTGATCGCGCAGGCCCCGGATGACCTGTAGGGGCTGCCGGTCAGACCGGCTCGATCCGGTGTTCGAGATGGAGCCGATGCCGCTGGCCGGCGCATTCGCGGCCACGGCCGAAGACGCGCGGGCCATGCCCCGCTACCCGCTCACCTGGATGCTTTGCGCCGACTGCGGGCTCGTCAACGTCGAGCCGGACATCCCGGACGAGCTGATCTACTCGACCTACTCCTACGCCGCGTCCACGGTCCCGGCGCTCGTTCGCCACCACGCGGACTTCGGCCGCATCCTCCGCGAACGCTATGGGCTGGAGCCCCTGCGGTTTCTGGAGATCGGCGGCAACGACGGCGTCCTGCTGAACCAGACGTGGCGCGGCTGGGATCGCTGGAACGTCGATCCGTCCGACGTGGCGGAGTCGGCGTCCGTCAACGCCGCATGGCAGTGGGCTCGCAGCCTCGACGAGGTTGACGGGCAGTTCGACGTCATCACCTCGTCCAATGCCTTCGCTCACTTCACCGGCATCGCGGACGCGCTCGACCGCGTTGCCGAGCTGCTGAAACCCGGTAGCGAGTTCTGGATCGAGGTCCACGACCTCGACGCCACCCTGGAGTCTCGGCAATGGGACACCGTCTACCACGAGCACAAGGTCGAGTGGTCGGTCGACTCGCTCGCGATGGTCGGCGCGCGGCATGGGCTCTCGCTCGTGCAGTGGTCGCGGCTGCCGCTGCATGGCGGATTGATCCGCGCTAGGTTCGTCCACGGCCGCCCGATCTGGGGCCGACAGGACAAGGACTTCGGCCCGCTCCGCGACGCTTACGCCAACCGCCAGTCACCCGACCTCCCGCCCGGCTCATGGGCATACGGCGCGGCCGCCCGCGCGACGGTCTACCTCAACCAGGTCCAGCCCGGCATCGTGGCCGTCGTGGACGGCTCCCCGCTCCGTCAGGGCAGGTTCATCCCCGGCACCGGGACGCCGATCCTCGCGCCCTCGCAGTTCGGCACCCCACCGGCCACGCTCATCACCGCCTGGAACCACGCCGCTGACATCAAGGCCGCGCACCCCGAGTACGACCGTTGGGTGACGGCATGGTGATGATCTGGTTGGTCGGCAATGTCGACCCTCAAACCTCTGCCGTGTGCGGCGCACTGGCCAACCACCAACTCCTGCTGTTCGACGATCCCGAGGAGCTGCGGCGGGCCAGCCACAACGATGTGGCTGACCTCATCGTGGTCGCGGGCTGGCGTCACCTCATCCCAGCCGACGTGCTGGCCAATCCGCGCCTCGGCACGGTCGGCTTCCACTCCGCGAAGCTTCCCGAGTACCCCGGCCGCGCGCCGGTTCCGTGGACGCTCCTCCGGGGCGACTCCTTCGCGTACAACACCATGCTCTTCCTCGACGAGGGCGTGGACTCGGGCGACATCATCGACGAGCGGGTCACGGCGATCATGGGCGACGACACGCCCGAGACGCTATACGACTGGATGGCGATGACCGCCGTCGACATGCTGCTCACGCACCTTCCGGCCCTGCTCGCAGGGACCGCCCCCCGCACGCCGCAAGACCAGAGCCGACGTGGGCCGCTGACCACCAAGGACGGCTGGGATCGGCTTAGGAGCCGCGATGCCGTGGTCCTCGACCCTCGCTGATGCTGTAGACGATCACCAGGACAAGATCCGACTCACGACGCCACTCGTCGCCAACCGCTCCTCCAACTTCATCACGGTGGAGTCGGAGGTCATGCGGGTCGACGGGGCGGGCGGTGACACGCTGCTCGTCCAGCGCGGCGCGTTCGGCACGGACGCCGCGGCGCACGCTCAGGGCGCGGCCGTCACGCGGTTCGGCTCCGTCCTCACCACATCCACCGGCGGGACCGCCTCGCAGGGCCCCGCCGGTCCCCAAGGCCCAGCCGGACCGCAGGGACCGGCCGGAGCGACCGGCACCGCCGGCGCGACTGGCCAGCAGGGACCAGCAGGCGCTCAGGGACCGAAGGGCGACACCGGCCTGACCGGGGCCCAAGGCCCGCAGGGCAACACCGGCAACACCGGATCGCAGGGCATCCAAGGGATCCAGGGCCCGATCGGCAACACGGGTCCTCAGGGTCCCGCCGGAACCAACGCGGTCCCGGTCCACGCCAATCTCGCCAACGGCACGACGGCGATGGCGTTCGGCACGAACACGTCGGTGAAGGTCACGCCGACCACGAACGCCACCTACACGACGACGGTCCCCGCAGCCGGGACGCACGTCCATCTAACGATCCTCACGTCGGGGACCTCGAGCTTCACGATCACCTTCGGAACCGGCTTCAAGCCGACCGGGACGCTGGCCACAGGCACGACCTCCGCGCGGGTGTTCGTCCTCTCGTGGATCAGCGACGGAACCAACCTGTACGAGACCTCACGAACGGCGGCGATGGTCGCCTAGGAGCAACGGTGGGCAATCGAATACTGGCCGTGGTCGCGCACCCGGACGACGAGGTGCTCGGCCTCGGCGGGACTCTGCTGCGCCACGTCAAGGACGGGGACTCGGTCCACGTCCACATCGAATGCATCGACGGGCTCAGGGACAAGGAGCGCCGCATCGCGGCCGCTCTCGTGGTCTCGGAGTGGATGAAGACCGGCCTGTCCTTCGGCGAGTCGCCCGAGCTGGGCTACGTCGTCCCGGACCTCTTCGGGCTCCCGTCCGCGGACATCGTCTACACCCACTTCCCCGGCGACCTCAACCGTGACCACCGACTCGTCGCGGAGGCGGTCCAGGTCGCGTGCCGGCCGCCCGGCCCGGACATCCGCTACTTTGAGACCCCGTCCTCCACGGAGTGGGGCCAGCCCTTCACGCCCAACCTCTTCGTGGACATCGACGAGCACCTGAGCCGAAAGGCCGCCGTGCTCGCGCGGTACGCCGACGAGATGCGCCCGTGGCCACACCCGCGCTCCGAGCAGGCCATCCGGGACCGCGCGCGGTACTGGGGCTCGGTCTCGGGCTTCAAGGCCGCAGAGGCGTTCGTGATCGGTCGCGAACGATGGTGAGCGCCGCCATCATCGGGTATCGCGGGATGCTCGGCTCCGTCGTCGCGAGGCGATGGCAGGAACTCGGCGTCGAGGTGATCGGCATTGGGCGCGGCGGCGAACTTCCCGGCACCAACTACGTCGTCAACTGCATCCGGCCCGACAACCTCGACCTCTCGCGAGCGCTCACCGATTACCGGCTCATCCAGCCGTCCACGGACGCGATCGCG
>Ga0134124_10005063_pt1 | contig 10595 bp, 8 predicted proteins | sample KB304_FD_96880 | JGI IMG/M metagenome (GOLD analysis project Ga0134124, IMG submission 96880) | Terrestrial soil microbial communities without Nitrogen fertilizer from Kellogg Biological Station, Michigan, USA - KB3-0-4 | ecosystem: Environmental > Terrestrial > Soil > Unclassified ... | reverse complement strand
GCTCGCCCCGGATGGCCGGCTGGTGGTGATCGGCCTGCAGGGCGGGATCAGGGCCGAGCTGAACCTCTCGGCGCTGCTGACGAAACGGGGATCGGTGCACGCGATCTCGCTGCGCCATCGCCCGGCCGAGCAGAAGGCCGCGATCGTCGCCGGCGTGCGCGCCGAAGTGTGGCCGGCGGTCGAGTCCGGAGCCATCCGGCCGGTGATCGACCGGGTGCTGCCGTTGCGGGAGGCGGCCGACGCGCACCGCGTCGTCGATTCGCTTGGCCACGTCGGCAAGGTGCTGCTCACGGTCTGAGGCGGTCGGCCGGCTGCCGGTTGGTTCCGCGCGGTTGGGAGCGCCCGGGTGCGGGGAACCAACGGGCAGTCGAATGGGGTTGGATGGTTACATGACAGAGCAACCGGAGCCGCGGGTGGTGCTTGTGGGTCCCGACGGCCGTCTGCGCGACTTGTCCGCACGTCCAGGGGCCGGCCGCCAGGACGACGACGGCGGGGACTCGCCGGACCCGCGCTCGGCCATCTCGTCGATGGTCTCCCAGCCGGACAAGGTCATGCGCATCGGGACGATGATCAAACAGCTGCTGGAGGAGGTCCGGACGGCACCGCTGGACGACGCCAGCCGGGTGCGGCTGCGGGAGATTCACCGAAGCTCGGTCCGCGAGCTGTCCGAGGGCCTGGCGCCCGAGCTACGGGAGGAGCTGGACCGGCTCAGCCTTCCGTTCGACGACACCCAGACGCCCAGCGACGCCGAGATCCGGATCGCGCACGCGCAGCTCGTCGGCTGGCTGGAGGGCCTGTTCCACGGCCTGCAGACGGCCCTGTTCGCGCAGCAGATGGCCGCGCGTGCCCAGCTTGAGGAGATGCGCCGCCGCGCGCTGCCCAGCGGCCAGTCTGCCCACGAGGGCTTCGGCGGCGGCACCTACTTGTGACTTTTGTTCGCGGCGTCCGGGCGCGAGCCCCCGGCCCGGCCTCGCTTCGCTCGGCCGGGACCTACGGCTCGCGTCCTCCGCCGCGAACGGGGCTTCGACAACCCGGGACGGGGGCGCCAGGGCGCCTGAGCCCTGGCTGCCTCCCGGGCTTCAGCTTGCTGGGCTTACGGAGCTCATGTTGAAGTCGGGGATGCGTAGGGCCGGCATGCGGGAGAGCTTGAAGTAGTCGGCCCATTCCCGGCCGAGCGTGCGGGTGGTCGCCCCGATCTCGGCAATGCGGCCGAGCATGCTCACCGGTGACTCGTTGAACCGAAAGTTGTTCACCACGCCGGTGACCTCGCCGTTCTCGACCAGGTAGACGCCGTCCCTGGTGAGACCGGTCAGCAGGAGCACCTCGGGATCGACCTCGCGGATGTACCAGAGGCAGGTGAGCAGCAGGCCGCGCTTCGTCGAGGCGACCATCTCGTCCAGCGTCGTTGTGCCGCCGCCGTCCATGGTCAGGTTCTCGATGAAAGGTGTGGGCCGCGCCCCCGAGGCACGCGCGGACGACCGGGTGTGGACGAGGGCGGCAAGCTTTCCGCCGTCGAACCAGTCGGTCCGCCCGAGCGCGAGCCCGTTGTCGAAGACGCTGGCCGTGGCGGACGAATGACCGGAGACGACGAACGGCGTGCAGCTCAGCTCCGGGTCGGCCGGGTCGCTGTAGAGGGTCAGCCCGGCCGGGCCGAACGCCTCGCCGAGCCGGGTTCCGCCGCTGGCCCGGCTGAAGACGGTCCGTCCCTCGGCGGCGTCCCGCCCGGCCGCCGACCAGTACGCGTCAAGGATCAGGTCGGAGACAGCGGTCGGCGGCAGCAGCGTCTCGTACCGGCCGGCCGGCAGGTCGACGGACCGGCCGCACCAGGCCAGCCGGCGGCGCAGCTCGGCATCGGTGGCCGGCACGTCGACGTCGGCGAAGTCATGGGTCGACTGGCCGTGCCAGACGGACCCGCCCGGCTGGCCGTTCTTGGCGTTCCACTCGACAGTCCCGGTCGGCTGGCTGTGCCGCAGCCGCAGACCGGTGGACGTGCCGAGCCAGGTGGTGGTCAGGTCGTGCTCGGCGAAGCCATACAGCCCGAGGCCCTCGGCGCGCGCAGCGCGCAGCGCCTCGCCGAGGTCGGCGGCGAACGTCGTGAAGACCGCCGTCGAGGTCCGCGCTGCCGGCGCGTCGAACGGCTCCGGGCTGCTCGCGACACCCTGCTGGCCCGGGGCGAGCAGGTCCGCGTAGTCCTCGGCCTCGTCGGCGGCCTTCGCCGCCTCCTCCGATGCCCGGACCAGTTCGGTCAGCTGGTCGGTGTCGACCCCGCCAGGGGCCGCGATCGTGCTCACCGACCGCACCCCGAACGAGCGGCCCACGATGCTGATGACGGTCACGGACCGGTCCCTCGCGGCTCCGTTCGTCGTCAGCGTGTTGTTCGCCCAGCGCAGGTTGACGGTGCTGGACTCCCTCGCGATCACGACGCAGCCGTCGGCTCGCGACGCGCCCAGCGCCCGCTCGACGATCTCGTGCGACGCCTCGCTCACCACTGGCCTCCCGATTGCTGATCGTTTCCCTACATTCAATGATCCGTCCCGTTCAGTGCAGGGAGGACGCGAAGCGTCCCGGACCTCCCAGATCGCCGACCTGCCAGATCGGCTTCGCCGATCCGGCAGGGACCCTGTCGCCGATCCGGCAGGAACCCCCAGGCGGAGCGGCCGCAGGGCGCTCAGCGCCCGGTTCCGGTCGACCGCCCCTCGAGGCGGGTGTTGAGGATGTTGATGCCCCTGAACAGGGTCGAGGGGGCGCCGTGGCTGACCGCGGCGACCTGGCCCGGCTGGCCCTTTCCGCAGTTCATCGCCCCGCCGAGCAGGTAGGTCTGCTCACCGCCGAGGCCGTCGAGCGCGCCCCAGAAGTCGGTCGTCGTGGCCTGGTAGGCGACGTCCCGCAGCTGGCCGACGATCCGGCCCTTGCGGATCTCGTAGAACCGTTGGCCGGTGAACTGGAAGTTGTACCGCTGCATGTCGATCGACCAGCTCTTGTCGCCGACGATGTACATGCCCCGGTCGACCCCGGCGATCAGCTCCTCGGTCGACGGCCCGCCCGGCGCCGGCCGCAGCGACACGTTGGCCATCCGCTGGATCGGGACGTGCCCCGGGGAGTCGGCGAACGCGCACCCGTTCGACCGGGCGACCCCGAGACGGTCGGCGTTCGCCGCGGCCATCCGGCGGTCGAGCTGGTAGCCGACGAGCGTGCCCGCCCGCACGATGTCCCAGCGGCTGGCGGCGACCCCCTCGTCGTCGTAGCCGATCGTGGCCAGGCCGTGCGGCGCTGTCCGGTCGCCGGTGATGTTCATCAGCGGCGAGCCGTACCGAAGGTTGCCGAGCTTGTCGAGGGTCGCGAAGGAGGTACCGGCGTAGGCGGCCTCGTAGCCGAGCGCCCGGTCCAGCTCGGTGGCGTGCCCGACCGACTCGTGGATCGTCAGCCACAGGTTCGACGGGTCGATCACCAGGTCGTAACGCCCCGGCTCGACCGACGACGCCGTCGCCTTCTCGGTGAGCAGGCTTGGGATCGTGTCGATCTCGGCGTCCCAGTCCCAGCAGCCGGCGGCCGGCCCCGCGACCAGCCACTCCCAGCCCCGGCCGACCGGCGGCGCGATCGTGCGCATCGTCTCGAAGCCGCCGCCCGGGTCGACCCTCGTCGCCTCGATCTGGCAGAGCAGCCGCACCCGCTGCTGCGTCGTCGACGTGCCGGCGAGGTCCGCGTAGTACTTGTTCTCCAGCACCGTGTCCAGATGCCCGTCGACATGGTCGACGTCCGCGGCGGACAGCAGCGTCCGGCACAGCCCGCCGATCCGGTCGACCTTCTCCCGGACGTCGATCGCGAACGGGTTGACCGCATAAGCGGACACCCAGGTGGCGTCCGCGTGTACCAGCTCGTCGGCGAGCTCGATCGGCTCGGAGTTCAGCGGACGAGCCACCCGCGCGATCTCGACGGCCTCGCGCGCGACCCGGACCGCCTCGTCGACAGTCAGGTCGACGCCGGCCGCGAACCCCCAGGTGCCCTCGTGCACGACCCGGACGGCGAACCCGACCGTCGAGCCATCGTGGCTGTTCTCCAGGTTTCCGTCCCGGAACGACAGCGAGCCGTCCCGCAGCCGTTCGATCCGGATGTCGGCGTGGCTGGCGCCGAGGTCCCGCGCTGTCTGCAGGGCCGCGTCGGTGAGCGCCGCGCGGGGCAGGGCGAGGAACTCGGGGTCGACGTCGTGCGGCGGCGTCCCGGGCGCGGCGGGCGAAGCGGCTGTCGGCATGCCTCTATCCTGGACTGCCCACCGAGCCCCGAGCCGTCCGGGCACATTGGAAACCACGCCCCGCCTGGTCCAGCTGCCGGCCGGCCGGGACCTACCCGGGTCGGCCCGCGTCCTGCAGAAACGACGGGCGGGGCGCGGCGGCGGGATGTCCCGTTCGCTCGCGCCCCGCGCAGCGAGCCTCGGACCGCCCCCCGAGGACGGTCCGAGGTGCCAGGCGACGACCGTGCGTTCCCGCTGCGCTGGGGAGATCCGCGCCGAGCTCCCTCCAGCCGTCCCCTCGTGCCGGCTGGTCAGGAGTGGGCTTCGGTCGCGGACGTATATGTGACGGACGTGGATGTGAAGACCCGGACGGGAGGCCGCCGGTGCCGGCTAGTGCGGTTCCATCGGCGTTACCCGTGGTCCCGGCCGTAAAAGCCGTCCTGCTCGTCGCCCCGGCCGCCGCCCATCCGCAGCTTGACCTGCGTCCAACGGCGCTCGGCCTCGCGAATCGCCGCCTTCAGACGAGGGTCACGCGCGCCCTCGGTGAGGAACAGATCGGTGGCATCGGTGAACGCGCAGAGGAAGCGTTGGGTCAGCGGCGCGTTGATGTCGATGAGCGCAGGGCGGTCGTCCCGCTCGCATACGTGGGACAGGAAGTCGTACGCAAGCACGTTCATCCGGATTGAATGCGCGTGGTCCGCGTCGTCGCGCTCAGACGGCCGATACCCCACAGCACGGCCCGAGCCGGGAGACGGCTCGTCCGGGTAGGGAGTGGACGCGTCCGGTGGTTCGTCCAAGGACGCGTCGTCGAACTCGCCGAGTGCGTCGCGAACGAGGTTCTCCTGGCGACTCCGGACGACGGCGGTGACCAGGAGCAACCCGATCAGCGCCACTGCCAGTAGGACCGTGAGACCGAACAGCCAGCCGCTCCACATGGAATGATCGTGCGAACCACCGCTCGACACGGAAGCCTGTCCTTTTGGCAGGTCCGTGGCCGTCTGCTGGCCCGATCTGGGTTCCTCTTCGGCTCCGGTGAACCAGGCGATCAGATTCGCGGCGCCCGCAATCAAGATTGTTGGAATAATTAGGAATAGAGCGAACCGGGCCTTGCCAACGCAGACCGCCAGCGCTGTCAGCCCGAGCCCGGTGACGATCAGCTCCTTCGCTGACACGTCGGATCCAAGGCCCAGCAAGGTCATCTCATGCACGTGTCGTCCTCCCAACCGCGATGGCTCTTCGGATTCCGCAACCCCAAGTGGTCCGCGGCCGAACATGTCGGATCCGCCCTGGGGCGCGGGCGCTGGGCGACGGCGATGTCATCAAGCGAGGCATCGTGCACCTCTTTGACCTAGGTAACCAGTGATCATGAAGGACTCGCGGTGCGCAGGAGGCCATATTCTGAATATTTACGATGGGGCGCCCGAGGTGTAGCTTCGCCGAGGGAGCCCAGAGATGAGGCTGGCATGCGACTGACTCCCTTGGCGGTGCATCAGTGCGGCTCGAATAGCTGTCCGGCTGTGTACGCGGCGGAGGGCCAAGATGATCTAGTCGTGCAGGGCTGGGTCGCAGGTCCAGCCATGTCGGCGGGCGTGCCGGCGGGAGAACAACGAGTAGTTCTACCGCGCGAAGTCCTGCTCGCCGCGGTTCGTGAGCTGATACCGAATAGATGATCTTTCGGCTGCCGCGCTCGTAGCTGGCGACAGCCGAACCTGCCCGGTCTGAAGGGAGGGCCTATGGTTGCGGGCAATCCAACTTCGGAACTCGGCCCTCCCTTCGAGCCCGACGAGACCTTGGGGCGCACGCTCGCGCGGCTGCGTCACGAACGAGATCTCACGAGCTCGGCCCTGGCGCGCCAATCCGGCGTGAGTCAGGGCCAGATATCCAAGATCGAAAACTCGAAATCTTTACCGTCGCCGAATGTGGTCCGTCAGATCGCGACCGCCCTCCGGGTGCCGAGTCCGCTGGCCGAGGATCTGGTCGAGTGGGCGCACCGTGAACCGGCGGAAGCCTCGCGTGTCAAGTTCGCGAGGCGGTCAAGTGGTAGCTCAGGCCAGATCAACCAGAAAGGGTGGATGGACGAGGAGTCCAATGCCGTCCGGATCCGCTCCTTCGAGCTGGCCGTTGTGCCCGGACTACTCCAGACGAGCGAGTACGCCCGACGAGTGATTGATGGCTACAACGAGGTGCAGGACGGCGACGACCATGCTGCTCGGGATGACCTCAACTCCACGGTGGGCGTGCGTATGGAGCGTCAGGAGAAGCTTCGTGACACCGCGGTCTCCTTTGAATTCGTCTTTACTGAGGCGGTGCTTCGTTATCGGTTCGGCGAAGACGACTGGCCCGTGGTGATGGCTGCCCAGATTCAGCGCATCGAGGAGGCATGCGACCTTCCGAACGTAGCGGTACGAATCATGCCTCAGGATGCCGTGCTCAGTTATCCGCCTGCCGGCGCCTTTATGATTATCGATGACTCGGTCGTACTCACTGAATCGACCGTCGGGGCCAGCGCGGACCGGGAGAACATCGATCCCTACGTCCGCGCCTTCGAGCACTTCTGGAATCGCGCCCCGGAGGACGTGCTGCCAATATTGAAGCGGTACAAGGCGGAACTCGTCGACGAGCTAACCCAGGTGTTGTAGCTCTGGCGAGCCGTTGCCTGGTAGCGGAACCCGCCTCGCATTGTCCGTGTGACGAGTTGCACCGGGCCCGACCGGCTTCGATGACGATCGGGCCCGGTGGGCGGGCTACCGTTGCCGGCTGAGCTCCCGGTGGCGGTAGCGGACAGTCGCCTTCTCCGCTATTCGGTTGTCGCTGAGACGGGGGCCGGCGGTCCGGCGACCGCCGGCCCCCGTCTCAGCGGCCGGGGTGAGATGCGTCTCCGCATAGCGGGACGCCTCGACCGTCCTGCTGTCGTGGACGAGCGTGAGCCGGCGAACTGGCTCGGCCTCGCGCTCGCCCGGTGGCTCGGCCTGCCGGTTGGCCGGGTAGGGCCGAAGGTCGGCCCAGGTGGTCCCGGACCGGCGTAGGTCTGCCCGCACCTTCTCCCAGCGGTTCTCGGCGCGGCGGACGGCTTCCGCTAGTGCCGGCCGAGAGAGTACCGGGTCCTGGTCGACCAGGATGCGTATCGCGTCGTCGAGAGCACCGGCCATCGACCGGGCCTCATCGGACCGCACATCCAGACGCGCGGGCCGACCCGGTTTGGTGACTGTGGAGCGGGCGTACTCGCGGGCGATCCAGTAGAGCCGGAAGGCCAGTTGCTCGCGGTTGGTGCCGGTCAGGGTGGCGTAGGCGGTCAGCACTGACATGCGATCACGTCCAGTTGGATCTTGATCTGGTCTCGGCGATGGCCCGGGACTCCCAGCCAGGCGTCCGACCGGCGGCGGCTGAGCGGCCATACCCGGCACGGGTACTACTGAAGATTCTTTGGTGAGATCCCCCGAGCGCGACAATGATTGCGACGCACCTCCTGCTCGCGAAGCCTCCGACCTCCGGCCGGCGGGCCCATGGAAAGACAGTAGGCGACTCCCGTCCGCGCCACAAGACCACTTTGTGAATAAATCCAAGATCTCCATATGGACGGGGCGTACGGGAATACTCTAGTCTTCGCAGGGGTCATCGCGGCGTCGGAGGACGTCCATCCACTCGATGCCCGGCACCCTCAACCCGCCGGGCAGTACGCGGCGGCCGGGAGGCCCAGGCGCGGCGCGACGACTCCGGTGACGCCGGATCGCCTGTCCGGATCACACGTCGTGGAACGGCGCGGAGGTGAGCGATGCCTTCCCGGCTCGATGAGGTGGGTAGGTCAGGCCTGCCCGGCACCGCGGGCCACGGCGGCCGCCCGGAACAGCTCGCCGGGAATCTCGACCAGGACCTCGCCCTCGTCGGTCGCTACGCCCAGCGCGGCGGCGTCCAGCAGCGCGCCCTGGACGACGACGGTGCCCCGGTCGGTGGTGTAGACCTGCGGGCAGGTATTCGTCGGGCAGCTGGCCGTCAGTGGAGTCAGTCGCATCGAGGCAGACCTCTCTCTAGGTGCCCCGCGTCTCCACGCACCTCGTCGATGGGAGATCTCCGTCGGCCGTGCGTCGCCTGGCCGACGGGTGGGGCAGTCTGTCTCGATTTGAACATGGTTGGCGCGCATCGTCGCCGGAAATCTTTCGCCAATGGGCCCCGGCGCGCGCGCACTCGCCGCCGCGCATTGTCGCTTAGTAGTCGGATATTCGCGGGGAGGTTGGAATTATTACCGCTGGTAGTGTTTCCTTCGCGCCGCATGGACTGCGGTATCCCAAGCTCAGGGGCCGCCTCCGGCCCGCCGGTCGGGCGCGCTCGGGGGCGGCCGCCTATTATTCCCTTGCAGGGGGCGATCGGTCATGCCCGCGACATCCGTATTGTTCATTCAGTCATAATCCCGTGGCGGGCGAGGTTCTGCCGTCCCGGAGGGGGAGTAGGAGCAGTGGAGCTCGTACCGCTGGCCCAGACCAGCTGTGGGACGTCTGCCTGCCCTGGGGTCTTCGAAGCGCCCGACGGGTCGGTGGTGGTCCAGGGATATGTCATGCCGGCTCAGCGTCAGGCCGACGGCGTGCCGGACGGCGAGGCCAGGGTCCAAATTCCTCGCGACCTGCTGATCCGGGCGGCCCGAAGCCTGCCAGACTGGGAAGGATAGTCGGTTTGACCGGGAGCTTCGAGGTGCTGTGAAGCTCCCGTGCGAGCGGAGGTCATCGTGACGGACGACGCTGACATCGTACCGTCGCTCAGCGTTGAGCCGGGCTCCTCGTCTCTTGCCGAGGAGCTCGGCCGCGCGCTTGCGAGCATGCGCAAGAACAAGGGCATGACCGGCGAGGCGTTGGGCAAGGTCGTCGGTGCCAGCCAGGCGAAGATCTCCAAGATCGAGCGCGGGGTACTGCGACCCAGCCCGCTCGATGTCGAGAAGATCGTGATCGCGCTTGACGGCTCCAAAGACGATCTGCACACTCTTGTCGGGCAGGCGACCGCGCTGCAGGCGTCCAATGCGCGGGCGCGGGTACTACGCCGCGGGCCGATCAACCAGCAGGACTACGCGGACGTCGAGGCGCGCGCGAGACGGATCCGCAACCTGGAGCCTGTGGCCGTTCCCGGCCTGATGCAGATCGGGGAATACACGCGGCGACTCATCAATGCCTACCATGCGATCGACATCGGGGAGCACCAGCAGAGGTGGGCCGACACCGCCGCTACGGTCACCCAGCGCGCGCAGCGCCAAGAGCGGCTCTACGACCCGTCCAGGACCTTCGAGTTCGTGCTGTTGGAAAACGTGCTGAGCAACATGTACGTGACGCCCGGTTACATGCTGGCGCAAATAGACCGAGTCCAGCAGGTTGCTGCGCTGCCGAATGTGACGGTCCGGGTCGTGTCGGCGGACGCGCAACTCGGACTACCGCCCAGTCACGGTTTCATGATTCTCGATGACGATCTGGTGGTCACCGAGACCATAGACGCGACGGTCTACCAGGACCGGCGCAGCGTCGACTTCTACATCAACTTCTTCGAGAGCTACCTCGAGATCGCCGACGCTGACCTGGACAATCTTCTGGAACGCTACAGGGCACGCTACGCCGAAATGGCCATGCCGAAGGACTGAGCGCGAGCTCACGGAGCCATGGGCCATTCCGACCACGAGCGTGATTCACCGGGCAAGGGCTGCGATTCCCTCGTCGACGAGTTTTTCGACAAGTCTCCCGCAGCAGCCGACTCCGTGTCTGCGCGGCCTCCGGTGCTCAGGGGAAGAGGCGCTCCAGGACCAGGGCGACGCCGTCGTCGTCGTTCGAGGCGGTTATCTCGTCGGCGGCGGCCAGGACTTCGGGGTGGGCGTTGGCGACGGCGACCGCGTGGCCGGCCCAGGCGAGCATCGGCAGGTCGTTGAGCATGTCGCCGAACGCGACCACCTCGGCGGGGCTGACCCCGCGCGCGGTTGCCACCTCGGCGAGCGCGACCGCCTTGGAGACGCCGGCGCCGGCTATCTCGATCAGGGTCTCCGTCGACCGGGTGACCGCGGCCTCGGTGCCGGCCATCGTCACGACCTTCTCGTAGACGTCGGCGAGGGGCTCGCCGCCGCGGCGGACTAGCAGCTTGATGGGCGGCAGCGCCACCAGCAGCTCGGCCAGGTCCGCGACGAGTTCCCTGGGGTCCGGCCACATGCTCCGGAACCCGGGCTCGCGGCCGAACTTCAGCCCGCTCTCCACCGCGAACGCGACATCCGGGACGATCTCGCGGATCGCCAGCCCCAGGCGCAGCGCCGCGCCCGAGTCGAGGACGTGATGATTGATCGTCTCCTGTGCGTCCAGGTCGTAGACGAGCGCCCCGTTCGCGCAGACCGCGATGCCGGTGACCGAGG